>Ga0115572_10002444_pt1 | contig 14876 bp, 11 predicted proteins | sample COGITO_mtgs_1206_FD_88681 | JGI IMG/M metagenome (GOLD analysis project Ga0115572, IMG submission 88681) | Pelagic marine microbial communities from North Sea - COGITO_mtgs_120607 | ecosystem: Environmental > Aquatic > Marine > Epipelagic | place: Germany:Helgoland, sampling site Kabeltonne... | reverse complement strand
AATATAAGTTATGAAAGTAGGAATCACCTTTTCAACCTTTGATTTGTTTCATGCCGGGCATGTGAAGATGTTAGAAGAAGCAAAACTTCAATGCGATTATTTAATCGTAGGCTTACAGTTAGACCCCTCAATTGATCGCCCTGAGAAAAATGGGCCTTCACAGTCTATTATAGAAAGGTATATTCAACTAAAAGGATCCAAGCACATCGATGAAATTGTTCCTTACGTATCGGAACAGGATTTAGAAGATATTTTAAGGTCTTTTAAGCTTGATGTTCGAATCATTGGTGATGAGTATAAAGAAAAGAACTTTACAGGAAGATCGTATTGCGAAGAAAAAGGAATAGAGATGTATTACAATTCTCGTGATCATAGATTCTCTTCGAGTGGACTTAGAAAACAAGTTAAATTAGCTAAAATTAAATAATGACCAAGAAAAAAGTGTTATTAATTTTTGGTACTAGACCAGAAGCCATTAAGATGGCTCCATTAGTCAAAGAATTTCAAAAGCATCCAGATCTCTTTGATACGAGAGTTTGTGTAACCGCACAACACCGAGAAATGCTAGATCAGGTATTAGATTTTTTTGAAATCAAACCTGATTACGATTTAGATTTAATGAAACCAGGGCAAAATCTATATGGCTTAACAGCCACTATTATTGAATCTCTAAAGCCAATTCTTGAAGAATTTACTCCAGATTATGTATTTGTTCACGGAGATACTACAACTACTATGGCAGGTTCTATAGCAAGCTTTTACTCTGGAGCAAAAGTATGTCATGTAGAGGCAGGACTTAGAACAAATAATAAACTATCTCCTTTTCCTGAGGAAATAAACCGTCAAATAACAGGTAGAATTTGTGATTATCATTTCGCTCCTACTGAAACTTCAAAAAAGAACTTACTTAAAGAAAATATTTCTGAGGGTTCAATATTAGTTACTGGAAATACTGTGATTGATGCTTTGATAAAGTCTGTTGATAAAGTTAATGAAAATCCTAGTCAATTAATTCAAGAACTTTCAAAGCGAATAGGAAATCAAGAGGTTGTTTTAGTAACAGGACACCGCAGAGAGAATCATGGTGGCGGATTTGAAAGAATTTGTAAAGCTTTAAAACGGATCGCTAAAGATGATGCATATCGTTTGATTATTTATCCAGTCCATTTGAATCCAAAAGTACAGGAACCTGTAAATAGAATCTTATCAGGAGTTAACAATGTAATTTTAATAGATCCTTTAGCCTATCAAGATTTTATCTGGTTGATGAATCGATCTAAGATCATTATCACTGACAGTGGAGGTGTTCAAGAGGAAGCGCCAAGTCTTGGAAAACCTGTTTTAGTAATGAGAGATACCACGGAAAGACCAGAGGCAGTAGAAGCAGGAACGGTTTTGTTAGTAGGTACTAATGAAGAGCTGATCGTTTCTAAAGTATTGGACTTACTCAATAATAAAGATAATTTTGAAAAAATGTCTAAATTGCATAACCCGTATGGTGATGGAAAAGCATCTCAGATAATTGTTGATTTCATGTTAAGTCTAATAGATAATTTATAAGTTATATGAGTGTAGTATCGGATAAAAAATATAGAACAGAAATTGATGGATTAAGAGCTTTCGCTGTCATATCAGTCGTGATCTTTCATTTTGGATATGCTCCTAACGGATTTTTAGGGGTAGATGTTTTTTTTGTTATTAGTGGTTATTTGATTACTGGTATAATCTATAATAAAATTTTATCAGATGACTTTTCGCTAGTATCGTTTTATGTTAGAAGAATAAAAAGAATAATACCATTAACTTCTTTTATTTCATTAACTGCTCTTGTGCTGGGTGTGATTTTTATGTTGCCCGATGATCTTGAGAATTTAGCTCAAAGTGTAATAGCAACAAATTTTTTTAATAACAACACACTTCAAATTTTAACAACAAAAGATTATTGGGATGTAATTAACGAATTTAAGCCATTAATGCACACTTGGAGTCTTGCTATAGAGGAACAATTTTATTTTATTTATCCTTTCATTTTTCTTCTTTTTTCTAAGTTTAGTAAAAAAACTCTTTTAATAGTTTTGGCTCTTTTAACAATTATTTCAATTTTTATTTTTTTAGCTCCTTTTGAACAATATTATAAATTTTATTTATTACCATTTAGATTTTTTGAATTATCTATTGGTGGAATTTTTGCCATAGTCTTCAATGGAAAGACAATTAAACATAAATATTCTTTTCTATTAGTTTCACTTTTGATTATTATTCTTTTTAGTCAATTTCATATGCCATATGAAAACATATTACTTTTATTTACTGTTCTGTTAACTTGTACTCTATTGGTAACTGATTATTCTAATAAAGGCTTTTCATCAATATTGCTTAAAAATAAAGTTGCTAGTTTTATTGGAAAAATAAGCTTTAGTATTTACATGTGGCATCAACTTATATTGGCTTTTACACGATATTTAGTTGTCCAAGAAGTCGAACTAGCAGGTTATATATTTATATTTATTTTAACAATTTTATTATCAATATTGACTTACTATTTCATTGAAACTCCTTTCAGATATAAAATTCCCACAAAACAAGTTATTTTTATTTTAATTTTTTATTATGTAATAAGTACTGGAATTTCATATAAAATTCATTCACAAAATGGAATTTTGAAAGATGTTCCTGAATTAGATTTATTTGTTGGAATAAATAATGATTCACACAGTAATTATAATCATTCAATTTACAACCTAGACAAAAAATTCTCATCAAATAATAAAATTAAAATTTTAGTTGTCGGTAATAGTTTTGCTAGAGATTGGTGTAACATTTTACTTGAATCTAAATTTAAAAACTCAATTGAAGTTTCTTACATTTTTGACCCTTTACAAAATCCACTATTTTTTGAACGATCAAAATCTGCTGATCTGATTTTCTTTTCAACTTATTCAATGGAACAATTCAAAAAATTGAATATTTCTTTAGACAAAGTCTATTGTTTGGGTACTAAAAATTTTGGCTCTAACAGTGGTTACTTTTATAATTATACAGGGGATGATTACTGTATGCAAAGAACTAAAATTAATAAAAGCTATTTAGATCTTAATTCTAAATTAAAAGATGAATGGCAAAATAAATTTATAGATTTAGTTGATTTAATAATTGACGAGAACAGTACAGTACCAATTTTTAATGAAAACTGTAAGTTTATTAGTCAAGATACAAGACATCTTACTAAACATGGCGCAATATTTTATGCAAAAATTATTAGTAATGATAGTATATTAAAAAAAATAATACTTAATAAATAAACAATGAAACCAGAAGTTGTAACTATAGGATTAGGTTATATAGGTTTGCCTACGTCTGCATTAATAGCGTCCCATGGAACGAATGTATTGGGTGTAGACATAAACCAAAAAATTGTTGATAAAATTAATCAAGGTAAAATTCATATTGTTGAGCCCGACTTAGATCAAATTGTTTCCAAAGCAGTTTCTAATGGTTTTTTCAAAGCATCAACTGCACCAATTTCTGCAGGAGTATACTTAATAGTAGTACCCACTCCTTTTAAAGGAAATCATGAACCTGATATTTCATTTGTTGAGGCTGCAACCAAAGGAGTTATTCCATTATTAAAAAAAGGCGATTTATATATTATAGAATCTACATCCCCTATAGGTACAACTGAGAAAATGCAAAAATTAATTTATTCATTGAGGCCTGAATTGGAAGGACATCTTCATATTGCATATTGTCCGGAAAGAGTATTACCAGGAAATGTAATGCATGAACTTGTTGAAAATGATCGTGTTATTGGAGGAGTAGATGAGGTTTCTACTCAAAAAGCCATTGCATTTTACGCAAAGTATGTGAAGGGAGAATTGCATGGAACGAATGCTCGTACTGCTGAGATGTGCAAATTAGTAGAAAACTCTTCTAGAGATGTTCAAATAGCTTTTGCCAACGAACTCTCTTTAATATGTGACAAGGCAGATATTAATGTATGGGAGTTAATTAATCTTGCAAATAAACACCCAAGAGTAAATATATTACAGCCAGGTTGTGGAGTTGGTGGACATTGTATTGCCGTAGATCCTTACTTTATTGTAAATGATTACCCAATGGAATCAAAGATTATTGGTACAGCAAGAGAAGTAAATAATTATAAATCTTTTTGGTGTGCTGAAAAAATTCAAAACGAGAAACTTCAATTTGAACTAAAACATGGTAGAAAGCCGAAAACGGCTTTAATGGGATTGGCCTTCAAGCCTAATATAGATGATTTGAGAGAATCTCCAGCTAAATATATAGCTCAAAAAGTATTGCAAAACTCAAACAATGAAGAACACTTTATTGTTGAGCCAAATATTGATTCTCATTCCGTTTACAAACTAACAGATTATAAGGAAGCAATCAATAAAGCAGATATTGTTGTTTTTTTGGTAGCACATAGTGAATTTAAAACCTTGAAAATCAGCCAAAATAAAAACGTTTTAGATTTTTGTGGAATTTTAAAATAATACAACCATTTTTTATAATTGTTAGAAATAATGAATTCAGAAATTAAAAATAAGAAAATTAAAATAGTAAGTTTAATTTCACAAACAAATTGATAAAAATAATTTCTAAATATATATTTTATTTATTCTTTATTATATTACCATGGAAAGAAGCATTACCTAATTTAATTGGAGAAGCTTCCGGGCAGTATATTGATAAGGTCTTAGTATTAGTGTTGACCTTTTTAACAGTTTCAAATTGGTGGCCACATATAAGAAGGATAAAAATTCCAATGCTATTCCTCTTTACATTTCTTGTTTTTATAATAATTAGAATTACTTTTGATTATAATAAAGGTTCGATTAATACCCAACTTTCAGAATATATTATTCCTCCTCTTATGGTTTTAGTGTCATTAGGAATTTTTAAATCAAAAAATGAACTCAATTCATTTCTTAAGTTTTTTATGATTTATAGCTCTCTAATTGCAGTATTATGTCTATTTGAACTTTTTAATGATTCCTACAGAGATTGGGCTAACGAATTAGCTTCTCGAAAAATAAAGACAACTTCATTAGATGATATTGCTATGCGATTTAGAGCAAGATTTTTCTTCTCATCACCAATGGGTTATGGTATTCATAATGTTTTTGGTATAATATTTTTAATTAAATTTCTTAAAATTGAACGCTCTTCTGGAACTACTTTATTAAGAATAGTAGGAATTTTACTTTTTTTGGGATTACTTTTAAGTTTTTCAAGAGGTCCATGGATTGTTTTAATAATCAGTTTATTGACCTATATTATTTTAAATTTTCGTGAAAACAGAACTTTATTTTTAAAAATAATTTTTTTTTTAATAGTTGGTTTTTTTATCACCTTAAGCATATTTCCTGAACTTGCTGATTTAATTTTAGACCGTTCATCATCAATATTTGATTGGAAGCAAAATAATTCTAATTTGGAAAGAATGCAAAGATGGAAATATTCATTTAATTTATTTTTAAATAATTTTTGGACAGGAATAGGGATTTCTACTACTGGTGCAACGGGTCTAGGAATTGTTAGCATTATTACAGAAAATTATTTTTTAAAATTGGCACTAGAAGGCGGAATAATTCTAATAAGTTTATTTTACCTGTTACAAGCAAGTATAATTTTTAGTCTTGTTAAGTTAAAAAATACTTTCAAGGAAAACACTTTATATTTATCATTATTTTTAGGAATGTTTATTTACATGTTTATCTTCCAAATTTTAGACTCAAGAATAATTGCTTACGAGTACTGGACAATATTTGGAATTTCAATTAATGATTCAATAAAATCAAGGTTTAAAAATTAATCAATGAGTATAAAAAATGATTTGATTAGAGTTGGATCTTCAAATTTAATTTTACTTTTAAGTGGGGGTATAAATGCTTTTTTTATTCCTAAAATTTTGACAATATCAGATTATTCTGAATTTAAGACATATTTGATGTATGTTGGTTTTTTAGGAATGTTTCATTTTGGATATGTGGATGGAATCCATGCATATTTTGGAGGTGAAACGAGACTCTCAAATACTAAAAAAAAAGAGTGTTCTATTTATTTTTCATTCCATCTATTTGTTCAGATTATTGTTACCATTATTCTTTTATTAGTAAGTATATTTTTTAAATCTAATGAAATTATAATTTTAACAATTTTAACAATTTTACCTGTAAATCTTAACTCTTACATATTATTTTTTTGTCAAAGTATCGGAAATTTTAAAAAATATGCAAAAATAGTTATCATAGCGCCACTTATAAACCTTTTGGTAATTTTCTTATTTTATAAAAATCTGACTATTAATATACTAATATACACTTATATAGGCTCTACTATCATAAGTTTGTTGTACGCTCTATTATCTGATAGATATCTAATCAAATATAGTTCACTGTCTAATATTATTAGATCTTTTTATATATATAGATTTAAAATTAAATCTTTATTCAAAATTGGAATAGCTTTTTTAATTGGAAATCTAGTTTTTTTGATGTTTTTTGATTTAGGAAGATTATACACTAAATTTTTAAAAAACAGTAATGATTTTGCATATTATTCTTTTGGAGTGTCATTAATGACGCTCATAATTATTATTGTTAATTCATTAAATAAAACGTTATATCCATATTTGTTTAATATTAAGGCTAATAAATTAAAAAAAATATTTGTTTACTTATCAATTTTTGGATGTTTTGCAATGACCTCCTATTACTTAGTTTCTTATATAGTTATTAATTATATTCCTAATTATACCAATTCATTAAAATTAACTGGTATCCTTTTTTCTTCAATACCTGGAGCCATCATAATAAAATCTATCTACCATAATCAATATCGTATTGAAAAACTTGAAAATGTATTCCTTATTGACTCAATTAAATATTTAACAATAGGGGTAATGATTACTTTAATAGTTTCTATATTCAAAATTATATCAATAGAAGAAATAGGAATAATTTCTGTAGGTGTAATTTATCTGTGGACTCTTTACCCCAACAGGAAATTAAATCTCAAAAGCGAAATAAATAATGTTAAATGGTATATAATTAATAGTGTTTTTGTTTTTTTGATATGTCAAAATTTAGATTTGAATCTAATTAATAAAGTCATATTAACTTCATTACTTTTAGTAATTATATTATTAATTTTTAAAAAAAATATTTTAAAATCATATAACCCTTCATAATACCTAATTGATTTAAAGAAATGAGTACTATTAGTTTTGTAATTGTAACCTATAGATCGATGGACCTAATTCAGGATTGTATCGACAGTATTTTTGAGTTCGTAGAAGGCAACTTTGAAGTTCTTGTTGTGGATAACAGTCCATCTCAAGATTCAGAGGTTCTTGAAAAGTTTCTTAAAGATACGTATAAGACAACGGTTAGGTTTATTAGAAATGAAAGAAATGGTGGTTATGGACAAGGAAATAATGTTGGGGTGAAAAATAGCAAAGGAGATTTGATTGCTATTGTGAATCCAGATGTTAGATTTACAGAAGCCTTTGCCTCGACTGTTACAGGTCATTTTGAGAGCAATAAGAACCTGTCTCTTCTTGGATTTAAACAACTAGGAGGAGGAAATCTATCATTTTATGTGAAGCCAGAATACTTTATACCTGTCATTGATAAATTTATTGTTAAAGTGACGAATAAACTAAATTTGTTTCATTCAAAATATCTGTATTTATCTGGGGCATGCTTATTTTTGAGAAAGGTGTCTTTTATGAAGGTAGAACTATTTGATGAAAATATATTTCTGTATTTCGAAGAGCCAGATGTTTCAAATAGATTAGCAAAACTTGGATTTCAAATAAAGTTTGATAAGTCCGTTGAGTATGTCCATTTGGTTGGAGATCGGTCAGACATTGGAGAAGGGACATTTAATGCCTGGTTAAACTCTTTGATCTATTACTTGGATAAATTTAAAATCACTAGGAAAAGACATTTTTCTAACAGAAAAATAGAAGCCTTTTTCCTCAATACAAAGAACTTGGCTCGATATAAAAAAAATAAACAGAGCAACTTATGAAATTGCTGATAGATTGTACCAATTTAAAAATGGGAGGAGGAATTCAAGTTGCTATTACCTTTATTTCCGATTTAATTAAGACTCAAAAAAACTACCAATTGAGCATATTAATGTGCAAGGAGTTTGCTGAGACATCAAAACCCTTCGATGATCATGAAAGTATTGAGTTTATTGAATTTACAAAAAATAGTAAGTTTACTTTGTCAAGAAGTAAGAATCTTAGAGCCATAGAAAAGAGAATCAATCCTGATATTATCTTTACAGTATTTGGGCCTTCCTATCACCAAAGTAGTTTTCCCAAAGTGGTTGGTTATGCAATACCGCATTACATTTATGAAGATTCACCTTTTTTTGATTCACTATGTTTTTTTAAAAGATTAAGATTGTTTTTTCTAAAGCGTTTTCAGGTTAAAAAGTTTGTACAAACCTCGAATGCACTAATTTTTGAAACAGAAGACTCAAGAAAACGCTTTGTTGATATGTACGGTTATCAGAAACCTACATATGTGGTTTCTAATACCCTCAACAGCATATTCAAGGAAGAGGATAAGTGGGTAGATCATGAAAAGTTAGATCAGTTTTCAAAAGACTATAAATATGTCTTTTGCTTAAGTTCTAATTATCCACATAAAAACCTTAAGTTGATACCCAAGATTTTGGAAGAACTTCAAAACAAAGGTGTCTCCAATATTAAATTCGTTGTTTCATTGAATAAAGAAGATCTTGGGTTTGATTCAAAATACAATGACAGTGTGATATATTTAGGGAAAATACAACTAACTAATTTGCCAAGTATCTATAAGAAAATGAACTTAGTTTTCATGCCTACATTGCTTGAGGTTTTTTCCGCTACCTATATTGAGGCCATGTATATGGGAATTCCTCTTCTGGTAACAGATATGTCTTTTGCACGAGATATCTGTAGAGATGCCGCCCAGTATTTTCCTCCTGTCGATTTTGTTGCTGCTACAAATAAAATAGTAGAAATTTTAGAGGATGAAAACTTGCAACAAGTAATGGTAGAAAAAGGTAAAGAAGTTGTTCAGAATTATGGTTCAAGTTTAGATAGAACAAATAGTTATATAGAAATTCTTAAAAAACATAAGGTTTAACTGATTGAGGAGCCTTCAATAATGTTAATATGATTTTTGCCGGAGATTACGCTTGTCCAAACATACAGAGTTTTCCTACGCTCGACATTCCGAAGAGTTTAAGGGATAAAAAATGGGTCCTAAACCTAGAAGGTTCTTTGATAACTGAAGAGTCCGACAAACTTTTAAAGGATCATGTTGTCTATAATGGAATGGATGCTTTTGAAAAGTTAGATGACGTTTTGAACCTTGACGCCGTTGCCTTGGCTAACAACCACATTGACGATATGGCAAATATTAGTCAAAGCATAATGCTAAGTTCCTCCAAAACGAACTGTTTCGGCGCAGGGGAGAATTTAGATGCTGCTAGAACAATTCATACTTACTATGAAAATGATCAACATCATTGTATACTTAACTTTGGATGGGAAGCCATTGATTGTACAATTGCCAAAGGAAACTCTCAAGGAGTAAATCCATATTCAAAAGAAAACGTAATTGAACAGTTTACCAAGGTGCAAAGCGATTTTCCAGAAAGTCATATTATTTTATATATGCACTGGAATTATGAATTAGCAGAATATCCCCATCCTTTGGATAGAGAATTGTCACATCATTTAATAGATCTTGGCGCCAAAGCAGTTATAGGATGTCATGCACATCGAGTTCAAGGTGCTGAGATTTATAAAGATTGTCCGATTATTTATGGTTTAGGGAATTTTATATTCCCTCAAAATGTGTTTTGGGATGGGAAGCTTTCATATCCAGATTTTTGTTCTTTAGAGTTGTGTTTCGAACTAAATGTAGGAACAAAGACATACCTTTGTCATTGGTTGGTTTATGATAAGAAAAAAAATGAAGTTTCTTATGTTGGAACAGAGTTACTTTTAGAGTCTAAGAGGTTGAAGGAAAGAACTCCGTTTAGTGATGTCTCATTAGGTGATTATGAACTTTGGTTCAAAGAGAATAGAACACAAAAGAAACTCTTGCCAATATTTAAGTTTGGCGATTCCAAATCAATTTTTCAGTTAAAAATAAAATGGATATCTATTCGCCATAAATTTATACTTTTTTTGTACAACCTAAAAAATATAGTAAAGAAATGAGTTTGCCCTTTTATTATAGAAAGTCTCCGATATGGATACAAAATGTTATTATGTATCTAAAAGGTTTGCAGATAAAGAAACAGAGGTTTAATAAATACTTTCATAAAGAATTGAATACTCTTTTGGAACACGATCCAAAAAAGGTGCGAACAGATAAGCTAAAACACTTCATGGCATTTGCAAATGATCATTCAGAGTTCTGGAGAAAGAGATTTGAAGAATATAAGGTAGATTTAAGCAGTACCGATTTAGAGAACGAGATCAAAAAACTACCTATTCTCACAAAAAAAGAGGTCAAAGAAAATGTAGAATCTATTTCTATAAAACACCCAAGTATTAAAACCTCTACTATTCGAACAAGCGGAACAACAGGTTCTGGTTTGATCTTTCCACAAACCATAGAGATGGAAAATTCACAGTGGGCCGTTTGGTGGCGTTATCGAATCAAACTTGGATTGAGTTTAGATATGAATATGGGTTGGTTTTCAGGAAGATCAATTATTCCAATAAGTCAAAAAAAACCACCTTTCTGGAGATATAATAGTCCCAATAAACAAGTTATGTTCAGTGCTCATCATTTATCTATCGATACGGTCGAATACTATTATCATAAGGTGAAAAAGTTGGAATTAAAATGGTTACACGGATATCCTTCTCAGCTCTCATTATTGGGGTCATTGATCTTGGAAAAAGGTTTAAAGCCACTTAAAGTCGATTTTGTGACGTTGGGTGGAGAGAATTTATTGTTAAATCAAGAACAGATAATTCAAAAAGCTTTTGGTGTGAAGCCATATCAGCATTATGGTTTAGCTGAAGGAGTTGTAAATATTAGCCAAGACGAAGAGTATAATTTTTATTTTGACAATGATTTTGCATTGACCGAGCTGATAGAAACTGAAATTTCAAATAAAACCTTTAAACTCGTAGGAACAAATTATCTTAATTTAGCATTCCCATTGATTCGTTATGATACAAACGATATTATGACCTACGACCCTGTGACGAATATCATTGAGTCGATAAATGGAAGAAATGAAGATTATGTAACATTACCCAATGGAGTTAAATTGGGGAGATTAGATCACCTTTTTAAAGATGCATACTATATTGCAGAAGCCCAGATTTATCAGAAAGATCTGGAAAACATACGATTAAATATAAAAAAGAATAACCATTTTAATGACAAAAAGCACAGTAAGGAGATTTTAAATGAAGCAAGAGAGAGATTTGGAGAGCATGTAAATGTTACCCTTAATTTTGTAGATGCAATTGAAAAATCCAAGGCTGGTAAGTTTAAGTTTGTAATTTCCGATATTAAATAAATATGAAACAAATTATTCAAGACCTTAAAAAAGGTAATACAATACTAGAAGATGTTCCTGTGCCAAGAGTCAAGGCAGGTTCCGTTTTGATTAAAACGACCAGAACGTTAGTCTCATTAGGGACTGAGAGAATGTTGGTTGATTTTGGAAAAGCAAATCTTCTTCAGAAAGCTAAGCAACAGCCAGATAAAGTAAAAATGGTAATTGACAAAGTTAAAACAGATGGATTACGGCCAACTATGGAAGCTGTTTTTAATAAGCTTGGTCAGCCATTACCCCTGGGATATTGTAATGTAGGAAAAGTTGTTGCTATTGGAAAAGGAGTTGCTGAATTTTCTATTGGTGACAGAGTTGCATCAAATGGAAATCATGCTGAGTATGTTTGTGTACCCAAAAATTTAATTGCAAAAATTCCGGATAATGTCTCTGATGAAGCAGCTGCTTTTACTGTTGTAGGTGCAATTGGTCTGCAAGGAATTAGATTATTGAAACCAACTTTTGGAGAAACAATTGTTGTTGTTGGCTTAGGATTAATAGGATTGATTACAGCTGAATTACTAATTGCAAATGGTTGTAATGTAATTGGTTTTGATTTTGACCCAGAAAAAGTTAGGCTTGCGAAAGAAAAAGGTGTGATTGCAATAAATCCATCTGAAGGAACTGATCAAGTAAAATTTGTAGAAATGTTTACAAATGGGATAGGTGCAGATGGAGTAATAATTACTGCCTCAAATAAAAGTAATGAAATTATTTCTCAATCTGCAAATATGTGCAGAAAAAGAGGTAGAATTGTTTTGATTGGTGTAATAGGACTTGATATCAGCAGGGCTGATTTCTATTTGAAAGAAATTTCATTTCAGGTTTCTTGCTCATATGGTGCTGGCCGATATGATAATGAATATGAAGAGAAAGGAAATGATTACCCCATAGGTTATGTTCGTTGGACAGAAAAAAGAAACTTTGAAGCTATTTTAAATGCTATTTCTAAGAAAACTATAGATGTAAGTTCTTTAATTACTGATAGAGTTCCTTTGAAAGATTATCAGAAGATATATGGTGATATGTCTAATTCAAAATCTATCGCTTCAATTTTAGAATATAACTCTTTAGAAGAACAAAAAAGCACGATCCAATTGGAAGAAAAGTCCTTTCAGGGTAAAAAAGGCGTAATTGGTATAATAGGAGCTGGTAATTTTACAAGTGCGACCATTCTTCCAAATCTTAAAAAGTGTAATGCAGATATAAAATATATTGCTAGTTCAGGAGGCTTGTCTTCTACAATCATGGCAAAAAAACATAATATTTCATTTTCTACTTCAGATTATCATGAAATTTTAAAAGATGAAGAAGTTGATTTAGTCCTAGTTACAACTCAACATCACATGCATGGAATGATGGTTTTAGAAGCAATTTCTGCTGGTAAAAGTGTATTTGTTGAAAAACCATTGGCTTTAAATGAATTAGAGTTGGAAGAAATAGTCAAAAATTATGAATTAAATGATGTAAATGTTTCTGTTGGGTTTAACAGAAGGTTTTCTCCTTTGGCAAAGAAAATGAAGTCAGCTTTAGGGGATTCTTCTACTCCAATAAATATCGTAGCCACCATGAATGCAGGTTTTATCCCTAAAGATGTTTGGGTACACGACATGGAAATTGGAGGGGGTAGAATAATAGGAGAAGCTTGTCATTATATTGATTTATGTACGTTTTTTACTGGATCAAACGTAGTTTCTGTATGTATGAATGCAATGGGTTTGAACCCTGAAGAAAATACTGATAATGCTAGTATTTTATTAAAATATGAAAACGGGAGTAATGCGGTTATTAATTATTTTGCAAATGGAAGTAAAAGCTACTCTAAAGAAAGAGTCGAAGTGTATTCTCAAGAAAGAACACTTATTATGGATAACTGGAGAACATTAAAAGGCTATGGCTTTAAAGGTTTCTCTAATGCAAAATCTTCTCAGGATAAAGGGCATTTTAGTCAATTTCAAGCATTGGTAAATCAGCAAAAAAATGGAGGAGAATCAATTATTCCTTTTAGCGAAATAGTTAATACAACAAGAGCTTCTTTTGCAGCTATAGAATCATTGAAAGAAGGTAAATGGATACCAATCAAATAAAATTACTTTATAATACTCTATTATACTTGAAGCCAATTCAAGTTTACTATCGTGTATATTATTTTCTTAGAAATAAATTTTTTGGAAAAGAAGTAAAAAAAAGAAAACTCCCAAATTTTAATTCTATAACTTGGAAACAACTAGTAGTAAATAAAAATAACTATTTAGATAAAAACAACTCCTTTTCGTTTTTAAATATTTCATATTCTTTTACTGATAAAATTGATTGGAACCATGATCAGTTTGGAAAACTATGGACATATAATTTAAATTATTTTGATTATCTAAATCAAAAAAACATTTCCAAAGATACAGGAATTCGATTAATCAATAATTACGTTAAAAACGATGCGTATCTAAAAGATGGAAAAGAACCGTATCCAATTTCTTTAAGAGGAATTAATTGGGTGAAATTTTTAAGTGAAAATCAAGTAAAAGATGAAGTCGTTGATACGAAGCTTTACAATCATTTTTATATTTTATTAGATAATTTAGAATTTCATTTATTAGGAAATCATTTGTTAGAGAATGCTTTTTCATTGTTATTTGGAGCTTACTATTTTCAAAACGAAAAATTTTATTATAAATCTAAAGAAATCTTAATTTCTGAATTAAAAGAACAGGTATTAAATGATGGGGGACATTTTGAGCTTTCTCCGATGTATCACCAAATAATTTTATATAAAGTTTTAGATTGCATGCAATTAATTAAAATAAATAAATGGATAAATGATGACTTGTTAATGCTTTTAGAAGATAGTGCGTCCAAAATGATATCTTGGTTGAATGAAGTGACTTTTGAAAATGGAGATATACCATGCGTTAATGATAGCACTTTTAATATTGCACCAACTTCAGAAGAATTATCTAATTATGCTGATCAGATTGGAGTAATTACTAAAAAAATAGTTTTGTCAGATTCTGGATATAGAAAGTTTAGAAATAATAAGTTTGAGCTTTTTGTAGATGTAGGAAATGTTGGTCCTTCCTATCAACCTGGTCATGCTCATTCAGACACACTAAGTTTTATTTTACATGTCAACAATAAGCCTGTTTTTGTAGATACTGGTGTTTCAACATATGAAAAAAATCAAAAAAGACAAACAGAAAGACAAACTTCTGCGCATAATACAGTTGTAATAAATAGAGAAGATCAAACCCAGGTATGGGGTGGTT
>Ga0115572_10002439_pt1 | contig 14882 bp, 14 predicted proteins | sample COGITO_mtgs_1206_FD_88681 | JGI IMG/M metagenome (GOLD analysis project Ga0115572, IMG submission 88681) | Pelagic marine microbial communities from North Sea - COGITO_mtgs_120607 | ecosystem: Environmental > Aquatic > Marine > Epipelagic | place: Germany:Helgoland, sampling site Kabeltonne... | reverse complement strand
GCTCACAAACGTCGGCGTCGGATGGATCACGTCGACCACGACCTTACGGCCGAGCAGTGGACCGCGCTCCAGGAAGCCTTGCGCGGCTGCGCCTACTGTGATGCCTCCGACCAACCGCTTCAACGCGACTGTGTGCAGGCGCTGTCGCGAGGTGGCCGCTACACCCTTCACAACGTTGTACCTGCCTGCGCCTCGTGCAACGCCAGCAAATCGAACGACGAGGTGACCGCCTGGATGCGGCGAAAGCGGCTCGACGAGCGCTCCTTCCTGCTACGCAATCTCGAAATCCGCACGCTTCTCGTTGACCGAGCTACGCCGTGACGCACTGACCGCTACTTCTTCCGGATCTCAACAATCTTCTCGTTTGCCTGGTTCGCATCATCACCTTGCTCGTCAAGCAGCTTGGCGCGGTCTTTCTCAGCCTCGCGTCGGGCTCTATCGAGGTCGGCCCGCTCAAGCGCAGCGTCAACTCCTTGATCGTTGATGAACTCGGCCCATTCAACGAGTTGGTCGACCATCTCATCTTCGGGCACGACCGCCACATTCTGCCCTTTGATGAACAAATGACCGCGCTTATTGCCGGCGGCGATTCCGATGTCGGCATCGCGAGCCTCGCCAGGTCCGTTGACCACGCACCCCATCACTGCGACCTGCAGAGGGATCTCCCGCTCGCCGAACGCATCCATCGCGTCATTAGCCACCTTAATCACATCGACTTCAGCACGGCCACATGATGGGCATGCGATCAGGTCGACGTTCTTGCGCTCACGAAGGCCGAGCGCTTCAAGCAGTTGGCGCCCGGCTTTTGCTTCTTCGACCGGATCGGCGGTGAGCGAGTAGCGGATCGTGTCGCCAATACCCTCCATCAGCAGCGTCGCGATTCCGGCGGTTGCCTTGATCAGCCCAGCGGGCGGTGGGCCAGCTTCGGTCACGCCGAGATGGAGCGGATGGTTAGTCTCCTCACTGAGAGCCCGATACGACTCGACCATAAGCGGCACCGACGACGCCTTCACCGAGATCTTGATCGCATCGAACCCGACCTCGTCGAAGTACTGCATCTCAGTTTGTGCTGATTCGACCATCGCTTCGGGCGTCGCTCCACCGTACTTTTCATAAAGCTTTGGATCGAGCGACCCTGCGTTGACTCCGATCCGAATCGACAGATTACGATCCTTCGCCTCGCGGGCCACTGCCTTGATGTGCTCTGGCTTGCGAATATTGCCCGGATTCAGCCGCAGTCCGTCGACGCCAGCCTCCATCGCCGCCATCGCCATCTTGTACTGATGGTGGATGTCGGCGATGACCGGCACCGGCGACCGCGGCACGATTTGAGCAAGCCCCTCCGCCGCTTCTAGCTCATTACACGTGCAACGAACGATGTCCGCGCCCGCCGCCGCAAGCGCATAGATCTGCTGCAGCGTCCCATCGACGTCGGACGTCTTCGTGATCGTCATCGACTGCACCGTGATGGGAGCGCCACCTCCGACAAAAACATCCCCTACTGCGATCTGGTTGGTCTGCTTCCGAACCGCGGCCGAGACAACATCCATGGGAACAGTCAATCACCTGCGCAGGCCCCTGCAGAGACGCAGCTACAGCGGATCGGTGATGTCGAGGTACAGCCCGGCGAACATGAATGCGAAGAGAAAGACGATCACACCCATTGCGAGCGGCATCAGTCGTTCGACGTCGGCGAAGTAGCGCTGTTTTCCACCCCGGATTCCCTCACGCACCCGCTCGTAGACCGCAACCGCAGCATGACCGCCGTCGAGCGGGAGCAGCGGAAACATGTTGAAGACACCGACGAACACGTTCAACACTGCCAGCAGCCACAGCACTCCGAAGATGCCTTCTGAGTCGCCGACATCATCCGATAACCCGGTGACTCCAACGAGGGTGACCGGCCGAGTTTCGAGGTCATCGTTACCACCCCCGAGGTGGCCGATGACATTGACGGGGTTGAGCGCTTTGAAAACGCCCTTGGTCGACTCCCACGCGGTGGGAACAATATCTGTCACCGCATTTCCTGCAGCAGCGACGAGACCATGCTCCTCGTAGACGTAAGGGTTATACGGGCTGACGCCGATGTAAGCGGTACCGAAGAGCGGACTGCTCTCTGGGACGTCGGTGCGCGCACCCAGACCGACGGGGACGACGACCTCGGTCCCGTTGCGCAACACGACGAAATCGACGATTTCACCAGGCTCGAATCCGCGAACCACCGGACCTAGGTCGGAAGGGTTTGCCAGCGGGACCCCACCAATGGACAAAATCTGGTCATCGGCCATGATCCCAGCCTGTTCGGCAGGAAGCCCCGCTACCGCCTCGGCCACGATGACTTCGGGGACGAGTTCATTAGTACGCTCACCCTGACCGACGTAGACGACGAAGAGCAGCGTGACCGCAATGATCATGTGCATCATTGACCCTGCGGAAATCACGAGCAGACGACGCGGAAAGCTCTTCTGTCGATAGGTCCGCCCTTCGTCTTCAGGTGCGACATCCGCGTCGATCCGGTGCATTCCTATGATCCGAACGAAGGCACCGACAGGGACCAGGCGCACGCCGTATTCGGTTTCGCCCTTCCGGAAGCTCCAGAGGCGCGGTCCCATGAACATGAAGAACTGGGTGACCTTCATCCCGGTCCACTTGGCGGTCAGGAAGTGCCCCGCCTCGTGCAGGAAGATCGAGATCACGATGCCGACGACAAAGATGAACCACCAGGCGTTAAGGCTGTAAAGCCAAACGAACAACCCACCGATCGCAGCCATCGCAAGTGCGCCCTTCCAGCCCCCGGCGAGGTCGTCGTCGGAGATCTCCTCTGCGGAGCCTCCTGCGACGATTTCGCTCTTGAGCTTGTCGGACCGTGTCATGGTCACGACGGGTTTGGGTGGTGGGAGTTGTTCAAGTTGGTCGGTCATTGCTGCTCAACGATCTCTTCGGCGATTCGTCGGGCGACTTGATCAGCTTCGATCACGTCTGCGACGCATACGGGGGTTGCACCATCATGGCGCTCTAACACGTCAACACAGACGTCAGCAATGGCATTCCATCGAACCTTTCCAGAAAGAAAAGCAGCGACTGCGACTTCGTTGGCGGCGCTGAGCCACGCTGGTGCTGTGCCTCCGGCACGCCCCGCCTGGTACGCAAGGTCCAGGCAGCGAAAGGTCTCCCGATCAGGCGGTTCGAAGTCGAGTCTCGACAGAGTCGTCCAGTCGATGGCGCCGAATGGCACCCTTGTACGGTCCGGGTAGCCGAGTGCATATCCGATCGGAAGATGCATCGTCGGCATCGACAACTGGGCGATCGTTGAACCGTCCGAGAACTCAACCATCGAGTGCACGACCGATTGCGGATGTACCACCACTTCGATCTGGTCATAGGGGGTCCCGTACAGCTCGTGAGCTTCAATCACCTCTAAGCCCTTGTTCATAAGTGTGCTGCTGTCGACCGTAATCTTCGGCCCCATCGCCCAGGTCGGGTGGGCGAGCGCCGATTCGACCGTGACCCCTGCCAACTCATCGGCGACCTTGCCCCGAAACGGTCCGCCACTTGCGGTAAGCAGCAGACGGCGCACCTCACGTTCGGGCTCAAACGACGACCGCAAGCACTGATGCAACGCGCAGTGTTCACTGTCGATGGGCACGATCTCTGCACCGGGAATCGAAAGCAACGGCTGCACGACGGGCCCGGCAGCAATCAGGCTCTCCTTGTTGGCCAGCGCTAAGCGCTTGCCAGCCTGCAACGTTTCGACCGTGACCTCAAGTCCGGCGAAGCCAACAACACTGTTGACGACGACATCAGCGCTCTCGACGATGTCTTCGGAGTCGCTGGTCACGAGAACACCCGTGGTTAGCGCAGCAACCTCGCGCCGAGCATCTTCGCGAGCGATCGAGACCACCTCGGGCCGAAACTCCTCAATCTGGGCGAGGATGGTCTCGATATTTGCCCCACCGGCGCTCAAGGCAGCCACCGCATAGGAGCCTGGCTCCCGCGCGTTCTCTGCCCGAATGACACCGATCGTCTGGGTACCGATTGACCCGGTCGATCCTGCGATCGCGACCCGAACCGTCATCGTCGAAAGTTCGTCAGCTCGGAACGAATTCGGCGAACGGGGTCAACACCAGGAATAGGTAGTACACGCCAGGCAACGTGAAGAGGAACCCGTCGAATCGGTCGAGGACGCCACCATGCCCCTTGACAATCGACCCAAAGTCTTTCACGTCGAGATTGCGCTTGAACATGGACTCGGTGAGGTCCCCCAGTGGAGCGAGCACCGACACAACGAGCCCGAAGAAGAGCAGGTCGCTGGTTTGGCTCCACGTGTCGAATGTCCCCTGGATCGAGACGATGACCATCACGAGCATCGTGAGGATCGTGCCACCGAGGAATCCCTCAACTGACTTGCCGGGGCTAATCCACGCGCGCAAAGGGGTACGGCCGAAGGCCGAACCGAGGAAGTAGGCGCCGACGTCGTTGGCCACCACTGCGAGAGCGAGAAGGACCAGCGTGTCGGTCCCCCACGGGGTGCCATCGGCGTAAAGGGTGGTGGAGACGTTCGAGAAGTCGAGGAGCATGCCGGCGTACGAACCGAGCACACCGATCCAAACCACTCCAAGCATCGTGATTGCCATGTTTGGCATCGGCCCAGACTCGATCGAGGGAGCACCAATGAAGCCCAGTGATCCTGCGAGGAACGCAAACGCAATGACGAGTAGGACCCCCTGCTCACCAACCCAGTAACCGGCGAGCGGTGCGGCGGCAATGGCTGCGACTCCGGGGGCCACGGCGGGGCGATACCCCTTCTCGGTGACTTTGCCGAAGTACTCGATACCAGCAACAGTCAGCAGAGCCGTCACGAAGATAAGAGCCCCGAGCGGTCCAATGAAACGAACCACCACAAGGAAGGCAACGGCGAGCCCGAGCCCGGAACCGATCGCCACCGGCAGATTGCGCTTATCGCTGACACCGATCGACGAACCTGCCGACGGGGGCCGCTGCGGTGTCGAGCCACGACGGACCGGATCAGGCCGACGCGGCATTCCCGACGGGTCGGTGCCGATCGTGATGCGCGGCGGCTCGCGTCGCGACGCATCGGCGACAACCGCATCGGTTGCCGCAGTGGTCCCGGGACCATCATCGGCCCCAGGCGCCTCGGCGACAGCGGGCTCCGCTGCATCAAGCGGTTCGTTCTCCCAGCTCAGCTCTCCTGTCGGATCGGACGGGCTGGATGCCGACTGCGCTGAATCGGTGGTACTCCTAGTCAAAGTGCCCGAGGGTTCGTCGACGCTGTCGCCCTCCTTCCACACCGGTGACTCGGAAGTGAACGTCGACCACACATCAAGGTCGTCGGAATCGCCGCCATCAGTAGATGCTGCTTCGATCTTGGGCATCTCGCCAGTTGGCGGTTCGGTCCAGTGTGGAAGTGGTCCGGTTGTATCATTGCCGAAGCTCAACCCGGAATTCTCAATAGTAGGGGAACCTGAACCGTCCCCGCCGGAGTCGTCGCCGAACAGCGGTCCGCCAAACTCCTCCTCGTCGAACTCGTCCATCGACGATTCGAACTGACCTGGACGACGACCGCCAGCACTTGGTTCTGCTGCGTCGTCATTACGCCAGATGTCATCGGTCATAGTTCTTTCCTCTCGGTTCCGTCGACGCCCGTCAGACTTCGAGTAGTTCCTGCTCTTTGCGATTAAGGGCTTCGTCGACGAGATCGACATGTTCGCTGGTCACCTTGTCGAGTTCTTTCTCGGCGCGCTCGAGCTCGTCTTCAGAGACCTCGCCGTCTTTCTGCTCCGCCTCCATGGCTTTGCGCGCATCACGGCGCAGGTTGCGCAGTGTGATCCGACCATCTTCGGCCATGCTCTTCGCCACCTTCACGTATTCCTTTCGACGATCTTCGGTCAATTGTGGCAGCGAAATCCGGATCGAGATCCCGTCATTGTTCGGATTGACACCGAGATCAGATTCCCGGATGGCTTTCTCGATGGATTCGAGCGAGCTCCGGTCGTGTGGCTTGATCAGAAGTTGCCGAGCCTCAGGAACAGAGATTGACGCCAGCTGCTGCAGGGCGACCTGCGCTCCGTAGTACTCGATTGTGATCCGGTCGACCAGCGATGGGGTCGCCCGTCCGGTGCGGACCGTGGAAAATTGCGAGCGCGTGTGTTCGACTGCCTTCTCCATCTTCTCCATGGTCTCGAGCATCGTGTCGTCGATCACGGCGGCCAGAGTAGCGCTTCTTCTACTCGCGTACGAGGGTGCCCTCGGGCCCACCCTGCACGATGCTCGCTAGCGAACCGTTTCGGGACATGTCGAACACAATGATCGGGATGTTGTTTTCGCGGCAGAACGCTATTGCCGTGGAGTCCATGACGCGTAGGTTCTTGGTCATCACTTCCATGTACGAGACCTCATCGTATTTCGTCGCGCTGGACTCCGTGCGCGGGTCTGCGCTGTAGATACCGTCGACGCCGGAGTGGGTGCCCTTGATTAACGCGTCAGCTTCGATTTCGGCGGCACGCAACGCAGCTGCTGTATCTGTTGTGAAGAACGGGTTGCCAGTGCCTGCGGCAAAGATCACAACGCGACCCTTCTCAAGGTGGCGCACTGCGCGCCGGCGAATGTACGCCTCGGCGATGCGCGGCATTTCGATCGCTGACTGCACTCGCGTCTCCTGACCTTGGCGCTCGAGCGCGTCCTGGAGCGCCAGCGCGTTCATCACTGTGCCGAGCATGCCAATGTGATCGGATTGGGTGGCGTCCATCCCGGTCAGGGATCCTTCTTGACCGCGCCAGAAGTTGCCGCCTCCGACTACTACGGCCACGTCAACGCCAAGATCCTGGCGGAGATGAATGATTTCGGCCGCCGTTGCATCGAGCGTGGCACCATCGAGACCCGAGCCGGAATCACCGGCCAGGGCTTCTCCCGACGGCTTGAAGATGATTCGCTTGAAGCTCGGCCGTCGATTGTCCGTCATTGAGTGGTCTCCGTGGTGACTAGGGCCGGCGCGAAGCGGCTCCAAGAAAAGATACATGACCTTCCACGGAGCCGTTTAAAGCAAGCTGGCGTGGAGAAGAAGACCTCAGAGCGGTTCGGGCGGGTTCAGCCGATCTCGACTTGCGCGAACGACACGATGGTGGCGCTCCCGATGAACTGGCTCACTGACTGCTTATCGTCTTTGGCGTAGGGCTGGTCCATAAGGACCACGTCCTTGAAGAACCCTTGAATCCTGCCTTCGACGATCTTCTCGATCGCCTGCTCGGGCTTGCCCTCGTTGCGCGTGATCGTCTCGAGCGTGGCCCGCTCGGCTGCGATGACATCGTCGGAGACGTCGTCGCGGGTGAGGTACGTCGGACGGGCGAAGGCGATGTGCACAGCGACGTCATGAGCAAGTTCGGCCGAACCGCCCGCAAGTTCGACCAGCACAGCGTTTACGCCGCGCCCACCCTGGCTGTGCTGGTAGTGGCCCAGTTCGTTGCCAACGGCTGCCTCGACGCGCTTGACGTCACCGAGCCCAATGTTCTCTTTCAAGGTGACCTTCAGCTCCTCAAGCTCGGTTGAGCGCTCGGCAACGGCGCTGACATCGTTGGCGACCACGATTTCGGCCAGCGCCTGCGCTTCGGCCTTGAACTGGTCGGAGCTGGCGACGAAGTCGGTCTCGCTTTTGAGTTCAACAATTGCACCAACGTTGCCGTCGAGGTGAATCGCCACGACACCTTGAGAGGCGTCGCGGTCCTCGCGATTGGCGCTGGCTGCGAGTCCTTTTTCGCGAAGCCATGTCCGAGCAGCTTCCGTGTCGCCGTCATTTTCCTGGAGAGCCTTCTTGCAATCCATCATGCCGGCGCCAGACGAGTCGCGGAGCGCCTTGACGTCTTGTGCGGTGAATGACATGAAACTCAACTCTCCTGGATCTCGGTGGTGGCGGCATCGGGCGCGTCGGGGGCCTCGGCGGCAGGCTCAGCAGGGTCGGGGTCCGTCGCAGCGGCTTCGCCGACCAGTTCGTCCTTTACTGCGTTCAAACGGGCATCGCGATCGGCCTGAGCCTGGGCTGCAGCATCGCGAGCCGCCTTCTGGGCGACCTCAAACTCGGCGAGTTCCTCAGGTGACTTCTCGACGGCCGGCTCGGGAGCCGGGTTGCGCTTCTGCGCGATGAAGCGCCCTTCGGCGACAGCGTCAGCGATCACCCGAGCGAACAGGCTGTTTGCGCGAATCGCATCGTCATTGCCCGGGATCGGATAGTCGACGACTTCCGGGTTGACGTTGGTGTCGACCACCGCAACGACCGGAATGCCAAGCTTCTGCGCCTCGGTGACAGCGATATGCTCCTTCAATGTGTCAAGTACGAAGATTGCGTCGGGCGCCTTCTTCATGTCGCGCAGACCACCGAGGTTTTTTTGAAGCTTGGTGAGCTCGCGGTTGAGGAGCAACGCTTCCTTCTTGATCATGACATCGGTCTCACCCGAGGCGACCATGCGCTCGTACTCAAGCATTTTTGACACACGCTTTGAGATTGTCTGGAAGTTGGTGAGCATGCCGCCGAGCCAGCGCTCGTTTACGTACGGCATCCCGCACTTGTCAGCGTAGCTCTTGACAGGATCCTGCGCCTGCTTCTTAGTGCCGACGAAAAGAATTGTGCCACCGCCGGCTACGAGATCGCGCACGTATCCGTAGGCCTGCTCCACGCGCGGCAGCGTCTGCTGCAAATCGATGATGTAAATCCCGTTGCGCTCACCAAAGATGAAACGCTTCATCTTTGGGTTCCACCGGCGGGTCTGGTGACCGAAGTGTGCTCCGGCATCAAGCATCTGGCGCATGCTGATAACAGCCATGTTGTTCTCCTTGTTGCGGTTGACCGCACCGATCGGCGCCCGAAGGCGACCGCTTTGGACCGGCGAGGCAGTGAGTTGGCCGTCGTGCCGGGCGGCACAACAGCCTTCACGTTACCGGGCCGGCTCAGGCGCCACACCATCAGCGAATGGGAGGTACGGGACAAGATATTTCGGCCGTCGACCGAAATCAGCCGGAGTTGACCATGGAGTTCGCGGACGAACGGCTCCGGATCGATGATCGGTTCCTCGGCGCGGACTAAGTAGGAAGCTCCGCTGGCTCGGCCGACCGCCGCGCCGATAACAACCGCATTACCTACGCGCCACAACGCGCTGACAAGCCGTCCGTAGGTCAAGCGCCAGCTGTTCGCATTACGTGCGACCGCGTAACGAGTTGCCGTGATCGACCCTGCTCATGGCACGGCGTCAGCGGCGCCGACCCGGACAAGTACCCGAGATCCGACGCAGTACCTGATAGCTCGATTTTCAGCCGAGTACGGGCACGGAAGTTCGCGGACGGGTCGACAATGATGCCGGTGACCGGCGGGGCTCACGGGGTGCAACCGCAGCTGGCATCTAGATCACGACGGCGAGAACGAGTGCCGCACCGGAAGAGAAAAACGGGGCACGGGTCCTTGGACGACGAAAAATGGAAGAGGACGCCCCAGGGGTTGAACGAGGCTTTAGGCGACGCCGGCCGCGCTCATCCGAGAGCGAAGGTGCAGGACCGACTTGGTGTGGATCTGCGACACCCGACTCTCGGTCACTCCGATAACGTCACCGATTTCCGAGAGGGTGAGACCTTCGTCATAGTACAGCGAGAGTACGAGCCTCTCCCGCTCGGGCAATTTGCGGATTTCGGCGCGCATAATGGCGCTTTGTTCCTTGTCCTCGATGACTGCGGACGGCGAGCCCGACATTGCTGTGTCGGGTGCGGACGGCTCGGTCCCGGCAGCAATAGCACGGTCGAGCGGGCCAATCGTGGTGCTGGCGATTGCCGACAGCCACTTCGTGAGCTCCCTCTCGGTTAACCCCAGGTGCTCGGCCATCTCTTCGTCATTGGGCGCGCGTCCCTCACGGTGTTCGAGCTCGGCGAACGCTTTCTCGACTTGGCGGGCCCGGCTTCGTACCGACCGCGGAACCCAGTCGAGTTGACGTAAACCGTCGTAGATTGCTCCGCGGATGCGCGTGACGGCGAAGGTCTCAAACTTCACCCCACGTTCGGGGTCGAATCGCTCGATGGCATCAATCAGACCGAAGACGCCGGAGCCGACGAGATCACCCTGGTCAACGTTGGATGGCAGCCCAGCGCCGATGCGACCTGCGACGAATTTTACCAGGGGTGAGTAGTGAACGATGATGTGGTCGCGGGCGGCGCTGTTTTTACGCTTAAGCCAGCGGTTCCACTGCATCTGGAGGTCGGCGTCCTCTGGAACGATGCTCATGCCCTGGGGTGTGCCTGGCGGTAGGCAGCCGAAAGTCGCTCTCTGCTGACATGAGTGTAACGCTGCGTGGTTGCAACATCGGAGTGACCCAACAACTCCTGCACCGCACGCAAATCGGCACCGCCGTCGAGCAGATGCGTTGCGAAGCTGTGTCGCAAGGCGTGCGGATGTGTCGGGACTGGCGAGCGACGATCGACGATCCGCCGGACATCGCGGGGCGTGAGATCCTTGCCGCGCTCGTTGCAGAACAAGATGCCACTCGGCCCACGCGGCGCTACCACGACAACGTCGGCACGAAGCGCCAGCCAGGCGTTCAGCGCAGCGACAGCTGGCTCGCTGAGCGGTACCCGCCGCTCCTTAGCACCCTTCCCCCAGACGGTTGCAGCTTGCTGCGCGAGCGACAGCGACGCCACGGTGAGCGAGCACAGCTCGCTGACGCGAAGGCCTGATCCGTAGAGCACTTCGAGGATTGCGTCGTCGCGCCGTCGGCGCCACTCGGGCTCGTTGGGCGAGAGGGGCGGCGCTACGAGTAGGCCGTTCAGCTCTGAGCGGTCGAGCACTCGCGGGAGACGCCCGCCGCCTGAGTGGACTGAGACCCCAGCGGTCGGGTCGACCGACCCGAGCCCGGTGGCGACTCTCCAACGGTAATACCGGCGGATCGACGCTACTTTCCGAGCGATCGTTCGGCGAGCGAAGGTGCGCGTGGTCAGGAATGCGAGATATCGGCGAATGGACGCCCGGGTTACCGCGTCCGGATCGGTGATGTCGCCTCGGGCGCACCATTCCGAGAAGCTGCGCAAGTCGGAGCTGTAGGACGCAACGGTGTTCGCCGACAGCGCAGTTAGCGAAGCGCTGAATTTACCGATGCGCCACGATTCCACGCCGTTGATCGTAGGACTCCCGGTAACGACACGCATGGATGATGTTGCGAGTCACACCAAATCGCGACACTCGTTAACCCGGTCGAACCATTCTCTCGACTTGGCGGCCCGTCCCGTTCGCTTGACCACGCGACGCCCTTGGCGATCAGGGGCTCCAGAGTTGATGGTGCCGCCGGATCACACGAGGGAAGTGGCATGCTCTGCGGATGCTGACCCGAGTTCGCCGACGCCGAATTGCTGCGGCCGCCCGAGTTGCGGCCGCAGTGAGCCTTGGCTCATTTATTGCGGCCTGTAGCAGCGGCGACAACGCAGCGGGCGACGCCGAGCGATTTTGCGGCGAGATCGAGCTGCACCAAGGAACGCTATTCGCCCCCGATCTATCATCTGCCGCAGAGATCGCTCCGCTTGTCGATTTGTACCGCGAGATCGCTGAGTTGGCGCCGCTATCCATCGAGGCAGAATGGGAGCAACTAGTGCTCAACTACGAAACTGCGAGCACGGTCGTCCCCGGCGACGAGGCATCAATGCAGGTGGCGGCGGCACAGGCGTACCAATCGGAGCAGTCGGCCGCCGAGGTCAAGAAATGGCTGGTCGACAACTGTGCGCTCGACATCGGGCCTGTCTCCACAATCGTCGCACAGGCAGGCTGACGCTGCAGTCGGCGTTAGCCGACGACGTCAGAGGATTTCGCCGCGCTTCAAGATCACCGAGTCGCACAGGCCGTAGTCCTTGGCGTCTTGAGCCGTGAACCAACGGTCGCGTTCCGAGTCGGCCTGGATTTCTTCGATGTCCTTGCCGGAGTGGAACGCAATCAGCTCGGCCATCCGCTTCTTCGTGTAGCGGAGCTGTTCGGCCTGGATCTGGATGTCGGACGCCTGACCACGAAGCCCAGCGAGCGGTTGATGCATCATCACCCGAGCGTTCGGAAGCACATGGCGCTTGCCTGTCGCTCCAGCGGTGAGCAAGAACTGACCCATTGAGGCGGCGAGGCCCAAACACACCGTGGCTACGTCACAACCAACGAATTGCATGGTGTCATAGATCGCCATACCAGCAGTGACCGACCCGCCGGGGCTGTTGATGTAGAGCCAGATGTCGGCATTCGGGTCTTCGCCTTCGAGATACAGCAGCTGCGCGCAGATCTGATTGGCGATGTCGTCGTTAACGTCGGAGCCAAGCATGACGACGCGGTTCTTGAGGAGCCGATCAAAAACTGCTGACCTGGGATCGAAACTGGCCTCCAGTCCGTACGGGGTTGGGCTGGTGTCGGGGCCGTGGTCTCGCGTCGTCTCTGGCATGGCGACATGCTATCGGTCCCCCTTTCGGACTACGGTTCTGCGCCATGTCGGTGACCGCATCCTTTCAACCGGACCACATCGGTGCGTTACCCGGCCAAGCAGCAGCGTTGTCGCTGCATCTGCAGAACAACACAACTGCTGAGCAAGTCGTCACGCTACGAGTGGCCGGCGAATTGGCAGCACAGACCGTGCTCCAGACCGAAACGATTTATCTCGACCCGAACGAACATTTCGAAGTGCCGGTCATCGTGGACGCAAGTGTCAGCCTCGTGGCCGGACCACACAATTGTGTAGTCGAAGTCTCTGCCGACAATAAGACCACAAGCGCAGCTGCAATTGTCCAAATCGATGCGACCGCGGCGTGGACGGCACGCCTCGGGCCGGAGCAGTCAAGCTCGCCTACCGGAGGCCGCCACAAGGTCGCTCTCGACAACCTTGGCAATGTCCCGGTCACCGTCGAGATCGCAACCTCGACAGAAGCCGATGTCGTCGCCGACATTGCTGCCCCGACCGTCAACATCGATGGCGGCAAGTCGGCCAATGTGGAACTTCGCATCACTCCCCACTCGCGATTCTGGAGTGGCCCCCCAGTCGAGCATCCCTTCAGCGTCTCTCTGGTAGGGAGCAACGACGAGCAGTGGTCGCTGGACGGGCTCTACACGCAGGGGCCGCGCGTCCAGCCGTGGGTCGTCCCAGCGCTAGCAGGAATGTTGGGTGCACTGTTGTTCGGGACGCTGGCTTGGTTCCTCCTGCTCAGACCTGCCGTGGAGGACATTGCTCGCGAGGAGGCGGCTGAGCTGGATGCTTTCCAACAGGACGAACTCGATGCCGCAGCGAAGGAGGCATCGGAACTCCCACTCGGGGAGCCGACGGATCTCCGGCTTACGGTCCAGGGCAACCCAGGCACCACGGTGACAGAATCATTTGACTTCGATCAAAACGGCAGCAGACGCGTCTTGTCGGTCACCGACGTGATCCTCCAGAATCCAACTGGCGCTGTCGGCCGCCTGGAGTTGCTGCGTGATGGCGAGGTGTTGCTCAATCAGGAGATGGCAAACTTCCGCGACCTTGATTTTCACTTGGTCGCACCGTTCCAGTTCGACAGCGGGAGCACGATTTCGCTGCGGGTCACATGCCAGACCCCCGGCCCAGGCACGACATCGTGCGAGGCGTCAGCCACGACCGCAGGTTTCGTCGACGAAGCCTGAAATCAGAGAGCCCGGCCCCACTGAGACTCTGCAACAGCACGGCCTACGATGGTCGTTGTGTTCAGCGCCCAAGCTTGGGGCCGGCGCCAGGGAGGACACTCAGCTGTGACCGGCCGGTCGTCACCGTCACAAGCATGGTTGTTGTCACATCGCCGAACTGATCGACCTGACCGGCAACCGATGCGCTGGCGGGACCACTTCGAGTGTGCGGCATCACCAGCACTGGGATTGCAAAGCCACCCGTCTCGTCGATAGTCACGTCGCTGGTACTGCCGCTCCAGGTGACTTCCACCGTCAACCCAGTCGGGAATCCGGCGCCACGCAGCGTCACGACCTGGCCTGTCGTCGCAACGCTCGGAAATACTGTGAGTGTTGGTGACGAAGTCCCCGTTCCAATGATTGTTGCGGCAGTCTCGGTGCCGCTCTCAAGTGAAGCGACCAACTGGGCCGAATGTTCGCCCGCATCACTGGGCGCGTACGCGATGGTGATCGCGCAGCGACTGGCGGCCGGGACCGCCTGGCCGACACACCCGTTCTCGACAATTTCGAATGCCGCAGTGTCGTTGGGTTCGAAACGGACACCAACCACATTCGCCTTCGCCGGTGTGGTGTTGACGAGTTCAATCAGACCGATGCGACGGCCGGAATCAATGATTGTGGGCGCAAATTCGAACTGTGTCGGACTGAATGCCACCACCCCCGGGGCCTGAGTCGTGGTGGTAGTAGTAACAATCGGACCACCGGTTGTTGAGGATGGGCGGCCACCCCCAGTCGTGGATGACGTGCCGCCGGTCGTTGCGGATCCACCTGTGGTGCCGCCGGTCGACGATCCCGGCATTGTTGTTGTCGGCAATGTCTCGACAGGTGGCACCTGACCAACAGCCATCACCTCCGTGGTGAACGGACTTGATTCGGCAACATCGAGGAGAGGTACAAGGGTCACCGTTCCGAGCGCCTCCTCCGGGATTTGAACCGTAAAGCCAACCTCGATCGTGCATGTTGAGCCCGACCGTACGACTGGGGTACAGGACTCTTCCAGCACGGCAAACGTCCCGTCGACAGCGACCGACGCCACACCGACGCTGGCTGGACCATTGTTGGCGAACGTCACGGTGGTGGCCAGGTCGGTGCCGACCACACCGCTGCCAAGTTGGTAGGTGTCCGAGTCGAATCCTGCGTCGGAGCTGAGGACGTTAAGCATGATGTCGGCGTCGGCGTCGGC
>Ga0115572_10002437_pt1 | contig 14890 bp, 13 predicted proteins | sample COGITO_mtgs_1206_FD_88681 | JGI IMG/M metagenome (GOLD analysis project Ga0115572, IMG submission 88681) | Pelagic marine microbial communities from North Sea - COGITO_mtgs_120607 | ecosystem: Environmental > Aquatic > Marine > Epipelagic | place: Germany:Helgoland, sampling site Kabeltonne... | reverse complement strand
CATCTATAGTAAATCATCATATAATTCATAATTTTCTTCATCAAAACAACAAAAAATTACTTCTTCCAATTTTCTACCTGAACTCTGGTGCTGTTTGACCGCTGCAATCGCAGTTTCGGCTGCGAATTCTTTTGGGTAACCAAATATACCAGTACTTATGTTTGGGAAAGCGATAGAATCGATATTATAGTGAGTCGCTAACAAAAGTGACTTTTTATAAGAATTAAATAGGTATTGATTCTCTCCGTGATCTCCTCCATGCCAAATGGGGCCAACAGTATGAATAACATGTCTTGCCTTTAAATTATATGCATTTGTGATTCTTGCTTCTCCAACACCGCAATGGCCAATTCTTTTACATTCAATAGCGAGGTTTTTGCCTGCGGCTTTATGTATGGCCCCGCAAACACCACCGCCAGGCATCATATCTTCATTTGCAGCATTAACTATGCAGTCTAATTTTAAAGTTGTGATATCTCCTTTTATTAGTTTCATTTAAGAGTTTTCTTTTAGAAACGATCTTTAATATAATTTTCAATCTCACTTTTATTGGATATTTCTACAGATGCATTTCCTCTTCTTACATAAAACTTCTCTTCTTTCTGCCCATCTTTATTTTTTACAAGGGTGTATAATGATGATGTTCCTTTTGCTATTTCCAATTCACAAATCTCTCTATCGTTAATGATATGGAATTTGATTGAAATATTTTTTGTTGCATAGTCTGTAGAGTATTTATTGGAAATTCTTTGCAGTAAATGCATTTCAAACTTATCTCGATCCCCATTTAGAGATTCATAATCTCTATCTAATCCTAAAATATTATGACCATCATCCACTCCAATAATTAGTACTCCACCATCCGTATTGTTAAAGGCAGCGACTGTTTTAAGAACAACATTTTCCAATTTATTATTAATACTGGAGTGTACATAATCCCACCTTAAAGATGATTTAAACTCTAAATTACTACTCTCTCCTTCAGAAATAAGCTCTTCAATTGATAAGGCTATTTCCGGAGCTTCCATCGTTGTTATTCCATCTAACCATGAATTGAGTTCCTCCGAAAGAACCGTTCTTCTTTTTACAAGGAAATCTTCATAATTATCAATTTTCCATAATTCAGGGTCATTTGGAATACATTGTAACTCCAGAGCATTAGGATGGGTACGTGAAACATCTTCTAAATATTCATGTGCAGATTGATTAGACTTTTTACGATTTCCAATAGAGGTTAAAATTGCTCTATTAGTAATTTCTTGAGCCAATTGATATTTATGTTTATTTGTACGATCATAGCCAAGATCTCTTAAAGCCGAATAAGGAAAAATATGATCTCTTTCTAACTTATATTTTTTTCCCATATTTATTCTGATAGAGATACCCGTGGTTAAGCAAACTGCATTTTTACTCTTGAAATACCATCTCATTGTATTAAAAAGAGGGTGATTCACTCCAATACCAATAAACTCATCTGACTGTATTTCAAGAGATCGTTCTGATTGTATAATAGCTAATAACTCATCAAAAGGATTTTCTGAATCTATGACTACGGAAATATCTTTGTCTAATTTCCCTTGAAGATTACTGATATAGCGATGTCTTAATTGTGAATAGTAAAACCACTTTATCGCTTTTTTTATTCTCTTTTCAGACATTTTACAATCATTATTAAAAGCGAAAACAATGATGGGAATCAGTGCATATATAGAGTTTATTTCTTTAGTATGATCAACAAATGCACGACTTTTGAGTATGTTTATCACATAGTCAATAACCTGCTCATCTAATTTTTTCCATGCAGATTGTATGGCCTCATTATTGTCTTCAGAATGCAACTTTTTAAAGTTCTTACCACTATGATGTACCACGGCAAGAATAGCATAAATGAAGAAATCAAGACTGAAGTCAAATCCATTTTTTTGAAGGGAGAACATCTTGTTTTTTATAATCTCTCTTGCAGGGGGCCAATAACCGGATATTTGCGCTAAAGCTAATTCAGCTTCAGTCAGGTTAACTCCACTGGCATTGACTATATAAAAGATATCTATAGCCTGTCTTATGTTTGCTTTTATGGGGATGTTTTGTTCTAAAAAATTAAAAGATAATATATTTTCAATCTTGTGATAATGGGAATGAATCTTATCTTCAAGCTCATCTGAAATCTCACCATTTTTTGACATATTCTTAACCAGAGAGTATGGCTTAATCTTTTTTTGGAAAATTTCAGTAAGATTAATCCAAAGAGGATTACTTTCCATCATTTTACCAATGTAATACTGAAGCTCCAGTGTTTCTAAATTTACATGGAGGTCTGTTACATCGTTTACAATATCTTTTTCCTTATAATAAGGTGGTATTGCTCCTCTAATTATCAGGTACAGGGTAGTAATACGCTGCTGACCATCTAAAATTAATTTTACAGCCCCCATATTTTCATGATAAGTAACGTTTCCTTTTAATTCTGGAGGTGAATTTGTTTCCCATGTTAAAATAGTTCCTGTGGGGTATTCATGGATCAAACTATTTAACAATGCTTTTACATCATCTCTTTTCCATACATACTCTCTTTGGAAGGCTGGAACAAATAATTGGTTTTCATCTATTTTATCTAAAATTTGGGATATTTTCATTTTCTATCGCTGTTCATTATTAAAAAAGTTCATAAAATTACATTAACTATAGGCATCTCAACCTTATCTTTTTGTAAAACCACTCTATCCAGGTAGTCTCCGTACATTTTACCAAGAAGTTGAATGGCTTGCAATCTGGAATTTATGGGAAAAGAATCATCTAAATAAACGTCGGTAAGAAACTCTGCTCTGTCTTCTCTGGTACTTATTCGCCTTTGAGTAACATCGAGCCTTCTACCCTGTTTTATGGACGTTATATCCACTATCTTACTATCTTTATATCCAGCCTGTTCAATAGCAAGTATGATATTAGGCTTGTTTAAGTTTTCTGATGCCAATACCCTGGCACTGTTATCGTTGTTGCAGTCGTATCCAGCTGCCATGATTGCCTCTGCCCCATTGCCACCGTTGTTCGTGTATTCCCTGACAAATTTCCTTTGTTTGGTTGTCAATTTCATAATTAAAACTCCATTTTGAGTATATATTTATAGTCTATTTATCAATAAACTTTATTTAATTGATAGAAAAGACATATACTTCATTATCTTCACTATCTTCACTTTCAATCATTTATAAAGGGAAAGTGCAATAGTGAAGTACACCTCTCCACCAATTAATTAATTTCATTTTCTTCAATTAGTTTAAGTTTCTTTTCGTATAGACCATGAGCAATCTTATCCACCTGTTGAGTTCTGCTTATTTCTGATAACCAAGCTTTACCAGTTCTTTCAGACATACCTTGAAACTTACTATTAAATACATTTAACCAATCTTTTGTATCAAACCTATCCGATAAATCATCCATCACAGAAGTCCATCTCTTCTTTTTATGTTCTGTAACTAAATAATCAGAGATATCTTCAATGATACCTTTTGTAGTAAACCAAAAATCATCCCATTTCAGACCAATGTAAGATCTATCAAAGGGTACACCTCTCGTTTTTTGAACTTGGAAGATATTGAAGTTGTCAACGTTAGTTTGAATCATACACATCTGAAATTCAATTGAGTTTTTAAACACTGCTGAACCTTGCATCCTATCAATGTGTGTTGCTTGTTCATCATTACCTTTGTTGAAGTGAGCAATTATTAAAATAGTAACTCCGTACTTTTCCTTAATAGTTGCAAGAGCATCCGTAACCTTACTCATACCGGTAGACTTCGAAAAATCTGAAACACTTGTAGCATTATACATACTATCAATGATCACGACTTCAGGTCTAAAAGCATGAATCATTATTTCAGTTTGCTCCCAAATATCCATAGTAGTTCCGCCTTTAGACATCATCATGATATTGTCATCGCCTTGCCAATCAATTTTTCTTTTAATTCTATGATACCTCCGAATTAATTCATCTTTCCCTAATTCAGTATCGATGAATAGTACCTTTCTGCTTCCACCTTTTATACGATTACCACAAAAATCTTTTTCTCCGTTTGCAATTGATAAGGCTAATTGGATTGCCCACATTGACTTTTTGCTTCCTGTAGTACCTGCAAGGCATGAGTTGAATCCTTTTGGCAATATATTTTCTATAATCCACTCTGTTTCTTTAGGGGTGGTATTGCTCGCTTTTTTTCCTGTCATAACTGTGAACCCCTCCAATTTAATTGGAGTCGTTATTTCATATACAACGGCATTTATAATGGCCTCATTAAGCTTCTCAAATTTGGTTTCCTTTCCATCATCATAAACATCATATCCTTTTGGAAGAGAAGATTCCCATTGAGCAATTTTCACCATTGTATTTGGTGATTCTGATTTTATCCTTTCAGCAAGTGTTTTAGAACCTTCCTTGCCATAAATATCATTATCATATAATATCACAATGTCATCAAATTTATAGAGTGCACTTATATCTTTTGGTATCGATTGACAACCTGATGAAAATGATATTCCTTGAAGCGGAGATGCCAAGGCATCCTTCTCTCCTTCAAAAATGTGCAGTGGTTTATTTTTATCAAAATGCATTAATTCATCAATCATAAATATTTGATTTGAACTATCGATTGATACTTTCTTAATCCAGTATTTCTTATGAATCTTTATGCCATTTGGATAAATAAAAACAGTATTACCCTTATCGTCTTTTCCTACATATTTATTTTTGTAATTATCTCCGAGGTTTACTCTTTCTCCGTATAAATTTTTAAGCATCTCATACTTTCTTCTAATCTTTATCTCATCTATGCCTTCAGAATGCTTTTTAATACCGTTAATTGCTTTAATTACGTTAGAACTATGCAATCCGTGCTGAATTTTTATATACTCATGTTTATTGGACATATTTAAGCGTTCTGCAAGTTGATACAAATTGCCACTTCCGCAACCTGAAAAACACTTCCATAATCCATTATCTTTATTAATTGAAAAAGATGGATTTGTATCATCATGTAAAGGGCAAAGACCAATTCCTTGGCTTTCATTCCATCTAACTTTTTTTATGTTAAAATTGTTTTCAAAGATTGAGCGATAATTCATTTATTTTAGTCTGCTGAATTCAAATATCTTCATAATGTCTTTTACATGAATAATATAGCTATAGGTACCCCCGGTTTCGCAAGGACAATTTTAATTTGTCGTCAGTGAAAAAATTATTGGAGGATGAAAAATAAAAAATGTACTTTAGAATTTTATGTTCTAAATGTACGTTAAATGCACTTATTGCCGCTTATTGTGCCTTAATGTATTAACTCGACGCTTATTGTATCAACTTGGCGCTTATTGTATTAACTCTGCACTTATTGGCACATAAAATTGGTAAATATTTTAGAAACTCAAGTTTGGATTTGCTGCGCTAATTATTCTTTTGCTGGACTCTAAATTAATAATTCCAATTATTATGACTAACAGGTAGTCTATCTAACAAATCCTTAGAGTGCTTCCAGTTAGGATAGAATCGGTTTATATAGCTATAGAATTTTTTATTGTGATTTTTCTCCAAAAGGTGAACCATCTCATGCACTAATATATATTCTAAGCATTCGATTGGCTTTTTGGCGAGTTCCAGATTTAACCAAATCCTTTTTTTATTAATATTGCAAGACCCCCAGCGAGTTTTCATCTTCTTTATTCCAAATTCAGACACTTTAACTGGAATCTCTTTTTCCCATGTGCGAATCATGTTTGGAATTTTCTCCTTGAGCTTTTTCCTATACCATTCATCCAATACACTCATTCTTTTCTTCTTGGTAGAATGTGGTCTTACAGAAAGGACTATCTTCTCAAAAGTAAGTTTCACGTTCGGAGGTGATTGTTTTTCATTAATCTGAAGCAAATACCTTTTCCCTTGGTAGTAGTGACTTTCTCTATTCACATACTCTCTAATGGGTTCACGATTTTGACTGGCGATCTTTTTTTGTTGTTTTTTTATCCAATTTAATTTTGAAGAGGCATATACTCTAATCGTTTCCAAATCCATACGTTTGGGAGCAGATATTGTTACTCTTCCATTTGGAGGGTGAACACTTAAGTGAACATTCTTAATATTCTTTTTGGTTAGCTCAATATCAATATTTCCAAGAGCAATGTGTTCCATTAATATTCTTTTTGCTCTAAAATAATTTTGAAAATTTCTCTTACTTTATCCTCATCTTGTAATCTCTCGTAAAGCGCCCTTTGTATTTCTCTTTCTTTCGTTATGTTTCCTCTGAAATCAGCTTTTTTTACACGGCGTATGAGAGCATCTAATTCTATCGCCAATGACGAATCCTTATTCAGATTATGATACAGAGCCCTCTTCGCGCTTGAGTTAATGTCTTTTGGTGTATCATCAGTAATACCAGTATTTACCTGTTTTACTAATATCATTATTTGCTTTAGATATTCTTCGTATTCAATCGCTTCATCTTTACGTTGCTTAATAATTTCATTTAACAATATAGACATTCTATCATAGTATGCTGGATTGGTCAGTCGTTCCTTTATAATTTTTTTTCTAACATTGTTTTCAATAGTTTCATTAATCGCCTCTTTATTTTCTTGAATTCCTTTTGGCAGTGTCTTAATTCCATCTTCTAAACCAAGTTTAATCAGAATATCTAAAAACGGCATGCCTTCCAAATTCGAAACATTCTGGGAATCATCTGAAAGTATATAGGTATCAATTAAAAAACGCATGTCTGATTCATAGGCTTTTAAATCAATAGACTCGCCACTCGCCTGTTTAATCTCTCCTCTTAAATCAAGATAATGATTTACCTCATTTGTAATTTCATCACTCTCTTGCTGGGTATATCCAGCTTCTCCCATTTCTTCTTTTATATTCGAGAATGCTCTCGTTAGTGAAACTGTTTTTTTATACAAGGTTGTTCTTTTTGATTCATTTTCCCTTAATTCTTCTGGATTTTCAGTATTCCCACAAAAATAACGAATATGAGAAAGAGAATCCTTGGGATGTTCAACTGGCTCACAAAGCACATATAGCTCTTCCAAGGAGTTATCTAATCGTTCCCTTGCGATCTTCAGCCTTTCCTTCAGGTGGATATCAATTTCCTCTTTATCAGATTCTTCATGATCCAGTTCAGAGGAATAGACCAAAACGCTATCCTGTATGACTGTGAAGAGGTCTTTATAGTCTACAATATGCCCAATATCTTTATCATCATCGTGAAGGCGATTTACTCGACATATCGCCTGAAATAAACCATGGTCTTTCATACTTTTATCAATATAGAGATACGAGCAAGCGGGGGCATCGAAACCAGTAAGTAATTTATCAACCACTACTAAAACTTTCATATTTGCGGGTTCATCCACGAATTTTTTCTTTGCCCAATCCTCATACTTTTGAGGATCTCTCCCATCGAGCAAATCTTCATAGGTGCTATAGATAAACTCTTTATCTGTTTCTGTATTTTCTCCAGTCCCTTCTGTCACAATATCTCTTTCGGAGGGACTATAAGATGTTACCAAACCACACTTACCTTTTAGGGATGATCCCTTAAATAAATTCAGGTAGATACAAGCTTCAAGAATAGATGATGCCACCACCAGCGCATTCCCTCTTTCTGACTTTAGTCGAGGTTTGATCTTAAAATCCCAAATAACATCTTCAACAATTTTCTGGATTCTTGATTTGCTGCTGGAGACCTTTTGCATGGTTCCCCAACGTGCTTTTAACGCTCGCTTTTTGTAATCATTCAATCCCTCTGTTGCAGCAGCAAAATATTTATCGATTTTCTCTGGTGAACTTATTCGCTGATCTATGTCCCTGGCTTCATAGGTTAAATCCAAGATGACTCCATCTTCTACGCCTTCTTTAAACTTGTAGGTGTGGATATATCTACCAAAAACTTGGAGACTGGTTTGTTTATCTTTTTTTAATAAAGGAGTACCTGTAAATCCTATAAAAACTGCATCTGGTAAAACGGTTTTCATTAAACGATGAAGGTTTCCACTTTGGGTTCGATGACATTCATCTACAAAGACAAATAAATCCCCAGAAACTGCAGGCCTATTCTGTTCTAAATCTCTTATAAATGTATTAAAATTTTCTACGTTCTTTTTACCGAACTTATGAACAAGAGAACACAGCAATCTTGGACTCGGCTCCTTCAACTGATTTAATAAATCTTTTCCGCTCTTTGCCCTATGGATTGTTTCTCCTGCATCTGTGAAAACCCTTTTAATTTGCTTATCTAACTCATCTCGATCTGTAATAATAGCAATTCGAGCATTTGGATGATTTTCCAGGATCCATTTGGCCAATAAAATCATTAAAATACTTTTCCCACTGCCTTGAGTGTGCCATATTATCCCACCTTCTTTATTATTCACATGCTTCTGGGCCTTTTTCAATCCAAAATACTGATGGACACGTGGGAGTTTCTTTATCCCTGCATCAAAAAGGATAGCATCGTGAATAATTTCTATAAAACGTTCTTTATTACACATTTTCAGTAAATATTTATCAAGAAGAATGCGGCTTTGATCTTCAACATCTTCCTTCCATGACAGGTAAAACTTTTCAGGTGTCCCAATGGCACCATATCTCAAGCCTTCCGTATCATTACCTGCAAATAAGAATTGAACTGTTGAGAAAAAAGGCATAATGAAAGAGTCAGATTGATTCACAATATTCTGACGTATACCTTCGCCAATAGATACTTTAGATCGTTTTAATTCCAATACTGCTAATGCAATCCCATTCACGTATAGAACTATATCGGGACGTTTGGTTTTGTTTCCCTTAATAGTTACCTCTTCTGCTATGGAAAAATGATTGTTTTGCGGGTTGTCCCAATCTATAAGATGTACGGTTTCAAAATTTTCTCCTACATCAGGAGATACATCTACTCCATAGCGTAATAGGCCATACACCTCCTTATTCGTATGGTAAAGCTTATCTGGGAAGGAATTTGCAGTAGCAGTGAATTTTGTGATTGCACGATTGATTAATATTTGATTGACGGCTTTACTTTCAAGAAAAGCAGTGAGATATTTTTCTTCAATATTGGAATTTCCTTCTCTATCATGCCAATCCCCCAGATATTCATACCTTAATTCATCCGTAAAAAGTTTTACAACTCTTTTTTGGGTCTCTTTTTCAATCTGACCAATATCACTCATATCAATCTAATCTTCCCTGTTAGAAGTTGTTGCATTAAGCCCTGCTTAAGCTGTTTTGTTTTGGAGAGTTTTTTTTCCAATGCTTTTATTTCGTTGTCAATATCTAATAATACTGACCCAATTTCTTTTTGATCTTCCAAATGAATAGGAATATGAAATTTCAAATTAGATAAATCTTCTTTTCGAAGTCCTTTAATTACTCCACCCTCTGATTTGTTTATCATTTCTATAAAAAGTCTAATTAGCTGATAATAAACAAAATTCTTATCATTGTTTAGAGCAACTGTTAATGCCGAAACACCGCGACCCAAACAATATTTCTTATCTGAATATTGCAAATTTCCAATAGTTGCCCTTATACAAAAAAGTAAGTCACCAGCATTAGACATCCTTGTTGGTTGATTGGTATATTTATTTATTATTATTCCATCAGGAGTTAGTTCAACAGCACCATTAATTAAAGGTATATCATCTTTATTCAAAGTGTAAGATGTTCCTACTGGTGATTGCCCCATTGTTATTTTCCCAATCTCCCCCAACTTCTTCACTTCCCAATCATCTTTTAGTGTGAGCAACGTTTGCATTGCGCCTTGTTTAATGAGCCGTCTTTTGGCAATGCGTTTTTCCAATGCACTAATCAGCGCATCTGTATCTGATAACACTTCCGCAATGGATTCTTGTTCTTGCAAAGATGGGAGTGGAATTAGCATATCAGCAATCATTTCCATTCTTACAGAATCAACAGATGATTTTGCTGTCATTTGCATTATTCGATTATAAAAATTTTTCCTGAAGTACAAATAAAAATAAAAGCCATTTAATTTATTTGAGAAATGACTGATTTTGTAAACTCGTTGATGAAAATCAAATTTTCCACTTATATAATGAAAAATTTTTCCTGTCCCAACTCCATCACCAGCAGTTAATACTGCTTCACCATCAAATGAATACGAATTAATTTTTTCAACAGTTTGAGACCTAACAAAAAAAGGGAAATTCCCATCATTAATTCTATCTTGAGTATTTTTAGAACCTGTTGTAATTGTTGATAAATTAAAAATTTTATCAATTTTCCAGTCATTAGGAATCAACCCGATATCTGTTTGCTTATAGCCTACCATTCAAATCCCATTTTGTTCAAGTGGTCGTTCACTTTTTCTTCCAATGCTTCCACTTTTGCATCCAATTCGGGTAAGGTGTTTTCGTAGCGTTCTGCCAATTCTTTAATGCGATTGCTTAACTTTTGGCTAATTTGGTCAATCTCATTACTAATGTCATTCTCTATTGTTGCCATCCATTTATCATCTACAACCAAGGTTTTTACTTCGTCTGGGGTTAGTGTTGGATATTTGGCATAAAGCAGTGCATCTAATTCTGTAGCAGCAGTTTTAATGCTTTTCTTGGCTTTAGCAAGATTATCCATCAAACTCAAATAGGAAGTCAATACTTCAATGTCTTCGTCTGCATCTTCTTCCAACTTCAGTTCTTTCAGTCGGGCATTAATATTGCCTTTATTTATTTTATCTAAATCGCTAAAACAACCATCTTCTCCGCTATGTTCTTCTTCCATTTCAGTCAGTTGTGTTTCAATGGTTTCTTTTTCTTCTTCTAAAGCATTTAAAGTATTTTGTTCATCTTTGAAGTATCGGTTTATCACCAAATCTTTGGGCACTAAATCACAATCCCATCCTTTATCCACTTCCTTCTTCTTCTTATTTATTTCAATAATACGGTGAATATCTGCCACCCAGCCATCAAAGGCAATAATATAACAATCATCCTGCATGGTTTCATTCCAATAGGTCATCAAATATTGATATATATCGTATTTATCAATCAAATCCTTATTGTCATAGCTGGCAAGCAAACGAAAGGATAATTCTGCAATTATCTTTTTTGGTTGATTACCTATATCAACAGCTTTCAGTTTTGTGATACTTTCACTTTTCCAATTAGAAAAAATGGAATTCATTTCGTTCTGAAATTTCACAAATTCAGGATGAGTAAAAATAGTGCCCTTAATAGCATCTTTATCTACCTTCAGCATGCTGTATTTGTTGCGTTCGCTGGCACCAAACAAACTGCTTTTAAGTGTCGGATACACTTTCCAATACTCATCCAAGTCATCCACATCCACCGTTGGAATATCACCTCGTAAATGGGCTTCAATATCTTGAATATCTTCAGTGTCCGTACTGTCAATATACCGTGGAATATTTAAATTATATTTATTTTGCTCAATTTCTGCTAATGGTACCAGTCGACTAAAACCATCTACTTCAATTGAATCATTAAATACATCCGTAATTTTTTTAATGTCCTGTTCACGTAAACGATTCTTATTACCATCTTTAATGAACCCTTTCCCTGCATCAATCATAAAAACACCTTTACGATTCTGGGCGTTTTCTTTGTCCACCACAATGATAGTTGCAGGAATCCCTGTTCCGTAAAATAAATTAGGAGGTAACCCAATAATGCCCTTTACATACCCCTTTTTAATTACATTCTCACGAATTTCTGCTTCGACATTCCCACGGAATAATACTCCGTGTGGAAGAATTACGGCCCCCTTTCCCATTCTCTTTAAAGAATGAATTATGTGTAGCATAAACGCATAATCTCCATTTTTGTCTGGAGGCACACCATAATCTGCAAAGCGGTTGTAAGGATTATCATCAGGTAAGGTTATTCCACTATTCCATTTTTTGTAACTGAACGGAGGATTTGCCACAATATAATCAAACAATTGTAAACCATTATCATTCTTAAATTGTGGATCAGAAAGTGTATTCCCTTTTTTTATGACGGCTGTAGCATAGTCATGTAAAATCATATTCATTTGAGCCAAACCGGAGGTTGCTAAATCATTTTCCTGTCCATACAGCGAAACATTAGCATCTGCTTCTGCTGCAACCTTCAATAGTAACGAACCTGATCCACACGTAGGATCATAAACAGTTGTATCTGCTCTTGTATGATCTTTATTAATACTAATTACTTTTGCCATAACTCTACTAACTTCTGCAGGAGTGTAAAATTGCCCTTTACTCTTACCACTTTCCGTTGCAAAATGACGCATCAAATATTCATAAGCATCTCCAAGAATATCATCACCTTCTGCACGGTTTGAACTAAAATCCAATTCTTTCTTATTGAAGACATTGATCAAACTGGTAAGCCTATCCACTTTATCTTTTCCAGAACCCAACTTATCTGAATTGTTAAAGTCTGGCATAGTCGTGATGCGGTTATTTTCAATAAGAGGTCCCACAATACGCTTATTAATTAAATCACCAATGTCAGAATTTCCTCGAAATTCCAACATATCCTTATAGCTTGATCCTTCCGGAATAACTATTGGTGCAAAAGGTTTACCCGCCCACTTATCACTAATATATTTTATAAAGAGGAGTGCTAACACATAATCCTTATACTGGCTTGCATCCATACTACCACGTAGATCATTGCATGCTTCCCAAAGACTGCTATATAAATCGGATTTTTTAATTGCCATTATTTTTTCTCTCCATCGTGTCTTTAAATCTCTTTCCTGCTTCTAAATCAAATTTCATTTCAGATTCAGGATGTATCATGCCTATAAGCATCTCCTCATACTCAAAATAAGCTGCGCACTTACCTTGGTTGCCAAGTTCTAACAATTGTGCTTTATTGGTGGCTTTATGAACGTTCTTATCACAAACCCCACAATGTTTAACACCTGAAGTAGATGTAGAATCCAATTCTGTCCATTTTTCTGGGCAGAGAAACTCAAAGCAATCTTGAATCTTAAGATATTTTCTTATTCTCATTTTATTTGGAGTGATGATTTGTTTGCAAAATAATCAAATTCTGGTTCAATCATTTAATCAAATAGTTTATTAAAAATATAGTTTAATTTAAATCATTCTTATCAAAGGCACCTGATTTTTCCAATGTCACCATCCAGGCCTGTATCCAATTTTGGTATTTTACTCCTGTTCGATTTCGAAATAATGCTGCGACCTCATCTCTTTGGCTAATTTTTGATAATTTTCTGAATTTATTATTTTTGCCAAAGGATTTTTTACTCACTATCATTATCAAAACTAATCGGTGCCCTTTTTAAAAACTGGATTAATTTTAATTTCTTCTTTTTATCAATTCTTTGTTCTGTCTTTTTCGCTTTTAATATGATAGTAACAGAGTTTTTATAGATAGATGCATTCGGTGAAACAAACTGGATTGTGTCAACGCTCTTTATTATTTTTGGTTTTGTTTTTGTGGTTTTAGAAAGTTTTACGAGCTTTTCATACAACTTTTTTTGATTTTTTGTTAAATTACTTTTGCTCATTATTTACACTCCTTCACTAAATACTTTACATTCATTTGACTATCATATCTTATGTCTTCAATACTGAACTTATGTATCTTACAATATTCTGTTAATTGTCTTTCATATTTTTGAGTTCTTGGCATTTGTTGTTCTCCTTTTTTACCAAGTTCAAGTTGAATCCAACCCCAAATATCATAAAATAAAGGAGCTATAAATGATTTTTTAGACCATTTGACTTCTACAACATCCCAAATACCCCAGAGAGCTTCCTCTGCATTTGGGTTCTTACTTTTTGAACAATAGTCAACAAATTCACTTGCTCGACCCAACAGTAGATTTTTTAATTCAATAACATCTCCATCAGATACACTATAACCGATTTTATTTGTATTTTTTCTTTTTTTAGCCCAAGACGCAACTTTATCAATTAATATGTCACCAATTTTATCTTTGAATTCTAATTGTATAAATTCAGTTCCATGGATTTGAAGGAACCAATATCCCTCCGTATTTGTTGGATATTTATCAACATACTCATTGTGTCTTCTGTTTAGTTTAGATTTAGACATGTTTGCAAACAATGTCCACCAGTCTTTCTCTTGTATACTCTTTGACATGATGTGTCTCCTTTTATTAGTTAACACACCAGGTGGTCTATAAACGAAAAAAGCCACACATCAGGTGGCTTTACATGTTTCCTATAATAAGGCTCATCTACCGCTTAAGGATCAAACCACCGTGGCCTTTAGGGCTCGGTTGGCGGGTTTCAACTCTGAAACCACTCCTGATGTTGTTATATATTAATATAAAATATTTTTAAAACAAATATTTACTCATCTTTTTTTATTTGCATTGGATCAAAATTATAGTCAGGACGTACTATTCCAAGTGTCATTCTTTCATATTCAAAGAAAGCAACACACTTACCTTCATCAGCTAACTGATACATTTTTTCTTTATTTGTAGCTTTATAAACGCTTTTCTCACAACTTTTACAGGATCGAACATTCTTATCTTCTGTTTTTTCTAACTTATCCCATAATTCAGGACAAACAAATTCAAAACAATCTTGTACTTTGTAGACTCTTCTTTTGCGCATGGTATAATCTAATAATCATTTATTAAACTAAAAATGGGGACTATGTATCTAAAATGTAAATATCAGGTAGCATATTTATAGCAGAGTACCTATTTTTTTGCTATAGGAACATATAATTAGACAGAATCTTACAGAAACAGAAATCCCCTCTTGTCGAGGGGAAATCGCTGTTTAAAGTGCGGAGAGGGTGGGATTCGAACCCACGAACACCTTACGATGTTACTTCCTTAGCAGGGAAGCGCCTTCAGCCGCTCGGCCACCTCTCCAAAGAT
>Ga0115572_10002436_pt1 | contig 14891 bp, 14 predicted proteins | sample COGITO_mtgs_1206_FD_88681 | JGI IMG/M metagenome (GOLD analysis project Ga0115572, IMG submission 88681) | Pelagic marine microbial communities from North Sea - COGITO_mtgs_120607 | ecosystem: Environmental > Aquatic > Marine > Epipelagic | place: Germany:Helgoland, sampling site Kabeltonne... | reverse complement strand
CCTGTCTTGGAAGCCGCTGGCGCCTTAAACGTAGTAGAAATCGACCGCGATTTAATTCCACGTCTACGCACCCAATTTTTTAATTTCCCGAATTTTAAAGTCTATGAAGGCGATGCTCTTCAATACGATTTTACTCAGTTAATTGATAAAGAAGCCGAAAATCCAGCACCTCTGCGGATTATTGGTAACTTACCTTACAATATCTCTACACCACTAATTTTTCATCTTCTTAGCTATACCGAACAGCGCTTAGTTCAAGATATGCATTTTATGCTGCAAAAAGAAGTAGTGGATCGCTTAGCCGCAGGCCCAGGAACTTCTGATTACGGACGTTTAGGAATCATGGCGCAATACTGGTGTCGCGTAGAGCCTCTATTTATCGTTGGACCAGGTGCATTCAATCCGCCACCGAAAGTAGATTCCGCCATTGTGCGCTTAGTACCGCACGAGAACCTACCTTTCCCAACCAAAGACATTACCATCTTGCAAAATGTCGTTCGCCAAGCGTTCAGCATGCGTCGTAAGACATTGCGAAATACACTAAAAAGCATGATTACTGCGAGCGATATCGAAAGCTTAGATATTGATGCAGGATTACGTCCAGAGCGCTTGAGTCTGGAGCAATATGTGAAAATTGCCGATTTTGTTTATGACAACCCTTTAAAATCTGACGGCGAATAATCATGACTGATATCGAAGCAAACACGGTTTTGTCGGCAGAACAGATGCCTGACGTTGTTGTCTCTGTGCATACTCAATATATTGAAGGCCAATCTATTGCAGCAGAAAAAAAGTATGTATTTGCTTATCATGTGGATATCTATAATCCAAGCCATCACCCAGTGCAGCTATTAACCCGTCATTGGTTAATCACAGACGGAGATGGCCAGCTACAAGAAGTAGAAGGTGATGGCGTTGTGGGCGAAACTCCTGTAATCGCCCCCGGTGACAGCTATCAGTATTCAAGCGGTGCCGTTTTAAGCACTCAAGTTGGTAGTATGAGCGGCCATTACGGAATGCGTTTATGCTTAGAGTCTGAAGATGCTACAAACGATGAGTCGCTAGAAGATAACTTAGTCTTCAATGCTTCAATCCCTGTTTTCACTTTAGCTGTGCCTTCCGCACTTAACTAACTTTATATAACTAACATAATGAATCAGTGAGGCTGATAAGCAGTGGCAACTTACGCAATTGGTGATGTTCAAGGCTGTTATGATTCGTTAATGGCCCTACTAGAAAGAATCGATTACGACGATAACCAAGATACTCTATGGTTTGCTGGGGACTTGGTCAATCGTGGACCAAAATCCTTGCAAACATTACGTTTTATAAGAAGTCTTGGTGATAAAGCCGTCGCTGTTTTAGGCAATCATGATCTACATTTGCTCGCCTTATATTTTAACGAAGATAATCCTAGAAGGTCTGATACTTTAAAAGATACTCTCAATGCTTCTGATAGCGAAGAAATCATGCATTGGCTTCGTTTCCTGCCTCTTGTTCATCACGATGAAGACTTAAACGCACTGCTGGTACACGCTGGAATTCCTCCTAAATGGAGTGCTAAAAAAGCGCTCAAACGCTCATTAGAAGTTGAGGCTTTTCTCCAATCTCCAGATTTTCGTGAGTTTTTTAAGGTTATGTATGGCAATACTCCCGACAAATGGAGCAAGTCTTTAGAAGGAATGGATAGGCTCAGAGCCATTGTTAACTATTTTACTCGCATGCGTTTTTGCACTCAAAAGGGCCAGCTCGATTTAGTGAGCAAAGAAGGGCCGAATAAAGAACCCCTTGGTTTTTCCCCTTGGTTTGATCTTGAACGAAAAGCCGCCGATACCCGAATTTTCTTTGGCCACTGGGCTGCATTAGAAGGCAAGGTTGATGTGCACAATGTGTACGCACTAGACACAGGCTGTGTTTGGGGCGGAGAACTTAGCTGCATTCGCTTAGAGGACGAACACTGGTTTCGTACTCCAGCTATTGATGAACAAATAAAGTAATTTCCAAGCAACTATTTTTAAGAGGAATCAATCATGACAAGCTTTAAACGTATTAGTGCTAACGATGCAAAAACTTTAATGGCTCAAGGCAATAGCCAAATCATTGATATTCGTGATGCGATGAGTTTTCAGGTAAACCATATAGCCAATGCAACCCGTGTCGATAATGACAACATTAGCCAGTTTATGGCTCAAGCAGATTTAGACGCACCGCTAATTGTATGCTGCTATCACGGTAACTCTAGCCAGGGCGCTGCTAATTACTTTGCTGAGCAAGGCTTTAAAAATGCTTGTAGTTTAGATGGTGGTTTTGAACAATGGAAGGTAATGTACCCAGAAGCCTGTGAATCTTAATTCGCAGATTAAAACATAAGCAGATAGCCATTTTTAAAATGGCTATCTGCTAACTACCAAGCAATAACGATATCATCCCTCTGTATCGCTAGTTGCTGAGCCGACATTGCTAGTTCAGCCACAATAAACTGTGGTTGTACTTGGCTAACTGTCGCTTTCATATCCGTATTGGTTAACTCAATACGCGGTTCTAAATCTAAATTATAAAAAGTACCACTACGATAAATACTGAACTTATCTCCAGGGCGAATACCAGCTCCTGCCAGAGCTTCAATATGCAGTCGCTTGCCTTCTGTTTTAATTATTTTCGCCATAAAGGGCTGGCAACGAAGTGACATCGACACATCATCAATAGCACCTGCTAATAAATCTTGTACTGCATGCCCATAATTACTTTTCCAAAATGCAGGGCTAGCAAAACGAATATTCGCCATACGATCTAAATTCCACTTCCCTTGAGTTGCATAGGTGTTACTAAAAATTAAAGCACCACTAAACCCATCATGAACAAAAACATCAACCACAAACTGACGCTCCGTAGGTTCATTAGTTAGCCCAACAAGACTTAACCAACTCTCGTCTTGCTCAACACGATCAGCCGCAGTCGATAAAGTATCCAACCCTCTGATAATTCCAGAAACAATATACTGAGCCCCTAGATTTTGTGCTAGAGCCATAGAAGTCGTTAGGTGACGCTGTTGATTTTGCACAGAAGGTGCAAATTTTGGATTTTCGTATAGCCCAATATGGCTCGCATCTAGCGCATGCATTTGGCCACTATCATTAAAGGTATTAATAAATACACGAGCAAGATCTTGCTCTATATTTTGCAACTGCCCTAAAGATGTTTGCTTAGCAGACACCAAACCAAAACCTGTTACTGCCACTGCTTTGCGTAAGCTATTACCTTGCTGACACATTTCCATAGATTTCACATCAGCACGAATCGTAACGTTATAGATTCCATGCTCAGAACCCTCCCACAAAACTTCGACATCTTTAATGTTAGCTTGGCTTTTTAATTCAATCTCATCTCTCTGCATCATGCCCTTACTCATTAATTGAGTACTTACAACATGAGCTTCTGCTCTTAAGCTTGCCTGACGCATCGCATCTTCTAATGCTTGCTGTCGCGCATGATTAATCGAATTAACAATAGGAGCCTGCCCTTGCACCTCAACCACAAATGCTTCTGCTATAGAGATCCAGCTCATCAATAAAATAAATAAAAATTTCATTATTTTGTTCCTTCAGCATTTATGGTTATAAAAGTGGTTAAGATATACGTAAGCTATTCAACTTAATCAATGAAGTACTTAATCAATAAAGTAGTAGCCCGTTTCTGGAATCGCTGCTTCTTTCTTAATACGAGTTTTCTGGCTATGAGCAAAGTTCGTATCAGTGCCTAACGGCGCGCGACAATCAACATTGAAACGCTGACTATCCATAGTCTGTAAACAGTTACGGAAGCCTTGATCAATCACCATTTCTAAAATAGTTTCTACTGTACCGTCAGACATAATGTCACTAGAGACAACTCTCGCCCCATGAATATAAGTATCAACATACGTACGGAAACGATCATTCTGAACGGCTAAATCTCGAACCGTAGTACTACCTTGTAAGGCTGTACCATACACCCGCTCAACCATAGAACGATATGCATCAAGCTTAGAGGCACGTATTGCCATCAATTTACTCTGTGCATCGGTAAGTGATTTACTCTTCACCATTGCACCATATCCCATCACTCTAAGTACCATTGGAGCAATCGGATCAACCTGCTGCTCAACCGGCTGAAAAAAAGCTTCTGTCTCTTCAGAGATTGAATCGTTATTCAGAAACATACTCGAACATGCCGTTAGCAGAACGCTACTACAAACAATTGCACATTGACCTAATTTAACTTTATTCATTTCAACTCCATCAGCGCTCTGTACGTCTTGGTGTACAGCCACATCTACTTAAATTTTGTGGATTTCTATTGATCTAGTTAGGAGTATCGGCCCGATATTAAATATATTTAATATTTCGTTAAAAAAATCTTACAAAATTGAGGTGAATATAATCAGTACTACATGAACTGCCTTGGGTAGTTTAGAAACTAGTAAAAAGCAATTAATTTAATTAATAGATATAACAAAAAACCTGAATAGAATTTTCTGTTCGATGTAAAAAGATAGCAAAACAATAATTAGCAAACTGTCAAAATCCATCTAAATTTATAGATAACAATACAGTTTAACTAAACAAACGTGCAGCAGCTGATTTCTTCACTATGCTAAGAATATAAATCAGGTAAATAGCCCTATTGTTAATGAAACAACATGCCTTTAATTAGACTTGGTAACTCCACAAGGATTTGAATTATGATCAAACGCTCCCTACTTGCAACAAGCATCGCGATAGCCATTGCGCAACAAGCTTCAGCAGCACCTTTAGTTCCAGTTGATGCACGTGGATTGGCCATGGGAAGCACTGGGGTTGCAAGCGCTAAATTAGCCCATGCCCCTCAATACAACCCAGCATTACTTTCAACCGCTCACGCTGATGATGATTTTGCCATTGTGTTTCCACAAATAGGAGCCATCGTTTCTGATGAAGAAGAGATGATCGACTCCTTTGATGCTCTTAGTAATGATGCTTATGCAGGCAGTAGTAGTGGTGAATCCATTATTGATCACTTTGAAGGCATTACCGACCAACTTGACGTCATACTTACCTCTGGTGATTCCGGCACTGTTTCAATGGAACAACAGATAAGTGACTTTGAAACGCTTATCTCTAACGTATCTGGCAATGGCGGTGATGACAGCACTACCGCAGCAGAACTGACAGCAGCGACCAATAATTTAAATTCTTCTGCAACCGCTCTTACCAATCAAACACAAGAGCTTGAAGACACAACCATTGATCTTACGAGTGAATTAAGTTCAATTTCTGGCCGAGCCATCCGTGGCAACTTAGGTCTTAGTGGCGCAATTGCTATTCCAAGTAAAACCTTTGCAGCAGCAGTGTCGGTTTCAGGGTCAGCCTTTTTCTCAGGCAGAATGTTTTTCACCGACAGTGACAGCTCTCTTTTTAATGGCTATGCAGAAGCTGTTAACGCTTATGCAGACAGTACTCAAGATTATACCCAAGCCACACAAGATTTAGCTCAAGCTACTGAAGATTTCGAAACTTGTACTGGTACCTCTAGCTGTACCGCTACAGAAGTTGCTGCTGTTGATGCTGCGACAACTAACGCAGAGGCCAAGCAAGCCGCATTAAAAGACTTCAGTTATGAAAAAGACGGTCGTACTATTTTATCAACCGATGGTATCAGTGGCGATATTATTCTAGATGATGATCTAACCTCTAATGTGCAAATCGTCGCTGTTGGGGTGACTGAAATTGGTCTGACCTTCTCACGGGAATTTGAGGTTCTAGGTGAAAATATCTCCTTTGGTATTACGCCTAAACTGCAAACAATTAAAACCTTCAATTACGTCGCAAGTGTCGATGATGATGACATTGAAGAAGAAGATATTACGGATACCGAGCAAGATTTTTCTTCATTCAACCTAGATGCAGGTGCGGCATATCAGTTTGGCTCTAGTAATCAATGGCAAGTAGGTATCGTTGCTAAAAACCTTATAAGCAAAGAATACGAGACTGAAAGTAATGCTAATACAATCACGGGTGAAGTTACTAAAACAAAAATTAGTTTAGACACTCAGTTCCGTGGAGGTGTTTCTCATACGACTGACTGGACCGTTATTGCCATTGACGTTGATTTAATGGAAAACGACCCCGTTGCTTTTGAAGAACCAACTCAATATGCGGCGATTGGTGCTGAGCTTGATTTATTTGATACCTTGCAATTACGGGCGGGCTATAGAACAAACCTAAGCGTCTCTGATGCATCGATTGCTTCTATTGGTTTAGGTTTATCACCTTTCGGCGTCCATTTAGATATTGCTGCAATGGCTAATCCAAGCGACCCAGAAAAAGAAGCGGGCGTTGCGATGGAGTTAGGATTTTACTTCTAAATCATAGCGATTATTGCTGCTGAAATAGAAATAAAAAACGTTTAAACTAAAGCCTTAATCTTCGGATTAGGGCTTTTTTGTTGTTGGCAAATTAGTTTTTAAATTATTAAAAGAGTTTGCAATGCAGATATACCTAGTAGGTGGCGCAGTACGCGACACACTGTTAAACATCCCAATGAAAGATAAAGACTGGGTTGTCGTAGGCAGCACACCAGAAGAATTAATTAATCTAGGTTACAGCCAAGTAGGGGCAGACTTCCCTGTATTCTTGCACCCTGAAACAAAAGAAGAGTATGCCCTAGCGCGAACAGAACGAAAGTCTGGTGGTGGTTACCAAGGGTTTAACTGCGATTTCAATCCTGACATCACCTTAGAAGAAGATTTATTGCGCCGCGATCTCACGATCAATGCAATGGCTCAAGATAGCGAAGGGACTGTCTACGATCCCTACAATGGCAAAAAAGATATAGAGCTTAAGCTTCTTCGTCACGTATCAGATGCCTTTTCGGAAGATCCATTGCGCGTCTTACGTGTCGCGCGCTTTGCTGCACGATTTGCTCATTTAGGTTTTACCATTGCTGACGAAACCATCGAATTAATGCGCGATATCGCAAACAGTGGTGAGCTTTCATTATTAACCCCCGAAAGAGTCTGGCAAGAAACAGAACGAGCCTTGGGGGAATCTCAACCTTGGGTGTATTTCCAAGCACTGCGAGACTGTAGTGCTCTTGCGATCATCTTCCCAGAACTCGATACCTTATTTGGTATCCCACAGCCAGAAAAACACCATCCAGAAATTGATTGTGGTATTCACACCTTAATGGTTTTAGAGCAAGCGAGTAAACTAAGCGAAGACATCAGTATACGCTGGGCTAGTTTACTTCATGATTTAGGTAAAGGATTAACAAGAAAAGAAATATTACCCAGCCACTACGGGCATGAGCAATCTGGTGAAAAACTGGTTATAGAGGTTAATAAACGCTTAAAAACACCAACTGAATTCAAAGACCTATCTCGACTAGTTTGTATGTACCATACTCACATACATCGAGCATTTGAGCTAAAACCTGAAACATTATTGAAACTTTTTAATAATATTGATCTATGGCGCAAACCTGAGCGCTTGCAAAAAATTCTGCTTGCTTGCAAAGCCGATAGCCGAGGCCGAACAGGATTTGAACATATTGACTACAGCCAAACTGAATACATTACTGACATGGCAAAAGCCTGCTTGGAAATAACCGCTAAGCAATTTGTTGAGAAAGGTATTATTGGGAAAGAAATTGGCGAAGCAATGGCAAAAGAGCGAGTGAATGTTATGACGCAGCTTAAGAAACTGAAAAACAATTCACTGTAAGTAGTAATTTAGTCCACTATATAATTAACGAGCCTCAAACTAGCTGAAGTTCGTTCGCACACTTCTGCTTCATCGCGCACCAAAGTTCAGAAAATGTCTTGCCACTCACTGGATGTGTCACGCCCCCGGCAATATCTTGTAGCGGTCGTAAAACAAAATCGAACTTATCGATATCAGAACGAGGGATTTTATAACCTTCTACTGTACCCACAAAATCCCCGAACAATAATAGGTCTATATCTAGGCTACGAGATGAAAACTTTACAGCTTGATCGGGGCGACCATGATCGAACTCAATCTGACGTAAAGCATCAACAACTTCTTTAATTGATAAATCCGTTTCTGCACATATCACCAAGTTATGAAAATAATCACCTTCAAAACCAAAGGGTGGCGCTAAATACGTTGGAGATATTTCAACAGCAGAAAATAAAGTTTTTAAACTTTTCACACCGGCAACAATATTTGTTTCAGGCTCTATATTGGAACCGATACCTAGATATATTTTAACCACGTTCAATTTCCAAACCGACAGCAATGGCATTCGGTGCAACAGCAGGTTTTTCTACACGAATTTTAATTTTAGGAATTGAAAATTCTGTTCGTAAAGTTTCAGCGAGCTGAACCAATAAACGTTCTAATAAATCATATTGATTGGCTTGTACAAATTCGATTACTCGATCGCTTACAGCGGCATAATTTAATGCGTAAGCAAGGTCATCCGTTTCTGCTGCTTTGGTAATATCCCAATCCATTATCAAATCAAAAATTAACGGTTGCTGAACCTGCTTTTCCCAATCGAATACACCAATAATGGTTTCAACTTTTAGCCCACGAATAAATACCTTATCCATTTTGATCACTACTCTTCGCAACAGAACTCAATTCAGTCATCGGCCAACGAGGAACAACACCCAAACTTAAATCAGCACGTTGCCCTGCCATCAAGCGCTGACAACCCGCATAAGCGATCATGGCACCATTATCAGTACAGAATTCAGGGCGCGGATAAAATACCTGGCCCCCTAACTTCTTTGTCATATCCATCAACTGCTGGCGTAATAATTTATTCGCGCCCACACCGCCGGCAATGATCAAATTTTTCAAGCCCGTTTGCTTTAGCGCACGCTTACACTTAAATGCCAACGTATCAACAACAGCCGCTTGGAAACACGCACTGATATCCGCTTTAGTCTGCTCATCTAAAACACCATCAACCGCTTCTTTAAGAATAGTTGTGCGCACAGCTGTTTTTAATCCACTAAAAGAAAAGTCTAAACCAGGGCGATTCGTCATTGGACGAGGAAACTCAAAACGCTTTCCATCCCCCTTTTCTGCCAACTTACTCAGCTCAGGGCCCCCAGGATAAGGTAATCCCATCATTTTAGCGGCCTTATCAAAAGCTTCACCCGCAGCATCATCTAAAGATTCGCCCAATAACTGATATTCACCAATACCTGCAACATGCACCAACTGTGTATGGCCACCAGAAACCAATAAAGCAACAAAAGGAAAATCAGGGCGATCTTCCTCAAGCATGGGTGCCAATAAGTGTCCTTCCATATGATGAACACCCACCGCAGGAATATCCAAGCCCCAAGCCAAAGAACGCCCTACACTTGCACCAACTAAAAGAGCACCAACCAAACCAGGGCCTTGAGTATAAGCAACGCCATCTAAATCTTGAACGCTATGCCCTGCTTCCGCTAATGCTTCATTAATTAGAGGTAATGCTTTACGCACGTGGTCGCGAGAAGCCAATTCAGGAACCACACCACCATATTCTGCGTGCACCGCAATTTGAGAATATAAGCGATGAGCCAAAAGCCCACGTTCACTGTCATAGACGGCAACACCCGTTTCATCGCAAGAAGTTTCTAAACCCAGAATCAGCATAAGGCCTCTAGTTTCCTAATACATTAGTTTCTTAATACATTCGTAATAACATCAATGGCGAGCATGATACGCTTATGCCAATGATTTGAGGATACCTTTAGCACGACTTTAGGGTTACTTTGGCCATATTCAGCAAGAAATAGGGAGATTTTCAGTCAATTTTGCACTGCAACCTTACTAAATTAGATGATTTACAACTATTACTCACTTACCTCGTCTATACTCTTTGCAATTCAAACGTATACCGATTAGAATGCCCGCCCTTATATAAGGTGTGCAACGCGCATACGTTATAGAAAGACAGAATTTGGGCTTCTTGTGGTTGCCCCCTTAAAGATTAACACTGAATATTTATTAGGTGATATTGGATGCCAGCTGTAAAACTAAAAGAAAACGAGCCATTTGATGTAGCTCTACGTCGTTTCAAACGTTCTTGCGAAAAAGCAGGCGTTTTGTCAGAAGTACGTCGTCGTGAACATTACGAAAAGCCAACTTCAGTACGTAAGCGTAAAGCTGCTGCTGCTGTTAAGCGTCACGCGAAAAAAGTTCAGCGTGAAAACAAAAAAATGGTTCGTTTGTACTAATCAAACACCATTTCTAGCTGCTTTTTAGCTAAATACAGTCGATCAAAAGAAATATTTTATGAGTGCTATCGTTGCAAGTATAAAAAGTTCTGTAAAAGACGCCATGCGTGCCAAAGACAAACCTCGTTTGTCTGCGCTACGCTTAGCCGCTTCAGAATTTAAACGTGTTGAAGTAGACGAACGTATTGATGTTGATGATGACCGCGCCATAGCCATTTTAGATAAAATGGTAAAGCAGCGTCAAAATTCAATTGAACAGTACGAACAAGCTGATCGTCACGATCTTGCCGAAACAGAAAAGTTTGAAATTTCTGTCATCTCTGAGTTTCTACCAGAAGCACTGAGTGAAGATGAACTGGCCAAAATAGTGGCTGACGCTGTTACCCAAACCGGTGCTGCAAGCATGCAGGATATGGGTAAATTAATGGGCGTCCTCAAACCACAAGTACAAGGCCGCGCCGATATGGCGCAAGTCAGCCAACTGGTTAAAGCGGCACTGGGTTAACCCAACGCTACCTGTTAAATGGCCGGCTAATCGACACACAATCTTTTGATTGCATAAAAAGGCAGCTTCGGCTGCCTTTTTAGTTTCTGCTTGAGTACACTGAACACATGGCCGGACGTATACCCCAAAACTTCATTGATGATTTAACCAGTCGCCTCGATATAATCGATGTGGTGAGCGCCCGTATCCGTCTAAAAAAAGCAGGCAAGAACTACTCTGCTTGCTGCCCTTTTCATAATGAAAAAACTCCCTCCTTTACCGTTAGCCCAGATAAACAGTTTTATTACTGCTTTGGCTGTGGCGCTACAGGCAGCGCGGTTAAATTTGTTATGGAGTTTGATGGCCTAGAATTCCCTGACGCCGTAGAAAAACTTGCTGGCGACCTCAACATAGAAGTCCCTCGCGAAGGTACAGACCAAAAAAATCGAGAACCGCAATATCGAGAGCTGCACGCACTTACTCAAAAAGCAGCAGACTTTTTTGAGCAACAACTGCGTACCAGTAAAGATAAAGACAAAGCCATTAGCTATCTAAAAGATCGCGGACTATCAGGCAAAGCGGCTAAATTTTTCTCAATTGGCTATGCACCACCTGGCTGGGACAATTTACAAAACGCCCTAGCTCCTGGCGAAAAAAACGACAGCACGAATAACAAAACGATTAAGCAGTTAATAAGCTGTGGCATGACCATCGAAAAAGAAGATGGACGAACGTATGACCGTTTCCGTGATCGCGTTATGTTTCCGATCCGTAATGTAAAAGGCCAAGTCATCGCCTTTGGTGGCCGAGTATTAGGGGATGAAAAGCCCAAGTACCTCAACTCACCTGAAACCCCTATTTTCCATAAAGGCCAAGAGCTATATGGCCTCTATGAAGCGCGTAAGATTCGCCAAAAACTGACTAGAATGATTATCGTTGAAGGCTATATGGATGTTGTGGCCCTTGCGGAATATGGCATTCATTACGCTGTTGCCACATTAGGCACAGCAACCAGCGAGCACCACATTCGTCGCTTATTCAAAGTTGTACCTGAAATAATTTTTTGCTTCGATGGTGACAAAGCCGGCCGTACCGCAGCACAACGCGCCATGGAAACCGTTATTCCAGCACTTCAAGACGGACTACAAGCACGCTTCCTATTTTTACCTGATGGCGAAGATCCAGATACCATCGTACGCAAGGAAGGCAAGGAAGCCTTTGAAAAACGTTTGGATAACTCAAAACACTTACCTGAATTTGTATTTGAAAATATTAAAGAACAAGTCGACTTCGATACCCTTGATGGTAAAGCTCGATTCGGTCAACTTGCTGCGCCGTTAATCTCTCGATTACCAACAGGTATGTTGAAAGAATTAATGCAGCAACAACTAGCCCAAGAAACAGGTATCAAGCAAGAAGTTCTTGCCAAGTTATTGCCTACTGAAACTGAAAAGCCTAACCAGCACAGAACGATTACAAGAGCTAGCACAGACCAAAGTGCAAGCAACTCGCCTGAGCAAGATGCAACGACTCATCACTATGACGAACAGCAATACCATGGCGATGAAGAGCAAGATTTTGATGTCGGTGACTTCATAGACATTGACGGCAAGCATCAAACACTTTCAGAAGCACAATCACAAAATTCTGAAGTTCGAACAAATAGCAAAGAAGATAAGCAACTGGCAACGCTTACTCTTAAAGCCCTAACACTATTGGTGAAATTTCCTGAAAGTGCTCAGCGCATTGAGTCTCTCGAAGACTTTGAACCTGAAGATGAAAATGAGCGCCTACTTTGTGAAATTCTTAAAAAATTAAAGCAAAGCCCGCAGAACAGCAGTATTGGCCTATTAATCCAATGGACTGCAACACCCTTTGCCGAAATTCTAAAAAATATTGCAAATCACCCCCTAGAATTGCCAGCCGGGATTGACCCAAGCAATGATATTGAAGGCATATTACAAAGATTGCATCACCGTGCATTGCGCCGAGAGTGGCAATCGCTGCAAGATAAAATTGCAAGGGAATCTATTAGCAAGCTAAGCGCAGAAGAGAAAGCTCGCTATTTAGCACTACCCCAACAACTAAAAAAGCATAAAAAATAATCAACACCTTGAATTATTATTTTTTATCCCCAAATTAACTACAGAAATTTTTATCAAATCGCACACAAGCAAGCTCTTTGCCTAGCGCAATGAGTGGTTAGCGTTTATACTTTCGGGTTTATTGCCTCGCCACCGAGCAGACGACTGCGACGACTACAACAGGGCCTATATGTCAGCGAATACACAACAATCGCGTTTAAAAGACCTCATCGCCAAGGGTAAAGAGCAGGGCTACCTGACTCACGCTCAGGTAAACGACCACTTACCCGATGACATCGCGAATCCAGATCAAGTAGAAGACATCATCCGCATGATTAACGATATCGGTATTCCGGTATCTGAAGTTGCGCCTGATGCCGATGCTATGTTCGTAGCCGGTAACGATACAGATGAAGCCGCCGCTGAAGAAGCAGCTGCAGCTTTAGCCGCTGTTGATAGCGACATTGGCCGTACAACTGACCCAGTACGTATGTATATGCGTGAAATGGGAACTGTTGAGCTACTAACCCGTGAAGGCGAAATTGTTATCGCTAAGCGTATTGAAGAAGGCATCCGTGAAGTGATGTCAGCTCTTGCGTATTATCCTGGTTCTGTAGACACAGTATTAACAGCTTTCGAAGAAGCAGAAGATGACGTTAACCGTATTGGTGACGTATTTAATGGCTTTATCGATCCATCTGACGAAATTCCTACACCGCCGCCTCAAACTCAGCCAAAAACTGAGAAAGAGAAAGCCGAAGACGATGATGACTCTGATTCAGATGACGATGAAGATGACGAACCTACAGGTATGGACGTTGAAATGGTTCAAGGCCGTTTCAAAGAAGTTCGCGTCGCCTATGATGCACTAGAAGCCATTCTAGCTAAGCATGGCAGAGCCAGTAAGGAAGCGGAAATTGCTTTTGCAGAATTAACTGAAGTCTTTGCACCGATCAAATTGACTCCTCGCTACTTTGAAGCCTTGGTTAACAATACCCGTGAATCACAAGAAGCTATTCGTGCACAAGAACGCGCCATCATGGTTCTACTTACTCGTAAGTGCAGAATGGAACGTAGAGAGTTCATTAAATCTTTCCAAGGTAATGAAACCAGCGAAACTTGGGTAGATGAATTAATCGCAGCAGATAAACCATATTCTGCAAAAGTCGCGGTTTATAAGTTCGATATTCAGCGTGCTCAGAAAAAGATTAAAACGATTGAAACGAATGTGACCCTATCCATTCCAGAGATCAAAGAAGTTAATCGTAAAGTTTCTATCGGTGAAGCTCGCGCACGTCGTGCTAAGAAAGAAATGGTTGAAGCTAACCTACGTCTAGTTATCTCGATTGCGAAAAAATATACCAACCGTGGTTTGCAGTTCTTGGATCTCATTCAAGAAGGTAACATCGGTTTGATGAAAGCCGTAGATAAGTTTGAATACCGTCGTGGTTATAAATTCTCGACTTACGCTACTTGGTGGATTCGTCAGGCAATTACTCGTTCTATTGCCGACCAAGCACGTACCATTCGTATTCCTGTACACATGATTGAAACGATCAACAAGTTGAACCGTATCTCTCGTCAGATGTTACAAGAAATGGGCCGTGAAGCAACGCCAGAAGAATTGGCTGAGCGCATGGAAATGCCAGAAGATAAAGTTCGCAAGGTACTTAAAATTGCCAAAGAACCTATCTCTATGGAAACTCCAATTGGTGATGACGAAGATTCGCACTTAGGTGACTTCATTGAAGATACCATGTCTGAATCGCCTATCGATACTGCCACTACTGGCGGCTTGATCGATGCGACTCGCGATGTACTATCTGGTCTAACCGCTCGTGAATCAAAAGTTCTACGTATGCGTTTTGGTATCGATATGAACACTGACCATACTTTGGAAGAAGTAGGTAAACAGTTCGACGTGACACGTGAACGTATCCGTCAGATTGAAGCGAAAGCGTTACGTAAGCTACGTCACCCTACTCGCTCTGATCATCTGCGTAGCTTCCTAGACGAATAGTCTTAGAATACCGTTATGTTAGATGATTGAATTTCAGACATCTCTTATTGTTTGAAATTTAAACAAAAACCCGGCTAAGGCCGG
>Ga0115572_10002435_pt1 | contig 14892 bp, 8 predicted proteins | sample COGITO_mtgs_1206_FD_88681 | JGI IMG/M metagenome (GOLD analysis project Ga0115572, IMG submission 88681) | Pelagic marine microbial communities from North Sea - COGITO_mtgs_120607 | ecosystem: Environmental > Aquatic > Marine > Epipelagic | place: Germany:Helgoland, sampling site Kabeltonne... | reverse complement strand
GATCCTAACAAATACGACATGTGGGTAGAATCTGAATGGCAACGTAGATATGCTGACGAATGGGCATATTGGGACGAATACGACAGAGAAGCTGCCAGAGTAAAAGAACAGTTTGGCATGGATTACGAAGAATATCTAAAACGAGCTGAAGAAGGTCATAATATTGTCAATGATAAAAAGAAGTGGTCTAAAGGCTGGCGTTAAAGACGACTAAAGTTTACTAATAGGCGTAGAGCTACTAGCAGTCATATTCCATTTTTGCTTCTGTTCTACGCCTTTCTTTTGAGCAAATTTCTTACTATCACAGTTCTTACATACGTGAAAGTAAGAATTGCTTAGTCGCTTAGGGTCCATTTTACCTCGCTCACGTTCAAACTCTGTGTCACAATTATCACAGCGAAATACACACACAGTTAATTCACGCTTGTAAGCATGTTCCGTGCCCGTTTTGCTAGTACGCACATGCCGGGTCTGCTTTTTAAATTCTCTTATAAACATAAGTATATTTAACATTAAGATTATAAAACGCAACGATAAATACTATCATAGAAGGAAATATTATGACTATTTGTACCGTAACTCCAGCAGCAAATCATCAAATTGGCACTATCTGCAAAGAAAACGATTGTTATGCCGTTAGTTTAAACCTAAAAGGCGGTGGATGTGCAGGGTTTGAATATGACTGGGGTACATTACAAGCAGACGAAGTTGAAGCAAATGATTTTATGATTGAATGCGATCAAGGTAATCTTGTAATAGGTGCACATAGTTTAATGTTTTTGGCAGGAACTGAACTAGATTATGTAAAAAGCATAGTAGGTTCTAATTTTGAGATACGAAATCCTAACGCTCAGTCAGCATGCGGCTGCGGAGTTAGTGTAAATTTTGATATAGATAAGCTGGCAACACCAGTAACATAATCGGAGTATAAAATGGCAAGACAAGATGTAGATATTGGTGTAGAAGGTAATGACGGCACCGGCGATAGTATTAGAGAATCCTTCCGCAAAGTAAACGAAAATTTTCAAGAAATATATGCTATCTTTGGTCAAAGTGGAACTATTTCCTTTACAGCACTTAATGATACGCCTGACTTTTTAACACCAAATACTATTCCTTTAGTAAGCGGTGACGGCAGTAAAATTGAGTTAGTTGAACTAGCATCAAATAGTGCAGTAGATTCACAAACTCCTGATACTATATCGTTTTCTTATACAGTAGGCGGCAAGTTAATAATCAGTACATCATTTAGAAGAGTATCAGATGATGTTAGACCAGCATTGGGTGCTCCGATGAACGCTGCTGGTAATGCTATTGCAAATGTTACTATATCGCAAGAGGCAGCTGAACAATTTAACGACATTCACAATACAGGTATTAATATTGATGATCTTGTTATTACAAAAGGTTATGCTGATAGGCGTTATATTAGTTCAGGATTGCCTGTTAGAATTGCAGCAGAACCTGACACTCAAGATTCTTATAAACTAAACATCAGTAGATATTTAAACGGAAATATTGAAGTTGTTGATCACGGATACGATACTAGCATCAACGGATTAAAGTTTACGTTTGATGCACTTTACACAGATCCTACAAATTTATTTTCAGAAACGCCCGCAACTGAAATTGTTTCTGGGAACACTTACAGAATTTTAGAGGTAGGAAATGTAAACTGGACATCTATCGGTGCTATAAAAGGAGAAGTAGGAGAAGTATTCAAAGCTACTAGTACTACACTTGCAGCCGGTATTGTAAAACCTGTTTATTTCTTGCGTTATGTAAGTGACAGTTTGTTATCTGTTTTTGAAATACAAGACGATGCAGCATTAGTTAGCGACACAGATGCAGATACTGCAAAGATATTTGTAAGCGGAACTATTGCTTCAGACGATACGCATCAAATGGTTGACACTGGGGTGGATACTTCATTAGAAGGTAATTTTTTAAGTGATGTTGCAATGCCGCGTGAGAGCATTGTTCGTCGTCAAGGCGATGTAATGGAAGGTCTGCTTACATTATCAGATCACCCAGGAGATTTATCGGGATTTGGCAAACCTAATGGCGCAGATGACTTACAAGCTGCTACAAAATTTTATGTAGATAATGCAGGGTATTCGTCATTAGTTAATATTTTTGTAAGTACAGACGGCGACGACAAAATGGTAGGTGTGCCAGCTGGTAAAGAAGGCACTTCATTAAACTATGCATATAGAACTATTAACGCAGCAGCAAGACGTGCGGAAGAAATAATTCGCACTTCGGCTCCTGAGCCTGGTCCGTATTTTCAAACTGTTACTAAAGAAGAAAACAATAGTCCTGCTGAAGTAACAAGCATAGGGTTTGTTAACGGCTATGCTGACGGCATTCAAACAGGTGACTTGATTAGATCTAACAGGCTATATTTAATAAAAGAAATTACTGGATGGTTAGGATATTCGTTTCCTGATTTTGTTTTTGATCAAGATACCAAAACAAAAGATATAGGAGACATATTAGATGCTATAGAATTTGATATACGTCGAGGCATAAACGCAAACTTTTTAACAAGAGAAGTTGCTGAAAGATATTATTCTTCATCTAGTAGTAGAATTGCTATTACACAACAAAGTGAACAAACACTAGGAGCAATTGGACAACTAAAATTATTTGTAAATTCTATTTTACAAAATAACCTATATAACGAAAAGTCTATTGATAGTATTGTTGTTGTCGGCGGTGATCGTGCTCGAGTTACAACATCGACAAATCACGGATTAAACGATGGCGATCAAGTAATTTTTAAAGATATAGCTGGTATGATCGAACTCGAAGATCAAACTGCTTATGTCAGAGTTATTGCAGACAGTGACCCATTACTAAACGGAAAAATTATTGAACTTTATAGAGATGCTGAACTATTAGAGGCCTGGGACATTAGCGCATACACTCCTTACACAACTGGAGGACGTTTAGGCCAAGTATTCCAGGACAGAGTTAGTGATTTTGAATCTATTAAAGAACTTCAAACTTTTGACGAGCCTAATGCATCAGATACTTCGAGGCTTGCTATTACAGGTAACGGCGGCCGTTTTGACTTAATTCTTAATATTTTAGAAAACGGCATTGACGTAGGTGAAGACATTGTTTATGGATCTAACTATAAGCTAGTACTTGATAATGGTTCGAGAACTTTCGTTGACCAGGCTGATCCTGAAAACACAGATACACTACCAGGTAAAATTATGGTAGGTAAAATATCGGGTGCACAAGGACGTATTGTTAAGGTAACTACAAATGACGGCACTGAAGATAATAACGATACATTTGAACTTGTACAATTAAATGGAAAAAACTTTACACTAAACGAGCCAGTAGAATACGGAAATTTTGTAAAAGAAAAGCAAATTACTATATTTATTGAGTCAGGAACATACGAAGAAGACTTACCTATTAAACTTGCAAACAATGTTTCTATAAAAGGTGACGAATTTAGACGAGTAATTATTCGTCCCAAGAAACGAGTATCTCAGTCACCTTGGGCTGATACATATTTCTTTCGTGATAAAGAATTTGACGGAATTACTCTTGCTACTACCGGCGAGCCTTTTTATAATCAAACTAATGAACTGCAAGGATATTTTGGCAGACACTATCTAACAGATAACGAACTACCTAAAAATACAGGCGCAACGGTAAACAACGTAGGCAGCTATGTTAAAGCTGCTGACATAATGTCACTTAACAAAGAGTTTTTACAAAGTGAAGTAATTTATTATGTTGACAACAACAAAAATCAATTACTGTATAATAGAAACACTTGTAGACGAGATCTAGCGTTAATTATTGATGCTGTTACATATGATGTTGCAACCGGATCAAACTATAAAGCAATTATTGCAGGACAAGCGTATCAACGTGCAAACAACGCTTACAACCTTACATACGAAAAACAAAACACTTTATTGGCAATTAACGAATCTAGAAGACTAACTAGAAATCTTCCGCTAGTAGTTGCTGATATTACTGCACAATCTAGATCAGATGCAGCGTATGATGAAATTATAGATATTATTGAAAATAATACACCAGACGCATTTACATTCCCTGTACCATCAGCATTGCCTTATGCATCAGGTGACCATGCACACGATAGACTACGTAATAACAGAGATTTTATTATTGCTGAAATTATTGCATGGATTACTGATAACTATCCATTACTAGATTATGATTCAGCAAAATGTGCAAGAGATGTAGGATATATTGTAGATGCATTGTCATACGATATCCTTTATGGAGGCAATAGTGCTATAAGAGTAGCGGCATCTAGTTATTTTGACGGAGCTATAAGTCAGTTAGGTTCGGGCGAAGCTGAGGCAACAGTAGACGCATATGAAAGATTAGGTGACATTGTAGATCAGATTGTTCGAGGAGTTGCAATAACTACATCGACTGGTAATTTAGAAAGCCAAGATACAACTGGAACAAATGCAACATCTACAGAAGGAACACAACTTAATACGCTAGTTAGTTACATTGAAACTGTAATTTCTGAAGGCAGTTTATCAAATCTAGTTGCAGAAGTTTTACCAAGTATTGCTTGGGTAACCGACTCTACTGAAAACGCAGCGTTACAAATTGCAAGTAATAAGAATGATATTGTTAATGATGTAATAGATTATCTTGATGTTAATATTAATTTTACATATAATACTGCCAAGTGTTATAGAGATGTTGGTCTTATTGTAGATGGAATTATCAAAGACTTAATACGAGGCGGACAAGAATTTACACTTGAAACTCAAGGTGAATACTACACAAACTATATTAATCAATTTAATATTGACGAAACAGATGGAACAGCAGGATTTGGCGGCCAAGCAACTATTACAAAAGCAGCTATTAATCATATATTTACTTTATCACAAGATCTACTAGCAGCAGTTGCACCTACACAAAACACTTCTGTAGTGCCTGATGTTTCAAAAGGACAAGCTGAATCTAGTACAATTAATGTTGTAGACGGATTAATAAACTTAGTAACCTTTGCATTTGAGCCAGAATATAATCCACCAAAGCGTAACGATGACGACGGCGTTGATGTGTTTATGATGTCAGATGCTAGTATTTTAAGAAATGCTACTGTACAAGGACACGGCGGCTTTATGGTTGTACTTGATCCTGCAGGACAGGTTCTAACTAAATCACCGTACATACAAACTGGTTCGTCATTTAGTAAAAGTGACAACGAAAAACGTTTTAGAGGCGGAATGTATGTTGACGCATTTACTGGTAACATTCCTGTATACGTTCCGCAGAATATTAATACTGGGACATACAGCGGAAGTGGTAAAATTAATAATTTTGAACTATGGGTAAGATCAGTTCCTGGCCAAGGACTATTTGTTCGTCCACCAGAACTACCGTGTCCATTCTACGTAGACGGCAGACGCTATCAAGTTAATGCTATTTCAGATTACGATAGCGGAAATGGTTGGTGTAAGATTTATCTTGACGCAGGATCAAATCCAGACGATGCCGGAAATGGTCAAGGGTATGATGAAACTCAATTCCCAGACGGATTGTATTATAGAGATATCTTCTTACAAACTGCTGGTAACCGCTCAATGCTCGGCAACGACTTTACACAGATTAACGACTTGGGCTACGGTCTTGTTACTAACAATGGTGCGTTCTCTGAAATGGTTAGTATGTTTACATACTATTGCCAAGTAGCATACTACGCTAAAAACGGTTCAGAGATTCGTTCACTAAACGGATCTAATGGTTATGGTTTCTTTGGTCTAGTATCAGAAGGTGCTGATCCAAACGAAATTCCAGATCAAGTCACATTAAAAGATCCAATGGTTATTCCTGCTAAAGCATATTCAGATGGTACTACTTATAATAGATTTGAAGATAGTTCTTTATATCTAACAGATATGCGTTATCCACCAACAATTAACTCACTTGTTACTATCGATCATGGCGGAGCAACTGGCATTCTTAACTATGTTGTTTCTAATGTAACTAATGTTTCAGATACAGATAATGACGGATCTGAAGGTGACAGTGTAGACGACATTGTTGCAATTAGCGGGACTTATAGTAATACTGTATATAGACTAGAACTAAGAGCTGATGATGTTAGTGCTACAGATTTCTTTGGAAGTTTACGACTAAATGTGCCCGATGGAGCATTAATTGAATACAGACAAAACTTTACTCATGTTTTTGAAGGTGTTCGTCAACAATTAAAACTAGTTACAAGACCAAGTACTGCTATAAACTTTGACGAGTCGGATGACGAAACCTACCGTAGTTTAAGTTTCCAAGCAGATAATAGCTTTGCTCAACCGTTGAATGTCGACGAAATACAAACAGGATTTGAAGTAGGTTACAACTATGTTTCATTAGAAATTGATACTGCAAATATAACCGGCGGGTACGGAAGTGCTCAAGGCAATACAACAATTGCTGTAAAACCTTTAGCTAGTGAAAAATTAAGAACTAGACTTACAAGAGATATTGCAGGAAGACAACCGGGAGATGCAGGTTATTCAGGCGGTATGTTGTTTACTTGGAATGGTAAAATACATCGAATAACAGATTATACAGTCGGCGGGTCGTTTACATATATTACAATTGAAGATCAAGGCACTAATATTAGTGCATACGGCGGTACTGGAATATCTGTAGCATTTACTCCTGCCGATCGTGTACTTAAATGCGGCCTCGATTCAGGATCAACAGCTGAAATTACTATTAGTATTTCACTATGTCGTGCAACTGGTCACGACTTTACGCAAATTGGAACAGGTAGCTACAACTCAAGTAACTATCCGAACGTTATTTTGGGTGATCCAGAAAACTCTCTTGCTCCTAGTTATACCGATGCTTCTACTGCAACATCGTCACAAGTTTGGGAAAGACGTAAAGGGCGTGTATTCTGGATGTCAACTGACCAATTTGGTTTCTTCCGAGTTGGTAAATTCTTTAGTGTAGATCAAGCAACAGGTGATATTGAATTTGCTGGCGAAATTGGTATTTCAAATGCTAACTCGCTAGGCTTTAAACGTGGTGTTACAATTAATGAGTTCTCAGCAGACGATGCTATGGCTGATAATTCCGGTCAAGCAGTTCCAACAGAAAGATCTGTTGTTGGTTATGTCAATCGTGTATTAGGCTGGAATGTAGGAGCTGGATCACAAATTCAAGCTTCACCGGCAGGTAACAGAATTGGTACAGGTTTCTTACCACTAACAGGCGGTGCTGCTATGGAAGGTGATTTAGATATGGGATCTAATCAAATCACAAATCTAGCATTACCAGGAACCGACGGCACAGCAGCAGCAAACAAAAATTATGTTGACGATAAAGTTAATGATTACGACCAATTAGAAAACTTACGTAATATTGAATTTAATAGTATTGCAAAGGATGATATTGTTGTTGCAACTGGCGTTAAAAGACTTATCACAACTACAGTAACCGGAGGTAATTGGACGCCTGGAGATGTAATTGGTCTTTCTTCAAGCGAAGCAAAACTGGGAACTGTTGTAGATGTTGAGTCGTACACTGATTCATTGTTAGGTTCAACACTGAAAGTGTCGTACAGTGCAACTACTGGAGTTTTCCAAATAGGAGAAACACTTTATAAAAAACTAGGATCACCGGGATCTTACACTGACGGTGTTGAATTTGCAACCGTAGTTGACGGACCAATTGACGAAATTGCAAATGCAAGCGAAGCAGCAGCAAGTGACATTGAAATAACTGTTACTAGAGCAGCAGGCGGTACTGAAATAGATCTACAAATTGCAGCAGATACTATTATCGATGATGATGTTAACAGTGCGGCGAATATACGCCAAAGCAAGTTGTTGATGCAAGCAGCAGATACATTTGATGAAGACAATGCTACAACAGGATGGGCAGGAACATCTACAAAAGTTCAGTCTGATCTAGGCTTAGCGAAGTTCAGTGATGAAAACTTTGACACCTTAGACGGATTTGTAAGAATTAAAAATAACGGTATTGCATTTGCAGAAATACCAGATCTAGCACAAAATCAATTGTATGCAAGAACAGCTTCAGGAACAGGCGATGTAAGTGCTGTTAACTTTTCTGACATTGCAAAGTTTGGCGAAGCACTTGAAGATAAGGACTTTGATAATTCGGAATGGACAGATCCTAGTGTTACACGTCTAGTATTTACTTCATCGGTAATAGCTAACGACGGCGACACTATTACACAAGGTTCGGTCACCGGCATAGCGCAAGGTGATACAAATAGTGAAAATGTTGTATATGTTACAGATGTAACAGGTGCAGGATTTAACGAGTCGGGAACAGTTGTAAATACAACACTTTCTACTACGCTCGGAGTACCAGATACTGCTGTTACTGATACAACTGTAGGATCAGCATTAATTAAATTAAGAAGCGGTGAATATGCAACTACATCAATATCAACTGGTACTGCTCCTAATAGTATTGCTAGACGCGATGCAACTGGTAAGCTTGATGCAAGTGGAATTAAAGTAGGTGGCTTTGACACAGTTGCACTAAACAGTACAACAATATCGTTCAAAACACCAGGAGCTGCTACAGTATTTGAAGCAACTGGTAACACCAGTGCAAACTTGCAAGTTAAAGTTCCAGGGCACTTAGTACTAGGCGGAATTACAAACGATGGCTCAGGCGGATTTGCTGAATCAGAAGCAAAAACAGGATCTAGTTATAATGTCGGAAGCTACATTGCTTCTAGCTGGATGTATACAAACTTTATCGAAGCAGCAAGCGAGTCCGGCGATGCTGCCGCTGCAACAACTGGCATTGGTCTTGGAACAGGGTCTGGATATACGGACGCAGCAGCTGATCGAATACAGCTAATTGCAGGCGGTAATAACACATTAGATATTACAAATACTGGTGTATTTTCTAATCAAAGTATATACATTGCAAAAACTAATGGTATCTTTAGAATTAGAAACGGTACTGACACTACTAACAGATTCCAAGTTGACACTGATAACGGTAATACTACTATTAACGGCACACTCACAGTTGCAAACACAGCCAACCTAAACGGAGCTGTTAACATCGGAAATGCGACTAGTGATACACTAACAATTACTTCTAGAATAGACAGTAACGTAAATCCAAGTACTAATTCAGCCCGTAATTTAGGTGCTAATGCACTGCGATGGGATACTGTTTATGCAACGACATTTAATGGTGTTGCAACACAGGCGAAGTATGCTGACTTAGCAGAAAAATATGTTGGCGATGCAGAGTACGAACCGGGCACTGTGTTGGTATTTGGTGGTGATGCAGAAGTTACTACAACTGATACTAAAGGAGATCACAGAGTAGCAGGAGTTGTTTCAACAAATCCTGCTTACTTAATGAACTCAGAGTTAAATGAAGTAAATACAGTAGAAGTTGCACTTGCAGGGCGTGTTCCGTGTAAAGTGTTAGGAAAAGTAAAAAAAGGTGATATACTTGTAACAGCAGCAATTGCAGGATATGCAATTGCTAACAATACACCCGGAGTAGGTACTGTAGTTGGTAAAGCACTTGAGTCGAAGGAAGACGGCGACAAGGGCGTAATTGAAATAGTTGTAGGAAGAGCATAATGGCAAATAGATTTCCACTAATAATTGATACGGAAAACGGCAATCGAATAAGTGAATTACCTGCAGGTGATAACTTAGACTTAACTGGTAGCGGAATTATTAACGCTGCTAGTGTTTCGGTTAACGGAAGTATTACAACAAGTTCTATAATAATAAATGGACAAAGTTTATCAGCTGTTGCATTCAGTAACAATTTTGAAGACTTAGATAATGTACCGGTTGGGTTTAGTGGTGATTATGACGATCTAATAAACAAACCAACTCCAGTTTTGTCAACTTGGGACTTAAATGATATACAAGGTGTTGTTCCGAACAATGGAGACATACTAAGATATAATACATTAAACAGCCAATGGGAGCCTGAAGAACTGGTGCAAGATTTTGATCTAAGCAACAGGACATTACAAGATATAGGTAATGTTATTACTACTGGTGATATTACTAATAAGTATTTAAAATATTACGCAGGGGCTTGGAGAGCAGCAGGTGTTACATATGCAGAAGTACAAAACGCTCCTACTAAGCTATCACAGTTAATAAACGATGTAGGCTATATCACAACACAAGGTGAAGATAGTCAAACACTAAGTTTTGATGGTAATAATTTAACTATTAGCAATGGCAACACAGTTGATATAACACAAACAATATCATATGACGGAAGCTCGTTGTCATTATCAAATTCAAACACAGTTGACACAGGCGGCCTTGATGCTATTTTTAGAACTCTGCGTACAGTAGAAGGCTATACAGGAGATGTAACTGGTAGTGTATTTGCAGATGACTCGTCGTTATTAGTAGATGGTGTAAACGGTACAATTCCTGGTTATGTAAGTATTGCAGAACTTAAAAATATTGCGGCAACTAGTGCAACTTATGCAAACTTCCAAGCAGCTATTGCAGCCCTATAAACGATAAATATTATAAACGGAGCAAGGATTTATGGCAATACAAACTATTAATGTAGGTAACATCGCAAATGATGGTACAGGTGACGATCTACGTGAAGCCTTTATTAAAGTAAACGACAACTTTACTGATGTAAATTCTAGAATTAATAATGCTACAGTTGGTGTAGAAAACATAGGAATAACCGGTGAAGGTGTATATGCACAAACAGTAGATAAGATACTACAATTTAAAAAACTTGTTCCTGGTTCGAATACTACACTTACGTCAAACGGTGATACTATTACTATTAACAGTAGCGGCGGAATGAGTAACTTGCTATTCTTAACTGATAATGGAAGTACCAACGGTAACGATAATACATATGTTGGAATTATGGGAGGGACAGGTGTAGAAACAAGAACTTCCTTAAATCATATTTTTATTGATATTCAGGGAGACAATTTAGTTGCACTTGACCCTAGTCCTAGATTAACTGGGCCTTTAAATGCTAATAATCAAAATATTGTTAATGTAGATACAGTAAGTGCAGGAGATGTTATTGCTAACGTAACAGGCCTTGTACACGATGTTGATATAAGAGATATTAATGTTTATTTTGACAACTATTGGGATTTTGGTCCTGTAATACAAAGACAGTTTAACTCTATTATAGACTATTTAATAAACACTGCAAATATAGATTTAGGCGCAATATTAGGACCTGATATTAATTCTGCACAAATTGATCTTGGCACAATTAGTACGTAAAGCCGATAAATACTATACGGAGAACGTGTAGATGGCTTTATGGAATAAAAAATCTGGAACAAAATTAGCAATACTACAGGAAAGAATTACAACATCTGTTGCTCTTCCTGTAGATCAAGGTGCAACAGTGCAACTGTTAGGGGGCGAAATTCCTAAAGGTATGAGATTGAGTGGTACTTTGATAATAGGTACTCCTTTTGAAGTACCTAGAAATATTAGCTATAGATTTGTTCTTAGAGGAACACTTAACGGTGTTGTACAAGATAGAACATTTACAATCGAAGTACAAGGTGCAGACGAACCTGTTTGGGTTACGCCTGAGGATCTTCTTGATATTGGTACTAACAGAACGTACTTTATTTTAGATAGTTCACCTGTAGATTACCAGTTACAAGTAATTGACAGAGATACTAGCTCAGGTCAACGATTAACGTATTTTATAGGTCAAGACAGCGGAGAACTTCCGCCTGGGATAACGCTAACTAAAGGCGGCAAGTTAGTAGGTGTTGTTGATCCTGTGCTTGCCTTAGATAAACAAGCAAAGAGCGGAATTTATGACGAAAATAATTTTGACCGCTATCCATACGACTTTAGTATTAAAAGTGCACAAGGGTTTGATAGTTTTTATTATGACGTGTCCATTTACGACTACGCAACTCCTACTCAAGTCCCTAAAAAATTAAATCGCTATTATCAGTTCACTGTTAGTGTTACTGACGGTGACACTACTTCGTCAAGAACATTTAGAATTTATGTAGTAGGTGATGATTTTTTACGTGCTGATAATACAATTATGCAAGTTGGAAGTGGAGTATTTAGTGCTGACAATACTCCGATAAGAACTCCTATATGGTTAACACCTGCAGATTTAGGATTTAGACGAGCAAACAATTATATATCATTATTTTTAGATATTATTGATCCAAACAGTTTAGTTGGATTTACCACTTATGAATTACTTCCGACTAATGATGACGGTTCGCCGAGTGTTCTTCCTATAGGAACTTCACTAGACCAAACATCGGGAGAAGTAGCAGGAAAAGTTCCTTTTCAACCACAAGTAACAAAAGAATATACATTTACTGTTAATGCTATTCGTGTAACTGGTAATAGTTCTGAACGTGCAGAAACTAAAAAAACATTCAAAGTTACATTGTTAGGTGAAGTTAATAGTAATATAAACTGGATTACCGAAAGCGATCTAGGAGATATAAATTCAAATTATATTTCAACTTTGTATGTTAAAGCAAACACAAACGTGCCTAATGCTAATATGCTATATTCTTTAGTAGATGGAAGATTGCCACCCGGGTTAACTCTTGCATACGATGGAGAAATTATTGGTAAAATTAATAGTTTTGGTAATAGTAATGATCTAGGATTAACTGTTTTTGACAGTGCAAATTTTGTATTAGACGGAAATACTACGTCAATTGATAGAGATTATGAATTTACTGTAAAAGCACAAGATCATTTTGGATATAGTGCTATTACAAAATCATTTAAACTTACAGTGTCTGACCCGGATGATAAGTTATATTCAAACATATATTTTAAACCTTTACTAAAACCAGATCAACGAGTTGTATTTAATAATTTTGTAACAGATGCTGCATTAATTCCAATAGAAAAAGTTTATCGCCCTAATGACCCTAATTTCGGATTAACCAAAGATATTAAAATATTAGTATATTCAGGAATTGAAACAAAATTAGCAGAACAATATGTGGCTGCAAGTGCCCTTAATTCTAAAAGAAAAAATTATAAGATAAGCGATCTTAAAACAGCCGTTGCTAAACTTCCAGGAACAGACGAAGTTGTATACGAAGTAGTTTATTTAGATATACTTGATCCTTACGAAAAAGATGGTAAGGTTGCAGAAAAAATTACTATTAAAAATAGTAATAAAATTTTAGTTAACAGTGTAAGGGCACAGCCTAACAATCCGTTGTACAATACGTCCGAGTATAATAATATTCCTATAGTAGGTAGACTAAGTTTAGAAAGTACAGTACCGTCAAGAGATACACTTGCTGTGCAAACTCGCAACGGTACAGTAAATTGGGTATTCGGTACTGATTTTATTATTTTGCAGAGATCAGGAAATGTTATAGCCGAGTTGAACAGAGGTTCGTCAACTAACTTAGATCAACGACCTGTTCCGGAGAACACTATAAGAACAGACAGTTCAGCAGTAAAAGTAAGCGATCCAAATAAAATTACAAAATTTATTAGTAACATAAGTAATATGAGAAAACAATTTAGTAACCTAGGAAGAACTGAGCGAAACTTTCTACCGTTATGGATGCGCACAGCACAACAAGATAGTATCCAAGAACTAGGTTTTACACTATCAATACCGTTAGTTTATTGTAAACCAGGAACTAGCGAAACAATTAAAGCTGCTATCAATTTTACAGGATTCGACTATAGACAATTTGAATTAGACATTGATCGTTTTTTGATAGACAGTACAGAAGGCGTAGGCGAACCCAAATACTTCGTATTTGCTAACTATGACTTTAATTTATAATAAATATGTTTGGAGATAAACAAAATGGCAAGTAATATTAATACAACAGACATTGATGCAGAATATCCTGTAGCAGGTCAAGACAACGACTCACAAGGGTTTCGTGATAATTTTAGTACTATTAAAAATAACTTTGTAGCATCTAAAGCAGAAATTGAGTTATTACAGGATACTACAGCAAAAGTTAACGCAGATAATGACTTTAATGGAAGCGTTATTAGAGACGCTAGTTTAGAATCTGTTACAGAAGAAGTAAACCCTATGGGAGAAGTTAACAGTCTACAAGATATTAACTTTACTAACGGACATTATCAAACTATTACAGTATCAAACAACTTAACATTACGTTTAGCTGTGTGGCCGGATGAAAATAAATTAGGAAAGATTAGAGTAGTAATACGCAGCAATACTGCTACTCCTAGAACAATTACTTGGAGTACAGAAGCAGGCGGCTCGATTAAGTATGATGCAAATTTTCCGACACCTTTTGTAGTAAGTGAACCAACTAATCCGACTATTGTAGATTTTTGGACAGACGACGGTGGCACAACTGTGTATGCACATTATGTAGGTAAGTTTACTTAATGTTTAATCCTCTAGTAGATTCTTTTGATAATTTATCTGATGCAGAAATCGACGAGTCTGTTAGAGATTTATCTCAGAAATATTTTCAATCGCATAATCCGCAAGTACAGCAGCAGATTGCAAGTCTACTAGAAATGTATAAAGAAGAATCTCGAGCTAGACAAGCAAGAGCTTATCAACGTCAACAAAATCAAGGAAATGGCGAATCAGGACTTGACAATCTAATCAATGTAAGTTAAAATAAGTTTATGCTTATGAAAACAGATGAACTAGGTATTCCACGATTCTCTAATCGCAATCTTGTCGATATGATCTATTCAGGTCATGCGGATAAAGTACATGTGGTGTTGTGCGATGCTAACGATGATGTAGACAAGTTTAATGAGGCTATGGAAGAACAAGGCCTTAGCAAACTTCAAAAGTATATTCCATTAGATGTAGATCAAAAGACTTTTGACAGTGTATGTCAAAGTGAATGGTTTATGCCTGATG
>Ga0115572_10002434_pt1 | contig 14893 bp, 12 predicted proteins | sample COGITO_mtgs_1206_FD_88681 | JGI IMG/M metagenome (GOLD analysis project Ga0115572, IMG submission 88681) | Pelagic marine microbial communities from North Sea - COGITO_mtgs_120607 | ecosystem: Environmental > Aquatic > Marine > Epipelagic | place: Germany:Helgoland, sampling site Kabeltonne... | reverse complement strand
CCGAAGAAACCTTTAATTTTTCTAATCCATATTATGACATTATCGCAACGCGATTGGATACCAACAAATAATTCACTAAATTTAATACAGGAAAACTAACGGGTACGGTTGCCGTACAAGAAGAATCAAAACAATGAAAAATTACCGAATTTCAGAAATACTCTATATCGTAATTGCGCTTATTTCTATTAAGGAAGCTTATGTGCTTTGGGAAATTCGTCCAAACAAAGCCTATTTGTTTTTGGGTTTTGCCGTTTTGGCCGTATTTATGTATTTCTTTAGAAGTTATTATCGTAAGAAATTTAATCGTCGTAAGCCCTAAATGGAAATAGAGGATAGTATTATACTGCTTTGCTTGGTCCTTTCCGCTTTCTTTTCTGGAATGGAAATTGCTTTTGTTTCCTCCAATCGGATTTTTATCGAGATTGAGAAAAATAAGCCAACCTTCACTGCTAAGATTTTACAATTCATTACAAAGAATCCTTCGCGATTCATTACTACAATGCTTATTGGAAACAATATTTCCCTTGTAGTATATGGTATTTTCATGGGAAACAAAATTGTTCAAGTCATTTTCCCGACCCTCGAAGGAGTTGAATTGCCTTTGGAAATACTGTTCTATCAAACCTTAATTTCAACAGGTATTATTTTGCTTACCGCAGAATTCCTCCCCAAGGTATTTTTTCAATTATATGCCAATCAATTGGTGCGTTTTTTCGCACCTCCTGCCGCTTTTTTTCATGCTGTCTTTACTCCGGTAAGTTTGTTTGTCCTCAAAATAACCAATGTTTTGTTGCGTATTTTGTTTCGTTCCAAAACAGAAGAATTGGAACTTTCGTTCTCTAAAATTGAATTGGGCGATTATATTGAAGAGCAAGTCGAGGGGGTGCAAAATAAAGCGCAATTGGATAGCGAAATTCAAATTTTTCAAAATGCCTTGGAATTCTCTACCGTTAAAGCGCGCGAAGTAATGGTGCCAAGAGCAGAGATCACGGCCATTGAAAAAGAGAAGTCCATCGAAGAATTAAAAGCATTGTTTGCTAGTACCGGTTTTTCAAAGATTCCCGTTTTTGATGAAAATATAGATGACATTATTGGTTTTGTTCACGCTTTTGAAATGCTAAAGCAACCCAGTTCAATCAAGCAAATTCTGTTGCCTGTTGAGTTTGTCCACGAACCCAATACGGTAAATGATGTGTTGAGTCGTTTAACGCGAAAGCGTAAAAGTATTGCGGTTGTCCTTGATGAATATGGTGGTACAGCAGGTTTGTTGACCATTGAAGACATCGTAGAAGAACTCTTTGGCGAGATAGAAGATGAACATGATCGAGTAGATCATTACGAAAAAAAACTTTCACCTACTCATTTCGAATTCTCTGCTCGTCTTGAAATTGATTACATCAATGAAACTTATTTTCTCGAACTACCCAAAGACGAAAACTATGAGACCTTGGGTGGACTAATCGTGTTTTACACCGAAGAAATCCCCAAGAAAGGTCTAGTATTAAGGCTTGATAAATACCAAATAGAAGTAACACAAGTTTCCTCCACAAAGATTGAACGAATCTCTTTATCTATTACGAACGAATAAAAACAACCGCTGCTTAAGACAAACCTCTTTTCAATAGCAATTTAAGGCTTTTATAATTGACAAGGAAGTTGTACTTTCGCATCCAATACAAAAAAACCAACAAAATGGCCATACTTGGGAAAATTAGACAAAAATCAATTTTTTTGATATTAGTAATAGGACTTGCATTATTTGCTTTTGTTATTTCAGGCGCATTTGGTGCTGGTTCAGGTGATGCCGGACCTAGTGAGCCAATTGGAATAATTAATGGCGAAGAAATTTCATTGGAAAATTTCCGATTGCTCGTTGATCAAACTGAACGTACCTACGGATATTCTTCCCTTCAAGCTGTTGAGGTGGTTTGGAACCAATACGTTCGTAGCCAGTTATTCGAAGCCGAATTCAAAGAATTAGGCATTGACGCAGGAAAAGATCAAATTGAACAAGTTGTTTCTTCAACCGAATCCATTATTACTGACCCACGGTTCATCAATGAAGCGGGCTTTTTTGACTTTGGTTTATTTGCAGACTTCATCGGTCAAATGCGTAGTTCAAATCTGCAGGCCTATGAACAATGGAAACAACAAGAAGCAGGAATTATTTCTTCTGCCCGCGAAGGAATTTATTTTGATTTAATCAAATCAAGTACGGGAATAACCCTTAAAGAAGCGCAAATCAATTTCCACCTGGAAACCGATAATGTCGATGTAAACTACGTTCAAATTCCTTACGCTTCTATCCCAGATAGTTTGGTGCCTGTAAGCGAAAGCGATGTTGCGAAATACATAAAAAATAATGCCAAGCAGTTTGACCGAGAAGCTATTCGATCCCTCCAATACATTTCTTTTTTAGAACAAGCGACTGCTGAAGACGAGACTATCATCCGCAACACCCTAGAAGGCTTGGTTGATGATCGTATCGAATACAATGAAGTGTCTAAATTAACCGATACTATTGAAGGATTTAGAACGACCAAAGACTTGACTGCATTCATCGATCGTTACTCTGAGGTAAGTTTTGATTCTATCTACACGCCAAAAGGAAGACTTCCTTCTGCCTATGCTGACATTCTCTACAATTTAGAAGAAGGTGAGATTTTTGGCCCCTACAAAGACATCAATAGTTTAAAGATTTCTAAGTTATTGGATCGCAAAGAAAACGGTTCCATTCGTGCATCACACATAATGATTGCCTACCAAGGCGCTCAACAAGCCGATGAGTCGATTACACGAACCAAAGAAGAAGCAAAAAAATATGCCAACGACTTAGCGCGTCAAGTACGCCGTGGAAAGGAGAAAATCGAACTACTTGCCATCAAATTTTCTGACGATAAAAGTAATCGTGTAGGGGGAGACCTAGGCTTCTTCCAAGAAGGAACAACTGCACCAGAGATTTTTGATTTTGCTAACAAAAATAGAATTGGAAGAGTTGGTGTTGTTGAAACGCCTTTTGGTTTTCACGTTGTTAAAATCACTAATAAGCAAGATCTCGTATTATTGGCAAGTGTGAGTAATGAGATTATTCCATCAGACAAAACATCCAACAAAATTTTCAAAGGCGCTACCCAATTTGAAATGGATGCTGCTAAAGGAGATTTTGCAGCTCTTGCAGCTGAGAGTAACTACCAAGTTAGAAATGTAGCCTCTGTGGCTGAATTAGATGAAAATCTACCCGGTTTGCCTGAGCAAAGAAATATTGTTCAGTGGGCGTTTAACGACGATACCGAAGAAGGAGAAATTAAGCGTTTCAATTTATCTTACGGTGGCTATGCTATTGTACAGTTGGTAGAAAAGAAAGCTGCTGGCCTTGCAAGCGCAAAGGACGTATTTAACGAGGTTGCACCAAAAGTGCGTGAGGAAAAGAAAGCTAAGATGATCATAGAAGACAACAAATCCACTGCTTCGTTGGAAGATCTAGCGGCTAAAAATGGACTAGAAGTAGTCAATGCCTTGGCCGTTAACCAAAAGAGTGGAACACTCGTTGGTGCAGGTTACGAACCTTATGTTGTTGGAGCTGCTTTTGGCTTGGCTGAAAATGGACTTTCTAAATTGATTAAAGGGAACAATGGCGTGTATAAACTTCAGCTTACTGCTAAGCGTGTAGCCGAAGACCTTGAAGACTATTCAGCTTATGCTCAACAATTACAAAAGACCGAACGTGACCAATTGGCACAACGCATTATTGCAGCTTTAGAATCTGCTGCAGAAATTGAAGACAATAGAGCTTTATATTACTAATGCTTTACACTCGATAATACCAAAAAATCCTCAGCATGCTGGGGATTTTTTTTACCCTAAAATGAAATCGGAATAACGGAAAATTGTTGGGTAGCCTTTTTGTACAAAATAGTCGATCGTGCTTTCATCTCCAGAAGCAAGAATAAAATCCCCACCCCAGGCGCCTAAGCTTTTTAGTTGCCCCTTAAAATCAGGAAACAAACGTTCTTGAACAGTTGTTTGTTCAAGGAAAGCAGCCGTAATTTCTTCGTGTTCTTTTAACAAGGCATTAAAGCTTGATTGTTCCTCAGTGATCAAGAGCAACGCGCCAATTTCTTCTAGTCTATCTTTTGTTTCAGCACTAATTTCTTTTCTACTTTTAAACCCAGCAATGGCCGTTCGACTATTTTGTTTTTGCTTTAAATGAACAAAGAAAAGATTGCCTTTAAAGAGTGGGGAAAAGGAAACAGGCGCTAGAGTAGGCTCATAGTTGTTCCGTTTGTAAAACAGCGCTGAATCACTCTGTGCAGCGGCGATATCATACCCACTTCCACCCATGGTTTCTTCAAGTAATTGGTAGGGGTTAATGTCTAACCACTGGGCCAAATTATTGATTAAGGTAGAAGAGGAACCCAATCCCCAATCACGTGGGAATTCCAGTTCTGTTGTTATAGTGATGCCTTCAGCAAAATAGTTGGGAGATAATCGATTTAAGGTTTTTAAAATAGTTACCAGTTGATCTATCACACCAGAGGGACTAGTATTAGCAGAAAGGCATTTGAATTTAAAATCGAACACACAATCAATCCATAGTTTACCCTCAACCGTAAAACTTTGCCATTTTATGGTACGATTGGTGGAGTGTTCCACGCGCAGAAGTTGTCCCCTTTTTGTCGGAACTGCTAAGGCTTTTACTCCCTCGAGTACGGCGTATTCTGCGGTCAATAAAAGTTTACCATGACTGTAAAATTCCATTAGGGATTGTTTTGTAAAAAGTCAGCCACGGCGTTGTGACTTACTGCGGTTGTTTTAAAATATTCCGTGGCTTTTTCTTTTTGGCCATCGGTAGCATTTAGCTGATTGAGGATATTGAGTAAGTGCATTTTCATGTGTCCTTTCTGAATGCCAGAAGTAACCAGAGAACGCAGGGCACCAAAATTTTGCGCCAAACCAGCAACGCATATGATTTGCATTAATTCGGTGGCAGATGGATTACCCAGTAATTGCATGGACCATTTCACTAGCGGATGAAGTTTTGTGAGCCCTCCTACAGTTCCAATGGCTAGTGGAAGCGAAAGCTCAAAGCAAAAGTCGTCTCCATCGATAAAGGCATTGGAAAGGCTGCTGTATTGTCCGTTTCGTGCAGCATAGGCATGCACCCCGGCTTCAACAGCACGAAAGTCATTTCCCGTAGCGATGACCACAGCATCTACACCGTTCATGATTCCTTTGTTGTGGGTTACTGCACGATAGGGTTCTTCTTTGGCGATAGTAACGGCCCGCACAAATTTTTCGGCAAAGGTACGTTTGCTCAAACCCTCTTCAACGTCAAGTTCTTCGATTGGACATCGTACACTTGCTCTGGCCACACAATTGGGTACATAGTTGGAGAGAATACTCATCACAATTTCAATATCTTTTTCAGCAGCTGAAAAAATGGAGGCTTCTTCCACATAGTGCTTAAGACGCTTGGCTAATTCTTCGAGACAAGAATTGATGAAATTCGCCCCCATGGAATCGGCCGTCAAAAACGTAAGATGCAATTGGTAATAATGTTCGATGGAGGAGGTTTTGTCGCGAAGCTCAATCGATTGTATGCCTCCACCTCTTTTCTCCATATTCCTTGTAATGCTTGCGACATCTATTCGTAATTGAGGTTTTATTTCAGAAATGAATTGCTGCAGTTTTTGCGCATCTCCAGTATAGATAAAATGAATTTGACCAATTTTTTCTTCCCCAAGAATTTCTGTTTTGAATCCGCCTCGTTCGCCCCAATATTTGGCTGCTTTCGCTGCTGCTGCAACCACCGAACTTTCTTCAATTGCCATAGGAATGGTATACAGTTCACCATTGATGGTGAAATTGGGAGCTACCCCCAAAGGAAGATAGAAGTTACTAACGGTGTTTTCGATAAAATCATCGTGTAATTGTTGTAAAGCATCATCATTATTCCAATAGCTCTCTATGATTGCTTTGGCCACAGGATCATTGTGAAAATGATGCTCGATTAACCAATCTATTTTTTCTTGTTTTGAACGTTTTGAAAAGCCGCGAACTGGAGAACTCATTCTGAATTTATTTTTGGTAAATATACCATTTTTAAAAGCAGGTTAATTTTTGTTAAGGTTAGGATTCTTTGGCATTAAATCATTATTTTTCTTCCCTAAAATAAATAGTATATGCGTTTCTATTTTCCATTTTTATTGCTCCTTTTTTTTGTCATTCAAATCAATGGCCAACAAAAAGCACTCACCAATGAGGCCATCTGGGATTTTGAATTTTCTCAAGAAACCTTAGAATCCATCCATCCCTTAAAGAGTCAAAGTGCATACACTGTGATCAAGGTTGATTATGACATTCATCAGTCAAAAATTGTTTTGTATGATTATGCTACAGCCAAAGAATTAGCTGTTTTGGTTGATTCTTCGACTTCCGCTCAAATCCCATTTTTTACGGCCTATTACTTCTCCATGGACGAACAAAAAATTCTTTTAGAAACTGCAGTTGAACCCATTTACAGAAGATCAAAGCGTGCAGAATATTGGATACTAGACCGCAATACAAAAAAGCTGGATTACCTCTTTGGCGGAAAAGTGCAAGAACCGCGTTTTTCTCCAGATGGATCCAAGGTTGCCTTTGTTCACCAACGCGATTTATACATAAAAAATTTAGTCAATAACAGTATCGAACAGGTGACCACTTCTGGGAGCAAGCACATCATCAATGGTTTAACAGATTGGGTTTATGAGGAAGAGTTTGGTTTTGTTCGGGCTTTTGATTGGAATGCTACCGGAACGGCAATAGCCTTCATGCAGTATGATGAAACTGATGTTCCAGAATTTTCTATGGACATCTATGGCGATCAACTGTATCAATTTCCTTACACCTTTAAATATCCCAAGGCAGGGGAGAAAAATGCTAGTATAAGCCTTCATCTTTACGCACTTGACACAAAAAAGACGACCAAAGTTGAGTTGGGACAGGAGTCACCTTATTATATCCCTCGGTTTGAATTTGCTCCGCAAGAGAACAGGTTAGTTATTCAAACGATAAATCGTTTGCAAAACGAGCTTATTTTATGGGAATATGTGACTACTTCGGGGGTAGCGAAAAAACTGGTGCAAGAAACATCGGATACCTATGTCGATGTGCACAGTAATCTTCGATTCTTGGACAAAGGAGATTTTATTTGGACCAGCGAGCGAGATGGTTTTAATCACATTTACCACTACAATGCTGATGGTAGTCTAAAGAAACAAATCACGAAAGGTTCTTGGGAGGTAACACGTTTCTTTGGCCTTAACCTTAAGACAAAAGAAGTCTATTATGCCTCTGTGGAACCAGGTTCGACAGAACGTGCGGTATATGCTATTGGATTAAATGGGAAAAAGAAACGTGCACTTACTCCAGAAATGGGAACTAATGGGGTTTCGTTTAGCGCTGATTATCGTTATTATATTCACACCTATGAAGATGCAAAAACACCCAGAATTTACAACCTCAGATCAACAAAAAATAGTGCTTTAGTTCGAGAAATTGAAAACAATGCAGCCTTGGTTGAAAAGTTGAAAGACTACGCTTTCACTCAAAAAGAGTTTTCAACCATTGCAGTAAACGGTGAAGAACTCAATATGTGGATCATGAAACCGACTGATTTTGATCCTGAAAAAAAATATCCGTTGTTCATGTATCAATACTCGGGTCCTGGCTCGCAAAAAGTAGCCAATAAATGGTGCGATCAACGCGATCTGTGGCATCAACTATTGACCCAAAAAGGCTATATAGTTGCCTGTGTTGATGGGCGTGGAACAGGATTTAAAGGAGTAGATTTTAAAAAAGTCACCTATCAGCAATTGACCAAATATGAAACGGAAGATCAAATTGCAGCAGCCAAAAAGTTGGGTGCATTACCCTATGTAGACACAGATCGAATTGGGATATGGGGATGGAGTTATGGCGGACATATGTCCACCAACTGTATTCTAAAAGGGAATGATGTTTTTGCACTTGCCATTGCTGTTGCTCCAGTAACCAATTGGCGTTTTTATGATACCATTTACACGGAAAGATTCATGCGTACCCCCCAAGAAAATCCCTCGGGTTATGACTTGAATTCTCCTTTAAATTACGCACACTTACTCAAAGGGAAATACTTGCTTATTCATGGCTCAGGAGATGATAATGTACATGTGCAAAATACCATGCGTATGATTGAGGCATTGGTGCAAGCGGATAAGCAATTTGATTGGGCCATTTATCCAGATAAAAATCACGGAATCTATGGTGGAAATACAAGTACCCATCTCTTTGATAAAATGACTACATTTATTGAAAATAACCTCTAAAGGGAGAATTAAACAACAGACTATTATGGCGACAGCGCAAAACACTGAGGCAACCCTTTTTGGACATCCCAAAGGACTCTTTTATTTATTTTTTGCAGAACTGTGGGAACGGTTTAGCTTTTATGGCATGCGAGCGTTGTTAACGCTCTACATGGTCGAAGAGATTTTCAAATCATTATCGAATAGAGATTTTGCAACAGCAGCGGTTTATGCTTCCTACGGTTCTTTGGTCTACGCTTCTACGGTTATTGGCGGTCAAGTGTCCGATAAAATTTTAGGGATGCGTTCTTCCATCTTCTTAGGAGGAGCTTTAATGGCGATTGGGCATTTTGTTTTGGCCATAGAAAATGACATTGCGTTCTTTATAGCCCTAGCATTTATTATCGTTGGGAATGGTTTTTTTAAACCGAACATATCAACCTTTGTCGGGGCTTTATATAAAGATGGAGATGTTAGAAAAGACTCTGGGTTTACCATTTTTTATATGGGAATAAACATTGGTGGCTGGATTGCACCATTATTATGTGGCTGGTTGGCCGTAACCTATGGATATCATTATGGTTTTGCCCTAGCTGGTTTTGGAATGATGGCTGGCTTAATTTTCTTCTGGAGTGGCATTAAGCGCAATGTTTTTGGTGACAAGGGTTTGCCGCCAAACATGGAGGTATACGAAAGAACTGTTTTAGGGCTCCCTCAAAACAAACTCATACCTCTTCTTGCGGTCTTGTTTGTTCCTGTAATTGCTTATATCCTATCTTCTTATGAGGCAATAATGGGTGGAGAATCCTTTTTAGGCAATGAAACTATTGTTGGCTTGATTTTCAAAGTAATTGGAATCACTATCGTATTATATCTTGGAAGTATAATGGTGAAAGCTACTTCAGATGAACGTAAGAAGTTATTTATGGCTGTCTTAATTACTTTTTTCATGACCATGTTTTGGGGTTTTCATGAACTCTCTGGGAGTGTAATTACATTGTTTGCGTCCAGAAATGTTGCCTTAGACGGGTTCATGACTGCAGCGCAAACCAACTCTTTAAATTCAATGTTTATTATCCTATTGGCAATCCCTATTTCATGGTTATGGGGCTATTTGACTAAGAAGAATTTAAATCCACGTACACCCTATAAATTTGGTCTAGGATTGGTTTTGGCAGGTGCCAGTTTCTACGTGCTGGCCTTAAGCAAAGGTAGTGCCGATGAAAATGGGATGGTTCCCTTCGCTTATTTAATTATCATGTACTTTGTTTTATCCATTGGCGAATTGTTTATGTCTCCAGTTGGTTTGTCTAAAATCACCAGTCTATCGCCAAAACGCATTGTAGCTTTTATGATGGGAATTTGGTTCTTGTCTTCTGCTTATGCTTTTCAAATTGTAGGATTTATTGGCAAGCAATTGGCCGTTGATAGTACCGATGCAAATGTTGGTGGATTAGACACCCTAGCGATTTACACCGATGGTTTCATGCTCATTTCACAATATGCTTTAGGGGCAGGATTAGTGGTGATTCTATTCTCTCCGCTAATGAAAAAATTAATGGGAGAGGTACATTAAACAATAATAGTTATGAAATTTAAACTCCTCGTAATAATATTACTTGGCTCTTTTGCTACTCAAGCCCAAGAAATTCAATGGATGACTTTGGCCGAAGCCATGGAAGCCCAGAAAACAGTTCCAAAAAAGATTTTTATGGATGTCTATACCGTTTGGTGTGGCCCATGTAAATTGCTAGACAAGAAAACCTTTGCCAACAAAGATGTTGCCCGTTATATCAGTGAGCATTACTATGCGGTAAAATTCAATGCAGAAGGCAATGAAGAAATTGCCTTTTATGATCGTGTTTTTCGCAATCCAAATTATGATCCTAAAAGAAAAGGACGAAACGGCACGCATGAGTTTACTCAGTTTCTAGGGATTAAGGGTTACCCAACCATGGTCTTTTTTAGTGAAGAAGGTGATCCAATCATGCCAGTAGTTGGGTACTATACCCCACGTCAGTTAGAGCCTTATTTGAAAATGATTAAGCAAGGTGATTACGCTGTTTTTTCTAAGCCAGAAGACATTCAAGTATATTTAAAAACCTTCATTCCTCGTTTTCGCGGTTAATTCGTATGCGCCCATCTTTTGGGTTAAGTGATAAGCTGTTTTGGTTTTATTTAAGGTTTTTTCCCACTGCTCAACATAATAAGGCGAGTTGCTTGCGTCAATAATGATCATTTTTGGAGAAAACATCTTCAATAATCGCTCAAGATTTATTTTTGGTTTTTTTGAAAGCAAATAAGTAGCCTTCTGCTGAAGCACTAGTTCCGTTGACCAATTGTTATCTATTACATACAATTGCTCGTCCCCAATAATATATCCATTGAATAAGGGCTGTGTTGTCCAATTGGAATGAGCGAAATTTTGAGTAAAATGATTGAGGATGAAATGGTTTTCATCAACCAATTCATTGCTGTGAGAAGCGAATTGTTTTCCATTTTTTTTCACTAAAATGGTTTCTCCGTATGCATGGGCAATCCAAAAGCGTTGTTCTGTATTTTTAGATGAAATATTCAGATGCCATAGCAATAGAGCCAAAAAACACCCAATAAGTAAGATCCAATGCGTCTTTTTTTGATTCAGCCAAATTACACTGCAAACTAGTAGAGCATACAAGAGACCTAGGGTAAGTTGGTCTATGACCAAAGAGCTAAAAATAAAGTTTTCTTGGGCTCGAATCCAAAACACCAGTTGATTCATTTTTGCTACAAGACCATCGAGCAAGTACACAAGCGGTGGAGGTAAGGCAAAGAAAAGTAACCACATAATGCAGCCTAACCCAACGTAAAGGAACAATCCAATAAAGGGTAAAATAGCCCAATTGCTTAATAAGAATAAGCCCGGGAATTGATGAAAATGATAAATGCTAATAGGAGCTACAGCAATTTGAGCGGATAAGGATACGGTAGTAAGATTCCAAAACCACTATAGCGCCTTGTGTTTTAATTTTAATTGCATGAGTGGATGTAGAAAAAGAATTCCAAATACTGCTAAATAACTCATTTGAAAACCAAGCTGAAGAATAAATCGTGGCTCAAAAAATAAGATAATTGCCATGGACAAAAGAACCAGATAAGCGGTTGGCGTTTTACGTTGACTTTGTATGCCAATATGGTAGGCAGAAAAAAGAGTGACAGAACGCAAGACAGAAGCAGACGCACCCAAAAAAAAACATAACACCACAACAATGCCAGGACGCCAATCAACTTTATCAAATGGCCATGTGGCAAAAAGCGTAACGGGCGCAGAAGCCATTGAAACAGCAACATCAATAGACCAATATGTAGGCCAGAAATTGCAAAAAGATGGACTACTCCAGCGTTTGCATATTGATCCATTGTGTTTGCGTCCAAGCTAGATCGTTCTCCCATTAACATGGTTTTCAAAATTTCCTTTGTTGTACGATTCAATCAACTTTCGTCCAGTTTCCTTAAGATTAAATTTTTGATTTTTATTAAGGGTTTTTTGGAATGGCCAAGAAAACGAACTGCGTCACTGTTTGTGAGCAATTGATGGTAAATCGATATACTTTGAAGGTATTCTTTATAATCAAAGCCATTTGGGTTTGAAGGCGGTTGAATTGGCGATAAACGGTCTTTTATAAAGAGTTTGTCTCCTACCAAAAGAGGTGAATAACTGCTGTCTTTTTTGAGTTGAAATAGAATCCTTCCTTCAGTTGATTTTCCATTGATTGAAGTGAGATTAGCATAAAAACGATGGGCATTTGTGCTTCCACGCAACCTTTGCTGAAGTTCTATTTCAATGTTGTTTACTTCTGTTGGAGCAAAATTAGCATAGTGCTTTTCTGGAAGGAGTTGATCGATATGAGCTACGCAAAAACCCAAACAAAAGAAAAGGAGCCCCCAAAATGGAGCACGCCAATAGAAACGAGATTTGAAGGATTGAAAACCTAAGATCGCTATAGCTAAGAGTACATGCAATAGCTGGTAGGAGAACGTTTCTTGAAAATGAAAATTCACGCCAAGTATAAACACCAGAAGGTAGGGAACAAGGGGTAATGTTAAGGGCTTCACCCCTTAAAGATATAAAAAGTGTTATTTAAGCACTGCAATGATGCTTTTGGCAACCTGTTCGCTGGCATTAATATGCCCAAGTTTTTGCTCAATTTCTTGGTAGCTTTGGCGTATTTCCTCTCGAATTGAAGTATCGGTTAAGCGTTTTAATTCTTGTTCAATTGAATCGGATGTACATTTCTCCTGAATCAATTCACTCACAATTTCTTTGTCATTGATTAGATTAACCAAAGAGATATATTTCAACTTAATGATGCGTTTTGCAATGGCATAGCTAATCGCACTGCTTTTGTAACACACCAATTGCGGCACCTGAAATAGGGCCGTTTCTAGAGTTGCCGTTCCGCTGGTTACAATCGCGGCAAATGAATGTTTTAAGAGGGTATAGGTTTGGTTTTGAAGCATGTAAATAGATGGATGTTTGGTAAACTGTTTGTACCACTCAGCGTCCAATCCGGGTGCTCCGGCAAGCACAAATCGATAGTCCGGAAAAGCATTTATGACGTCTAAAAACACAGGCATCATTTTGAGGATTTCTTGTTTCCTGCTTCCGGGCAGTAATGCGATTATGGGCTGCTCTGTTTGTAGTTCGATAGGAAGATTAGCTTCTTTTTGATTGCGTTCTTTTCGAATTACATCGACTAGCGGATGACCCACATAATCTACACTATACTGGTGCTTTTTATTGAAGTAATCTTTTTCAAATGGAAGAATAACATACAAGGCATCAAGGTCTCGTTTAATTTTCTTGATTCTATTTTCTTTCCAAGCCCAAATTTGTGGACTGATGTAATAGTGGTTGCGGAAACCCTGCTGTTTTGCCCAGGCGGCAATACGCATGTTGAATCCTGGGTAATCAACATAGACAATAACATCTGGTTGGAAGTGGAGAATGTCTTTCTTGCAAAATGTAATATTACTTAAAATGGTTCGTAGGTTGATAAATACTTCCCAGAAGCCCATAAAAGCAAGATGTTTATAATGCCTAACGATGCTTCCACCTACAGTAGCCATTTTATCCCCTCCCCAAAAGCGAATCTCAGCAGTTGGATCCTGTTTCAATAAGGATACCATTAAGTTGGATCCATGTAGATCTCCAGAAGCTTCGCCGGCAATGATATAATATTTCATTTATACTACTTTTAGCAGAGCGACTAGACCAACAAGAAATAATAAAACACCAACCATTCCGTAGGCCATCTTGTATCTGTATTGTTGAAGTAAATAAAAGAATACAGGTAAGTTTAGTAAGGCACCTAAGCTAATTAATCCGCCTAATTTTCCTTGTGCGTAGAGTAGGCCAATGCTATCTATTATTCCTGTGTCTGAAAAAAACAAGGTAAATAGACACATGCCAATAAAGGTAAGTACTGTACCTACCAACATTCCTAGTAGCGTTTCTTTAGTCATTAAAATCCCAGCTATTAAGTTTTTGAATCGCATGATGCGCTGTTAGATCAAATTGTGTGGGAACAACCGATATGTATCCGTGGGCTAAGGCCGATTCGTCAGTGTCATCCCCTTTGTCTTCATTGATGAATTCCCCTGTTAGCCAATAATAGTCTTTGCCCATGGGGCTTTGTCGTTTATCAAACTTTTCCACCCAGTGCGCTTTTGCTTGACGACAAATTTTTATCCCTTTGATTTCCTTTTCCGGAAGAAGGGGGAAATTCACATTCAAGACAACATCGGAGGGGATGCTGTTTTTCAAGGCATTACGTGTTATTTTTTCAATAAAAGGTTTTAGCGGCTCAAAGTCTGCTGTCCAGCGATAATCTAATAACGAAAAACCTATGGCTGGAACGCCCTCTATTCCCGCTTCAATTGCAGCACTCATGGTACCCGAATAGATAACATTAATGGAGGAGTTTGACCCGTGATTAATTCCAGAAACACAAAGGTCTGGCTTTCGGCTCATCAATTCATTCACAGCCAATTTTACACAATCGGCTGGTGTGCCTGAGCATTGATATTCTTTTTGAGGACCTTTATCTACGGTTATTTCGGTGCAATAAAGCGTTGAGTCCAAAGTAATGGCATGTCCCATTCCAGACTGAGGACTGTCTGGAGCAACCACAACTACATCCCCAATGGTGTTCATTACATCAATTAAGGCACGAATTCCAGGTGCGGTAATTCCATCGTCATTGGTCACTAAAATGAGAGGTCTATTGGTCATGGCATCATTTTTGGCTAAGGTAAGGAAATAGTCTTTGTCTTAGGTTGTTAAATTCACGTCAAAAAAGAAGACATGTTTGTTAAGCCGTTGGCAATTCAATATATTAGACAACTAATCCAATGATGATGAAAAAAATTGCCGCTTTAACGGTATTGGTTATTGGGACATTTGTTTTTGTTGCTTTTAGTAACCAAGCAAACAATCCTTCAAAAGACAAATTACTTATTGAAATAGTTTCTTATGTTCTTAGTCGCGGACATTTTTCGCCTTCTGAAATCAATGATGCATT
>Ga0115572_10002433_pt1 | contig 14899 bp, 10 predicted proteins | sample COGITO_mtgs_1206_FD_88681 | JGI IMG/M metagenome (GOLD analysis project Ga0115572, IMG submission 88681) | Pelagic marine microbial communities from North Sea - COGITO_mtgs_120607 | ecosystem: Environmental > Aquatic > Marine > Epipelagic | place: Germany:Helgoland, sampling site Kabeltonne... | reverse complement strand
TTGCATTATGCTTACCACTTCTTGTGTGCGACCTTGCAGCGTTGAAATAATACTTTCAATTTCTTTCGTGGATTCTTGCGTACGTTGGGCAAGTGAGCGCACTTCATCTGCAACCACCGCAAAGCCTCGACCTTGTTCACCAGCACGTGCTGCTTCTATTGCCGCGTTAAGTGCAAGTAGATTTGTTTGCTCTGCAATACCACGAATTACATCAAGAACCGACCCAATGGTTTCACCATCTTTTTCTAGCTGAGATACTACCGAAGACGCGTCACCTAACGAGTTTGATAACTGGTTAATATGATTTACTGTTGATTCAACCTCTGAGCGGCCTTTCTGCGCATTCAAATTGGTTGATTCAGCTTTTTTAGCTGCGGCTTCAGTATTGTGTGAAATATCTTGAATCGTTGCCTGCATCTCTGTAGCAGCCGTTGCTACCATATCGGCTTCATGCAATTGCTCTTGCATACCTGAGCTGGTCGCCGCGGTTGTTTCCGATAAATTGCCTGTAGCTATATTAAGTGTGGTTAAAGCTGTATTTACTTCATATATTAGCTTTTTAAAATCACCAATTAAGCTATTGAAGTCAACCGTCATGGTGGTTATTTCATCTTTACCTGTTTCTTCAATAAATAAGCTAAGGTCGTTGTTACGCCTAATATCATTTATTGTGTGATATACACGCTCAATAGGCTGGATAATTGAACGGCTAGTAAAGTACACCAATAACATAACAATTAGCCCTGCAATACCAAAAATAGCAATTGCCAGCATTTGCACTCTATCGGCGGTATCAGTAACCTGTTGCTTTGTTGCACTGGTTATTCTAGATACAACTTCGTCGCTTTTCTTTACACTTACTCGCATTTTACCGAGCGCGCCTGAATCAAGATCTAGACCGAGTGACTTTTGTGCATTCACCAGTGCTGTGAATTTACTTTTATAACTACTCAACAACGACACTAATTCATTGCGGGTATTACTATTAATACTTGAGCCTTTAATTTGTTGCTCAAGGTCATTCGCTATCCCTTCAAAGCGCGATAAATACTTCATATCTAAACGTAGCATAAAGTCTTTTTCAGCACGGCGAAGCTGTAACATCAAGGTAAGTAATTGATAGTTATTTTGCTCATTGAGTAAGGTTTCTATTTGGTGCACTGCACTTCTTAGTTCACCATATAGCGCATCTTTTGGGTGTAAACCAATTGCTCTTTGAAATTCAACAACTATATAAAAATCATCATAATATTTTTGAGCAAGTACACCAAATTGATTTACATCTGCAGTTGCTATCCCCAACTCGTTTGATAATACTTTTAATTTGTCTAATTTATATTGAAGTTGCTGAAACTCTTTATCAAACAAGGCTAATTTAGATTCATCTTTATAAAATAAGAAATCTTTTTCGTATTTACGCATTGATAATTCATGAATATCTAGCTCCTCCGCATACTGAATAGTTTCATTTAATTTCAGCATGACCTTTGCTTCATAAATGATGATAAATAACATAACTATCATTGCTAAACCAACAACGAGCGCATTAATTTGTAGCCGACGCTTTATCGTCAAGTTTTGGAGAATTGTCATCTACTGCAGCCTTTTAGTTAGGATCACTAGATTTTCTAGTAAAGTGTTTAACCTATAGTGTAGATTATCCCACGAATTTATCACTATTCACTACAAAAAAATGTCCTCGATTACAATTTAGCACACTGATTTCCATAAGCTTTGATGCAGTTTTTCTGTATTTCCCCATTGCTTATCTACCAACCAATTAACTAATGGCTCAGGATCACTAGGGAAATTAATCTGTTTATGCGCTTTGCTCACAATCCACTCATCTAGCGCGCAAGGGTTTAAGTAACGCATAACATGTGCAGCATTCATTGTTAATAATGTATGTGCATTGGCATCTTGTTCAAATTGGCCTGCTAACGGTTTTAGTAATAATTTTTTACCCAATTTAAGCGCTTCACTTGAGAGCTCAAACCCAGCGTTTGCAATTACACCACTGGTGTTAGCCAAGTCATTTAAAAAGCCACTGCGTGATGGCTTACGCAAATGTATGTGCCCTTGGGAACTATTTTCTGCGTCGGGGTGGTAACAATAAAACTCTTTATCTGGAAAATCTTTTAAGTAGTCTATAACGCTTGCGAGCTCTTCAAAGGGTAAATAAACCAACACCTTGTTATCTATACTCACTGGATTATCATGCCAATGACTCGCGATAAAAGGAGGAATAATATTATCTGCAAATGGCTGCCAATGGACGCCTAAATGTATATTTGCAGGTGCATAATAACGAATTAAAGAACGATGCAACAAAGCATTGCCTGTCATTGGTACCTTAGGTGATAAAAAAGCAGCTTGGTGGCTCATGCCAATAACAGGCACACCTTGGCGCTTTGCTGCCCAAGCTGAAACAGGTTCGAAGTCATTAAAAACAAAATCATAACCAGATACATCAAGCTGTTTTATGTCATGCACCAGTTTGCATAACTTGGCATTTTTTACTGTGTCATAGCTATTTATTTTGCCATTTTGTGTCGAAAAAGATAAACCATGAAAGCGCCGATAATCTGAAAACTCTTCCATATCAAAATAGTTTTGTTCTGCGCGACCTGAAAAAACATAATCAACGTCAACTCCCATTTCACTGAATGCTTTTGCCATTACGCGCGCGCGGGTGATATGCCCATTACCAGTCCCTTGAATGCCGTACAGTATTCTCATAGGTAACCCACCAATAAAATAGCCGTTAAACCACAACTTGCCCCCATTAAGGCGCCAAGCACGACATCAGCAGGAAAGTGGACACCTAAAACAACACGAGAAGCAGCAACACCGCTTGCCCAAGCGAACCATAAACCAACAAAATCAGGAAAATAATGGCTAAGTATAATGGCAACTAAAAATGCACCTGCGCTATGCCCAGATGGCAAACTAAATTTATCACTTGGGATAATATAAGCGCCTTTGACTAAACAATCGCAAGGTCGAATACGCGCAAAACTTTTTTTTGCTACAAAATAAATAGGTCTTTCAATCACAAAGCCCATCAGCAAAGTAATCGACAACACTTGTAGCTGTTGTGCCTGCCCAAACCAACCACATGCCAACGCCAACACAACATATAAGCCTCCATCGCCACTTTTTGATAATCCCAAGGCTGAGTTTTTAAGCCATGTTGGTGAGTTACCATTAAATAGTTTTAGAAATAAGTGTTCATCCAGCTGTGCCATTTTTTTAAATATGTTGTGCTGACTCATGGTGTGACCCTTTTTTATACAATATTTTTAGCATAGGCGCTCTAAATAACAATTGGGTGACGCTTTTAAGACACTAATATTGCTTTTACTGATTTAGCACAATTGCTGCTTAAAAATAGGCCAATTAACTGCCATTAAGTCGTTGTTATTGCATTTAAGAGAGGTATACTGAGAACTCGCTCTTATATCTTTTAGAAGGATAGAAAAATGGATTACAGCACCTCTGATTTATGTGACCACTTCGCCGATGTGGTTGATGTGCTCGAACCTATGTTTATCAATTTTGGTGGACGTCACAGTTTTTGCGGCCGAATCAAAACGGTTAAATGTTTTGAAAATAATGAATTGATCAGGGAAATCCTGAGCGAAGACGGTGATGATTGCGTTTTACTTATTGATGGCGGTGGCTCTGCACGCCGCGCACTAATTGATATTGAATTAGCGGAGCTGGCTGCTCAGAACAATTGGCAAGGTATTGTTGTATATGGCGCAGTTCGCCATGTTGACGAACTTGAAGAAATTGATTTAGGCATTCAAGCCATTGCGTCTATTCCTGTTGCTGCTGATAGCCAAGGAGCTGGAGAAGACGGCATTGGTGTTAATTTTGCTGGCGTTTCATTTTTTGATGACGATTTTGTCTACGCCGATAGCACTGGTATTGTTTTATCTGCAGAAGAGCTTGAGCTGGAAGTCGTAGAATAATAAATGACTGACTATTTACATATCTACGATGAAGCGACTGTTAAACCTTGGTGTAGCAGTCGCTTAAATGAAAAAAAAGCATGGCAATCTATTGCTCTTTTAGACACCCAAGTTAACCCTTTACAAGCACTGCAAGATGCCGCTCAGTTTGGTATTAAGTATGTACTTGTGGGTATTTGCGAAGATATAGGCCCGCGTGCAAACTTAGGCAATGGGGGAGCAACTGATGGCTGGCATGCTTTTATCAAACGTTTTTTAAACCAGCCTGATAACCAATTTTTAGCCAACGAAAAAGTCTTATTACTTGGCGAGGTAGCGGTTGATGACCTTTGCAAAGCTGCTGCGCATTTAGATAACAAAGTACCTGAGCAATTAGGTCAACTGCGCGACTACTGCGAACAAATAGATAATCGTGTAGAACACGTTTTAAGCTTAATATTTAATGCAGGCCTTGAGCCTATTATAATTGGTGGCGGTCATAACAACTGTTTAGGTATTATTCGTGCTTTAAGTAAGCATAAAAATAAACCTATTAACGCAATTAACTTTGACCCTCATGCTGACTTTCGTGACTGCGAAGGACGCCACTCAGGCAACGGCTTTCGCTATGCTTATAACGAGCAACATCTCAATAATTATCATGTTATTGGCTTACACGAGCTAAAAAACAACCAAGCAATTATTGATGCTTTAGCTGAGGCCCAGTTTGGTTATGACAGCTATCAAGCTCTTCAAGTCAGGCGTGAAAAGTCGCTAACTGAAGCCTGCCAACAGGCACTGGATACGCTTTGCGATCATTCACTTGGCATTGAAGTGGATTTGGACAGTATTTCACTTATGCCTGTTAGTGCATATACCAACTGCGGTTTTAGCGTGAGCGATGCTGAGCATTTTGTACATTTAGGGGCAAGTAAAGCTAATAGCTGTTACTTACACTTATGTGAAGCAGCACCAAACCAACACCCTAGCGGTTTAAAAGCAGGTTTAAATGACGCCGGTCAAATCATAACAGCGCTGGTTAACGCCTACTTACAAGCAAAAGAGAGTTAATCTCTTTTGCTTGAGCACTTCTTATGAATGCTCTATTTGCCATTGCTTCAACCACGTGATCATACCGACACTGCTTAACGGGTGGCTGAAATAATAGCCTTGAGCTGCAAATACATTAAGGCTATTGGCAAAGTTTAATTGCTCTTGTGTCTCAACTCCCTCGCAGATAACTTTACTATTTTGTTGATTATGCATTTCAACCATACCGCTTACTAAGCTTCGTATGTGGCCTTGCTGACTAAAATCTGCCGTTAATGAAGGCGCCACTTTTACATATTCCACCGCCAAATTTGGCAGTTTAGCTAACCATACAGGACTATCGCCGAGGCCATCTACACACATCTTTACACCTTGACTACTTAACCGTGCAACCATTGCCTTACCTTGTGCATCTAAGTTTAAAAACACCTCCAGCGGGCATTCTATAATTAAGTCTCCAGGCAATAGTTTATGTTCAGTAAAGACCTGATCAATAAATGAAATAAACTCTTCGTTAAGCATTTCAGAGCCAAATACATTAATGCTCAATGGCATTTTTATTCCTTCCATGCGCAGCGCCATTATTAGCTCAGCCGCCCTTTCAATAACAAATTCAGCTAACGGATAAGCTAATCCCGCAATGCGAATATCATCAATAAACCGATTAGCGGATAAAATGCCTTGTTTGGGGTGCTGCCAACGTAGTAGTAATTCTAAAAATTCAATATTCTCATCTGCACTACGTATAATAGGTTGAAAATAAAGCTCTAACTCACTCGAAAAATCAATACTAGCCAGTTCTTTAAGCCGCGCTTGTTGCTCTAACCGTTCAACCATCATGTGTTGTTGATACGCAACTATTTGCTTATTTGGTTGGCTATCAAGTGCTAAAAAAGCATGCGATATTAAACTATCAAAACTGACCTCATCCGCGTCACACTTTACATAGCTGGCACGCGCCTTAACTTCAATCGTACAATTGGCGACATTAAAAGGCTTGAGTGTGGCGCCGAGTATTCGGTCGATTAATTGCTCATGCAGGTGATTTTGGCTATCTAAACTGCAAATAAATGCAAAGTTTAATCCGCCTAGGTGTGCTAGCTTTTCAGAATTACCTAGGCTGACAACTTCGTCGAGCATTAAAAGCTCTTTGATTCGATTTGCCGATTGCGCAAGTAGTAAATCTCCAAAATCCCGACCTATATGCTGGTTAACTTCTGCGAATCCCTCTAATCGAATAATGACAAGCGCTCCCATATGAGGTGCCTCTTCTCGCCAGTGATAAAAGTGGGCTTGCAATTGCGCACGGTTAGGGAAACTAGCTAAGGGTGATAGCGTTAAAGCATTTTCTTTTACTGCGACATTTGGCTGAGTATCATCTGAAAGCTCTTCATCAATAAAATACCCTGAGCTGGCGAGAATTAATGTGGCCACAACCAGCCAATGTATTGGTAAGGCAACTAACCCATTGGCAGCGTACAAGATTAAAAAACAAAGGGTGGCTGCAAAGCTAATACTGAGCATAGTCCAGTTATTTTGCTTTGATACGAGCCATACGTGGGTAACGGTCGCTAACGCTAAGAGTAATTCAATGTAGGGGAGATGAGAGCTTAATAGTGCTAGAGCAATAAAAGCGTTAATAATATAACTTAGTCGCAGTGTGGCTTGTTTAACAACGCATAAAGCACACACCATGGACATAAGAATAGCCCCGCTTAAAAAAACGGGGACTTGTGTATTTGTAAATAAAGCACTCCCTGCTACCGATCCAAATCCAGTATTTGTTAATAGTGCGAGTAAGGACATTAAGTAAATACAACATGTAATAGGTCTAATTAAGTCTACCTAATATCCACAGATTTAACAGTTTATTTACGCCCAATTGATAACTTAATTGTGCTGGGTGAGATATTTTCCAATGAGCAATGTCGGCTCGCATGCCTACTTTGAGTATGCCACGGTCTTTTAAACCCAGTGCTGTAGCTGCATTGCGAGTGACTCCCGCCAAGGTTTGCGACGGTGTTAAGCGAAACAATGTACACCCCATATTCATCATTAATTGCAAAGAACACAATGGCGATGTTCCCGGGTTAAAGTCTGTTGATAATGCAATCGGCACATTATGCTGTTGCAATAAAGCAATGGGTGGTTGTTTTGTTTCACGTAAAAAGTAGAACGCCCCAGGTAGAAGTACAGCCACAGTCCCAGCGGCTGCCATCGCTTTTACTCCTGCTTCGTCTAAATACTCGATATGGTCAGCTGATAAACCATTAAACTCTGCTACTAGCTCAGCGCCTTGTTGGTTTGATAGTTGTTCCGCATGGCACTTAACTGGTAGGTTGTGTTTGCTCGCAGCTTCAAATACACGTCGAGTCTGCTCATTGCTAAAACCTACATTTTCACAAAATACATCTACGGCATCTGCTAAATTTGCGGCAACAACTTGCTCTAACATCTCGTTGCAAACAAGCTCTATGTATTCATCACTTTTACCTTTGTATTCGAGTGGTAATGCATGTGCACCCAGAAACGTTGTTTTAATATCAACGGGGTGGTTGTCACCCAGTAACCGAGCAACCTCAAGGATTTTTATTTCGTTCTCGCAGTCTAGTCCGTAACCAGATTTAATTTCAACGGTTGTTACACCCTCTGCGTAAAGTGCATTTAATCTGTCTTTTGCCAGTACAAATAAGGCTTCGTGATCAGCCTCACGAGTGGCTTTTACGGTACTGGCAATTCCGCCACCTTGGGCTGCGATTTGCTCGTAGCTCACACCTTGCAATCGCTGCTCAAACTCTTCTGCTCGCGAGCCTGCAAACACCAAGTGCGTATGACAATCAATTAACCCTGGCGTAAGCCATTGGCCTTTGGCCGATATGGTCGGTGTTGCCAAAGCATCAAACGCGGGTAAATCACTTTGCTTTCCAAGCCATGCTATATGGCCATCTTTAATTGCTAAGGCGGCGTTTTCAATTGCACCATAAGTATCATCAATGTTGCTATCCATCGTAGCAACATTGGCATCTGTGATTAATAAATCCCATTCATGTGATGACGTATCAGCAATTGAATTCATGTGAGCACCCTTAAATAATGTTTTTTATAGTTTAACAAGCCATCTTGTATATACAAGGTAATTGTGTCATCTTATAGTTAATAAGTAATTCACAAGTAGTGTATTTAAAACAAATGACGACGCCCAAATTCGCACAAATAAAGCAATTCATTGTTGATAATATTCGCTCTAGCGCGTGGCTTGAAAACCAACGCGTTCCGTCTGAAAATGAGTTAGCAGATCAGTTCAGTGTTAGCAGAATGACTGCACGACGTGCTTTAAGTGAATTGACTGAGGCAGGAATTCTCACCCGAAGCCAAGGGCTTGGAACTTTTGTTGCTAGCTTTAAGTCGCAATCGTCATTATTAGAAATAAAAAACATTGCTGACGAAGTCAAAGCACGTAATGGTAATTATAGCTGTACCGTATTGGTACTTGAATCTATCAGCGCGCTAGCCCCTATTGCAATTGCACTAGGCGTTGAAGCCGACAGTGTTGTTTATCGCAGTGTATTAGTGCACAACGAAAATGATCAGCCGTTACAAGTTGAAGAGCGTTTTGTAAACCCTTCACTGGCAAGCAGCTACTTACAGCAAGATTTTACTCACTTGACGCCACACGAGTATCTATCAAGTGTTGCACCACTGACTGAGGCACGTCATACCGTTGAGGCCATCATGCCTACCAGTGAAATGTGCCAGTGGTTAAATTTATACCATGAAGAGCCTTGCTTACAGGTTATACGCCGTACTTGGTCATCGCACGGCATAGTTAGCTTTGCTCGACTCGTATCCCCGGGCAGTAAATACCGTCTTGGTGGGCACTTAACATTTAAAAAATAATTTAAATATCAATGAAATGCGCTTAACTGCGTATTTTTTGAAATCAAACAGCTTGTATATACAACAGGAGCATATTATGAATAATAGACTTGACGAATCGCGTATCATCCGCGCCCCGCATGGTGATAAAATCAGTGCTAAAAGCTGGCTCACTGAAGCCGCTAAACGTATGCTAATGAACAACCTCGATCCTGAGGTTGCTGAACATCCTCATGCACTTGTTGTATATGGTGGTATTGGCCGTGCTGCGCGCGATTGGCCATGCTTTGACAAAATCATCGAAACTTTAGACCGACTTGAAGATGACGAAACCCTATTAGTGCAATCAGGTAAGCCTGTTGGCGTATTCAAAACCCACAGCAACGCACCTCGTGTATTAATTGCCAACTCTAACTTGGTACCTCATTGGGCAAATTGGGAGCACTTTAATGAGCTCGATAAACTTGGCCTAATGATGTACGGGCAAATGACAGCGGGCTCTTGGATTTACATCGGTTCGCAGGGCATAGTTCAAGGTACGTATGAGACATTTGTCGCGATGGCTAAACAACACTTTAACGGTGAAGCAAAAGGCAAATGGGTATTAACTGGTGGTTTAGGTGGAATGGGCGGCGCTCAACCCCTTGCTGCAACTATGGCGGGCTTTAGTGCGCTAGTGGTTGAATGTGATGAAAGCCGCATCGATTTCCGTATTAACACTCGCTATGTTGATGTTAAAGCCACTGACCTAGATCATGCATTAACCTTGATTAATGAAGCATGTGCAAAAGGCGAAGCCTTATCTGTGGGTTTACTTGGTAATGCCGCAGATGTATTTAGTGAGCTTGTTAAACGCAATATCACGCCGGATGTCGTTACAGATCAAACGTCAGCTCACGATCCTCTTAATGGTTATTTACCACAAGATTGGAGCATGAAACACGCTGCAAAAATGCGTGAACAAGACCCTCAAGCTGTTGTAAAAGCTGCAAAACAGTCGATGGCTGTGCAAGTTAAAGCGATGTTGGCATTGCAAAAAGCCGGCGCTGCTACCACCGACTATGGTAATAACATTCGCCAAATGGCATTAGAAGAAGGTGTAGAAAATGCCTTTGACTTCCCTGGCTTTGTACCTGCTTATATTCGTCCACTATTCTGTGAAGGTATTGGCCCGTTCCGTTGGGTTGCTCTTTCTGGTGATCCAGAAGACATATATAAAACAGATGCTAAAGTTAAAGAGCTTATCCCTGATGATAAACACTTACATAACTGGCTTGATATGGCTCGTGAGCGTATTCAATTCCAAGGTTTACCAGCACGAATTTGCTGGGTTGGTTTAAAAGACCGTGCTCGCTTAGCGCTTGCATTTAATGAAATGGTGAAAAATGGTGAACTTAAAGCGCCTGTGGTTATTGGTCGTGATCATTTAGATTCAGGTTCAGTTGCCAGCCCTAACCGCGAAACTGAAGCGATGAAAGATGGTTCTGATGCTGTATCTGATTGGCCATTACTAAACGCACTTCTGAACACTGCTGGCGGTGCAACTTGGGTATCTCTGCATCACGGTGGTGGCGTGGGCATGGGCTTTAGCCAACACTCAGGCGTTGTTATTGTTGCAGACGGCACAGACGAAGCCGCCGCACGTGTAGGCCGTGTTTTATGGAACGATCCTGCAACCGGTGTAATGCGTCATGCAGATGCAGGTTACGATATCGCAATTAACTGTGCCAATGAACAAGGCCTAGACCTACCAATGCTAAATAAGGATTAATCATGTTTGAATACACTCTTACACCCGGCCAGCTTGATTTAGCGACATTACGTAAAATAAACCAATCACCAGTTACACTAACATTGGCCGCAGACAGCGAGATAAAAATTGCTGCAAGCGCGCAAACTGTACAAGATGTGATTGATCAAAACCGTACCGTATACGGTATTAATACCGGGTTTGGCTTATTAGCCAACACCAAAATAGCTGAACATGAGCTTGAACTATTACAGCGCTCAATTGTACTTTCTCATGCCGCTGGTATTGGTGAGTATATGGATGACAGCACTGTGCGTTTAATGATGGTGTTAAAAATCAACTCGTTATCACGTGGCTTTTCAGGTATTCGTTTAAAAGTGATTGAGTTTTTTATGCAATTACTTGCTGCAGAAGTCTACCCTTGCGTACCAAAAAAAGGCTCTGTAGGTGCATCGGGTGATTTAGCACCACTATCGCATATGTGCCTACCTTTATTAGGTGAAGGCGAAATGCGCCACCAAGGTAAGCTTATAAAAGCCAGAGAAGGACTTGAAATTGCAGGGTTAGCGCCACTCACTCTAGCAGCAAAAGAAGGCCTAGCATTATTAAACGGCACACAAGCATCTACCGCTTTTGCTTTACAAGGTTTATTCCGTACTGAAAATCTGTATGCACAAAGTTGCGCCATTGGCTCAATGAGTATTGAAGCTGCTATGGGTAGTCGCTCTCCTTTTGATGCGCGTATTCATGAAGTCCGTGGTCAACGTGGGCAAATTGATTCTGCCGCTATTTTCCGTAACATGTTGGACGAACATTCTGAAATTAGTGAAGCGCACATTGACTGTGAAAAAGTACAAGACCCTTACTGCTTACGCTGCCAACCTCAAGTTTTAGGTGCTTGTTTGACACAAATTCGCCAAGCAGCTGAAGTATTGTTGTGTGAATCAAATGGTGTAACGGATAACCCGCTCGTATTTGCTGATGTAGGCGATATTATTTCTGGTGGTAACTTCCATGCAGAGCCTGTTGCAATGGCAGCAGATAACTTAGCCCTAGCAATCGCCGAAATTGGCGCACTCGCTGAACGACGTATTGCCTTATTGATCGATTCAAACCTGTCGAAACTGCCCCCGTTTTTAGTTGAAAATGGCGGAGTTAACTCAGGCTTTATGATTGCCCAAGTTACGGCAGCTGCATTAGCGTCAGAAAACAAATCACTTGCGCACCCTGCATCTGTAGACAGCTTACCGACTTCTGCAAACCAAGAAGACCATGTATCAATGGCCACGTTTGCTGCTCGCAGGTTGGGTGAAATGGCAGATAATACACAAGGCGTACTCGCTGTTGAATGGCTGGCTTCTGCACAAGGCTTGGATTTTAGAGCGCCACTTAAAGCATCTGCTAAAGTTGAGCAGGCAAAAGCAACCTTACGCGAAAAAGTGAGTTACTACGATAAGGACCGTTACTTTGGTCCAGATATCGAAGCGGCAAACACTTTGCTAGCGCAAGGTGAACTGTGTAGCTTATTGCCTAAAAATGTACTGACCTCATTTTAAGTAATCACCACAGGGTTTAAATATCATATTGATAAGTAAACCCTAGTGACTCTATAGCCGAGCCATCAATAATTCGCTCGGCTTTTTCATGACTTGAAAACGTAGGAGGTTGTGTCCCATTTTGCGTGCATTTTTGTTTGTAGTAATCAGCTTTGCTTGGATGCAATGGATTAACCACATTATAAATTGGGTCTGCCGCCTGCCAATGCTCACACACTGAAACAATCGCGTTAATCACATCCTGCTGGTGCACCATGTTTACCACTTGCTGACTAGAACTATTCAGCTCCTTACCTGCTACAAACTGCCCAGGATCACGGTTTGGCCCAACTAGACCAGCTAAACGTAAAACTTTGCCGCCTGCATTTAGCACACTTTGCTCAGCATCGAATAGCCTTTGCTGGCGCTCACTTGAGCAAGTAATAACACTATTCTCATCGTATATTTGCGCTTCTTGATTATAAATACCAGTGGATGAACACAAGACAAATCCTCGCATATTCATGTTTTTTGCAAGCGCTAAGCACTGCGTTAATGTTGCTTGGTAGTCACTGTCTTTTTTTCGACTACGTGGGGGAATGGCACAGACCCACCACGCACCTTCTAAATCGAGTTGATGATGAAGATGATTGTCTTTAAATTCCAACTGACGTAAAAAATCATGATCGTGGTCAGTACTTCTATGCGTTCCTTGCACTAACCAATTATGCTCAAGCCTATCGAAGCATAAAGCTTGGCCTAACCAACCTGCGCCCAATACAACTAATCGTTGTTTATTTTCACCCATAAAATAACAAAATCCTTACAGTTTTGTAATATTCGACATATTTGTCTTACCTCATAATATGGCGAATAAGACAAAGATATGATTAGATACATACTTACAGCTTACTCTACTAAATAATAAGAATGTGTGCATCATGCTTAAAAACCTATCTCTGCAAAAGAAAATATTATTCCTAATTGGGGGCACAATTAGTGTATTACTGATCATTGCATCAGCCTATTTTGTTAATCATATCGCCTCACTCTCTCGACAAGGCATTGAACGTGAAGCTCATAGCTACTTACAAAGCGAACAACTGTCTATGCAAGGGTACTTTGCCAAATACGGTAAACTGGTAAGTACGTTTATTAATAACCCACACCTCGTTAATTGGTTTGATGCCTGGGATAAACGCGATCAACCTCTTGATAACGCACCTGGTTATGATGAAGTTGATCAGGACTTTGTACGGATCAGCAGCAGTGACGAGAACGTTTTATCGGCATTTTTTGCTTCCGCCAAAACCGGAGAGTATTTTAAAGAACATGAACGTACTACACACTACAATGGGCAACCATACTATGCGTACAAGCGTGGGTGGTGGCAAGACGCTCTCAAACTCAATCGACTTTATGTTGGCCCAATATCTGTTGATTTAACTACAGGTAATGCATCTGCCGTGGTTCAACAGCCTGTGTATAACCAACAAAACGAATTAGTTGGTTTTGGTGGTGTTGATTTACAGCTTAATAAAATCAATAAAATGGTTGAAGATATTCGCTTTAATGGACAGGGCTATGGCTTTTTACTCGATGGCGATCAAAAAGTGGTGCACCTTTCAAACCGCACTAATCATAAGCTATCTGTGACCGACGAAGGCCCTAATGGTAAAGAAGGCTTAGAGCAATTAGAAAAGCAATTCAGTAACACCAGCGGCTTTAGCGAACTCAATCTCGCAATGAAAAACAACATACGTGGAGATGCCAGCGTTACCCTACAAGGAAAAGAGTACTTTGTTGTTTACGACCGCCTACAATTAGAAGAACCTTATCTAAATTGGTACGTTGGTATTTTAGTACCGCGCTCAATGATTGACGAACCAGTAAACCAAGCCGTCACCACCACAACCACCTCTGTTGTAATTATTCTTATAATTATTATCGCAATGATTGTTTGGGCCACCCATATGATCTCAAAACCGATTAAAACACTCACAAACATCATGCGTGATATCGCCTCAGGAGACGGTGATTTAACTCAAAAAATCACTATTGATAGTAAAGATGAAGTGGGCCAATTAGCTCTTCACATGAATACTTTCATCGATAAGCTTCGCGCCATGATGTTAGATACAGCAGCGCAGGCTGAACAATTGACCAATGCAGCTGCTCAGTTAAAGTCTGTTTCTAAAAAAACCAATGACGAGATCCAGCAAGAAAAGCAACAAGTTGATAGTGTCAGTGCTGCGGTTACAGAAATGGCGACCACAGTAATGGAAATTTCGCGTAATGCTCAGCATACCAATAATGCTGCAGAAGAAGTGCAACATATTACCGCTGACGGTGCCTCTCGCTCGCAAAATGCTCAAAGTGTGATGACTGCATTAGCTGATCACATTGGTGAGGCATCAAAAGTGGTTGCAGGGTTAGAGCAAGAAAGTGGCAATATAGGTGCAGTTGTAGACGTTATTAATTCCATTGCAGAACAAACTAACTTACTTGCACTTAACGCCGCAATAGAGGCCGCGCGTGCCGGAGAACAAGGCCGTGGCTTTGCGGTTGTTGCAGATGAGGTTCGCTCTCTTGCCAGCCGCACCCAAGAGTCAACAGATGATATTCGTAATATGATCACCCGCCTGCAACAAATTGCCCAGCAAGCATCCACCATGATGCAACAAGGTCAAGAGCGTGCACAAGGCTCTGTTGAGCAAACGCAAGAAGTACTT
>Ga0115572_10002432_pt1 | contig 14899 bp, 10 predicted proteins | sample COGITO_mtgs_1206_FD_88681 | JGI IMG/M metagenome (GOLD analysis project Ga0115572, IMG submission 88681) | Pelagic marine microbial communities from North Sea - COGITO_mtgs_120607 | ecosystem: Environmental > Aquatic > Marine > Epipelagic | place: Germany:Helgoland, sampling site Kabeltonne... | reverse complement strand
CGCGCAGTATCTCGTATAGAAAAAGCATCTCGCGGTCAGCAAAGTTGGGGTTTTTGGTATGCGGTTAAGGCTGCATTAGAGGCACTTAATCAAGAGTCTTTTGAAATCGATTTGTCTCGCGTCTTATTAATGCGCTCTTTAGACACTCAAATCCATAAATTAGAAGAAAGTGACGGGCAATTACTGACGGAGAAACAACCAGATTGGTTGTTGAAGGAGTTTTTGTACCTCATTTCGTTAGCAGAACCGGACACAGCGTTAATAAATAAAGCTCAAGTCGATTTTAATTTATCAACTGAGCTTCGTGAAGTTCAATTAGCTGACGCTCGACGCAAGCTCAGTGGCCCTGATCAATCAGCCATGGATTCTTTAACCGAAGCTTTACAGGATGAATTGCACGGTATTAAAGATCTACTGGACCTAGCTGAGAGAACCGATGGTTTTGATGATGGCTTAACTGATTTATCGATAAGTCTTCGTCGCATTGCTGATACCTTGATTATGGTTAACCTTCCTACTACTGCCGATAGAACAATGGCGATTGCTGAAAGTCTTCGTGATCAGAACGACGCGTTTGATATTAAAATGCAAAAAGTAGCAGACCAAGTATTACGTGTTGAGCAAGATGTTCGCGGTTTAGCTATGAACACAGAGGTGGGGAGTGGCAGTAAGGTTGATCCTCTCAGTCTTCTAGAAGCACGAATTGCTGCGATATCTGAATCTCAAACAGCATTGTCTGTTACAAAGCGTGCAATCGCCTCCTATGTGGATTCAAATGGCGATAAACTTCATATTAAAAATGTTGGCAAGACATTGTTGGACGTTAGTGGAGCTTTGTTTTTCCTTGATCAAGAGCGTGTAGCGGAACTAATGGTTACGCTGCAGGGTTTTGTAGAGAATAAAATTATACAAAGTGACTTTTCACCGTCAGAAGATAAAATTGAGGCTTTAGCTGATGCTATTTCAGCCGTTGAGTATTTTATTGATTCTCTTGGTGGGCAGTCTGCTGGTGCAGCAGAAGCAGTGGCTTTAGCCGAAGACAGTATTCAGCATTTATTGAATTAAGTGCATAGGACGTGAATCATGTTACAAGGAAGTTTCGTTTTCGTTTTAGTGGTTGTAGGTCTTTTACTTCTGCTATTTTCATCTTATCTATTATTTAAGCGCGGATGGTTTATTGCTTGGCTAAAAGGTAGTTTTGCCATTGCTTTAGTTGTGGGCGCCGTTTTTTCTTTATTATCTCTTTTCGATGTACTTAGCTACAAGCAACTGATGTCTGAAGTTCCTATAGCAACTATCAGCATCTATGAAAAAGGTGACCAGTATTATGATGTGACCTTGGTTGATAGTGACAGTGTTGAGCATCGTTTTGAGATTCACGGAGATCAATGGCAGCTGGATGCGCGTTTATTAACCTGGGTTGGTCCTTTAGCAGCGGTAGGGCAAAAGCCTCTATATCGCCTGGATCGTATCAGTGGGCGTTATGTTTCTCTTGAGCAAGCTAGAAACGGTGAGCAAAGTGTTTTTTCGCTAGAACATTCTGAATATGTTGACTTATGGCAGCTATTTGATCGTTTTGATACTTGGATTGATGTCAGTTATGGCAGTGCGGTTTATATGCCGATGGAAAATGGTGCTGTATTTTCGGTGCATTTAACAGCTAAGGGGATGAATGTCAGGCCGATTAATTCGATTGCTAAAAAAGTATTGAAAGAAGAGTGGTAGTGAAGAAATAGAGTAGATCAGTAAAAGAATAGAAAATTGAGAAGGCGAAGCCTTCTCAATTAAGTACTAATTAAGCTGGGAAAAGCTCGCCTAATTTAGTTGCTAGCATCATGTCGCCTTCAACACGTAGTTGACCAGCCATGAAAGCTTGCATGCCATCAGTTTCGCCAGAAACGATACCTTCAAGAGTTTCATTGTTCATGATCAAAGTAACGTTAGCGTCGTCATTCTCGCCAGTTGCTAAGTCACATTTGCCATCTTTAACGATCAAGTGATAAGTTTCACCGTCTTCGATGTTGAATTGAAAAATCAAGTCCAAGCCTTCAGCTGCACTTGCGTCAAATTTGCTTTGCATAGTTTCAATGATGTTAGCCATGAGATGTTACCTATTTAATTGTTATGTACCTGCTTATCTCAATACGAAAACCAGCACGTATTGAATGTAGAGACGTCACTTTATGAGGGCAGCGGTTGAGTGTCAAATAAATTCATACGAATGTTTGATTTTTCTTGGCTTACATTGAAGAAATTATGGGGTATTCTTGCGTGAATCAAATTAGATATCCTCTAAATTAGAATATAAAAAGGTAATAAACTTGGAATTTTTAGCAGAATACGGCATTTTTTTACTGAAAGCGTTGACTATTGTTGTTTCGATTATATTAGTCATAGCGGGAATTGCAGCCGTTAGTAGTAAACCTAAAGCGAATCATGATGGTTATATCTCAGTAAATAAGGTAAATGATGACCTTGATGACTTTAAGGAAGCCCTAGAAGAAAATTTGTTCGATAAAGACGAACTAAAAGAAATGGCTAAAGCTCGCGCCAAAGAAGAAAAGGCCAAAGCTAAAGAAGAGAAAATTAAAGCAAAGGCAGAGAAAAAAGCGAATAAAGGCTTAACTAAAAAAGATGAAGAGGCAAAAGCTGAAGCAGAAGTTGCTCGTAAACGGGTTTTCGTTTTAGATTTTGATGGTGATATAAAAGCCAGTGCTGCTGACCTTATGCGTGAAGAAATCACAGCAGTATTAACAATGGCACGTAAAGAAGATGAAGTCGTTGTTCGCTTAGAGAGCGGTGGTGGTATGGTTCATAGTTATGGCCTAGCATCGAGCCAATTGCAGCGAATTAAAGATAAAGGCATCCCTTTAACGGTATGTATCGATAAAGTGGCCGCCAGTGGTGGTTATATGATGGCTTGTATCGCAGACTAAATTATTTCAGCCCCCTTTGCTATTGTCGGCTCTATTGGTGTTGTAGCTCAGCTACCTAATTTTAGTCGTCTACTAAAGAAGCATGATGTTGATTTCGAAATGTTCACTGCTGGTGAGTATAAACGCACGGTGACTATGTTTGGACATAACAGTGCCAAAGCGAAAGATAAATTTCGTGAAGATCTTGAAGAAACACATGTACTGTTTAAAAACCATGTGACGCGTTTTCGTCCGGGGTTGAATATCGAAGCTGTTGCTACGGGTGATACTTGGTACGGTCAAGACGCTCTTGAAAACAAGCTAGTCGATCAGTTAGGCACCAGCGATGATTACTTGGTAAGTGCTTGTGACGAAGCTGATGTATTTGAAGTAACCTATGAATTCAAGAAAACCTTACAGGAAAAGTTAGGTTTTGCTGTACAAGTGGGAATTGAAAAAGCAGCAACACGTTTTTTAACCATGATAAATACGCAAACTCATACGAAAAGCTAATCGTAATTTAGGATTGTTATTATGACTCAGTGGCACGCATATAGAGCAGTAGAATCAGAAGGCGAAAAGCCAGTTGTTACCTCTTCTTGGCAGCTAGTTGATAATAGCTGCTTACCTGCTGAAGGCAAAGAGAAGGGCGAGGGTGAAGTATTGATTAAGGTTCAATACTCATCGGTTAACTACAAGGATGCGTTGAGCGCCTCAGGCAATCGTGGCGTGACTCGTAGTTTTCCTCATACGCCAGGAATTGATGCTGCGGGTACGGTTGTTAGTGATGCATCGGGGATTTTTCCTGAAGGCACTGAGGTTGTGATTTTTGGTTATGATTTAGGCATGAATACCTGTGGTGGATATGGCGAATATATTCGAGTTCCTGCTGCTTGGGTATTAGCTAAGCCCGCTAATTTGTCGCTAGAAGATTCTATGCGCTGGGGTACGGCAGGATTTACGGCAGCGCTGTCTGTTGAAAAATTATTGAAAGCGGATATCAAGCCTGATGCAGGCAAGGTCATTGTAACGGGTGCTACGGGGGGCGTTGGCTCTGTTGCTGTCGCGCTATTATCAAAGCTTGGCTTTGAGGTTGTTGCAGTAACAGGCAAAGCTGCTGCGACAGATTGGTTACTAAGTATCGGTGCAACAGAAGTATTGGATCGTAATGATTTATTGCCAATGGCTAAAAAGCCGATGACTCGCCCATTGTATCAAGCAGGTATTGATACCTGTGGTGGTGATATGATTTCTGCCGTTTTACCACAGCTGCAATATGGCGGTGCTTTAACGACATGTGGAATGGTAGCAGGGGCTGAGTTCAGCGCGAGTGTATTTCCATTTATTTTACGCGGTGTTGATTTACTTGGTGTTGATTCTGTTGAAATTCCTCAAACTCATAAGCAACTTTTAATCAAAAAAGTAGCCGATGATTGGCAATTACCTTCTTTAGCGGACTTCACTCAGACCATAGGTCGTGGTGAGTTGTCAGGTGTATTGGCCAATGTTTTAGCGGGTAAAGGTCAGGGTCGTTATTTGTTGGATTTAGCTAAAGACTGATATTCGATATATCCTAATCCCTTCGCAATTTGTCGTTTACGGCAATTGGGTTGGGATAGTTAAAAACTACGATATAACTTGAAAGCGCGAAAGTAATAATAGCGGTAGCCTGAATCAGTAATGATCCTTGTTCAGACAATATCGAACGCTCAAAGGCAACAAAAGCAACCAATAGCGAAAACTCACTGATCTGGCCTAGGCGAAAGCCAACATCCCACGCCAAAGAAGGGCGCTCACTCATATTGCCCAGCAAATAACGGAAAATGACTGGCTTTAAAATCAATATTGCGGCGGCTAAAACCAAGGCAGGCCAAATAACCGTTGATAACAATTCAAGATTAAAACCGGCCCCTAAGGCGAAGAAGAATAAGACTAAGAAGAAATCACGTAATGGTTTTAAGCTGATTGCTATGTATTGGGCTATTGGGCTGGTTGCTAATGTAACTCCAGCAATGAAAGCTCCTATTTCGCGTGTTAAGCCTATTGTTTGAGCACCTTCTGCCATGGCTAAGCACCAGCCGATGGCCATAATGAAAAGGTATTCTTGAAAGCGATCAAACTTTTTAATAAGTGGTAAAAGTATACCTTTAACGATTAAGTAACTGGCTAATGCAAGCAGTGGGAGTGCCACAAAAGGCTGCCATAAAGGCGGGGCTGTTGTATCTGGGTTCACACTGGAACCTAAGCTTCCAAGAAAGATTAAGGTCAAAATGGCGACTAAATCCTGAAGTAGTAGTAACCCCACCATAAGACCTCCCACATGCTTATGATGCAAGACAGTAGTAGGTAGGAGCTTTAAGCCAATAATGGTGCTAGAGAACATCATGGCCAGTCCGATCACTACGCTGTCCATGGTTGAATGACTAAAAGCCATTGCGATGCCAAAGCCAATGCCAAAGAACAGGGCGCAACTAATAAGGGCAACCAAGGTGGCTTTTTTTAACACGGCCACTAGGTTTGAAGGTTGCATATCTAAGCCCAGTAAAAAAAGCAGGAAGATGATGCCGATATGAGACATTTCCCCTAATAGCTCAGGCGCTTCAATCAAAGACAGTCCAAAAGGCCCTACAATGGCGCCCAAGGCGATATAAGCAATAATGACGGGTTGTTTTGTATAAAGCGCAACTGTTGATAGTACAAGGGCGCCAGTGAAGATTAAGAAAAATGAAAAAATCAGGTCGTGCGCTACCATGAGTGCTCCTGCTGGTCGCTACTAATAAAGACTAAAATTATAAAGTTTAAAAGCTCTAAAGCTTAAAAATTTGAGCAGTTTTTCCATATTAGCTGAAAAAAAGTGACAGAATGAAAAAAGGCCAAACTAATGGCCTTTTTGATCTTACAAATGCGTCAAACTATGGGATAGGGTAAGTGCAGCTTAGCGACGACGGAAAAGCGGACGAGTATCGTTCACATCACCTTGATAAGGCGTTGAGAAAGTCTCAAAGCCTTTGACGGCTAAATCAAGATCTTGATCAGCACGCATTGCCATCGCATTGAAGCCACAGCGCATCATGTAAAATAACTGGTCGAATAATACATCGCCAACGGCACGTAATTGACCAGTGAATCCATAACGCTCACGTAATAGGCGTGCAGCAGAATAACCACGACCATCAGCAAACTTAGGGAATTCAACATTTACCAAAGCAAAACCTTGGCTGTCAGCTGCTAATAAGTCAGCAGTATCACCAGCGTTCAGTTGAATACCTAAAGTGCCAGCATCACGCTTAGCAATTAAAGCGTCTTTATCAGCACCTTCGGCGCTTGCCCAGCGCCCAAAGTTAATTACTTCATTAGCACCAGTTAATGCCGCATCATCTGCAACTAAGGTCCAGTCATCATTTGCAATCTGTTTGTCTAGAATAATCTGAGTCATGTTTGATCCTTAGCTTATGCTTTTACTGCGTTTTTAGCAGGGCTATTCTTTTCAGGGTAAGCAGCCGCTTTAAATACATCCATACCCACTCGGCGGAATGTTTCAATGAAGGTTTCGCCTTCAATACGTTGAGCAACATATACATCCAAAATGATGCGAATAATCTCTGCCATACGATCACGGGCAAACGATGGCCCTAAAATTTTACCGACGGTAGCATCAACGCCAGAAGCACCACCAAGTGATACTTGATAGAATTCTTCACCTTTTTTATCAACACCTAAAATTCCGATATTACCAATATGGTGGTGACCACATGCGTTCATGCAGCCAGAAATATTCAGGTCGATTTCACCTAGATCATGTAAATAATCTAAGTCGTCAAAAGCATTTTGTAGGGCTTCTGCAACTGGCAATGATTTAGCGTTCGCTAGGGCGCAGAAATCTCCACCTGGGCAGCAGATCATATCGGTTAACAAACCAAGGGTTGGGGTTGCTAAGCCTAGTGCTTTTGCTTCCTTCCATAGGTCGTACAGTTTGGATTGTTCAACATCAGCCAATACTAAGTTTTGTTGGTGAGTCGATCGAGCTTCACCAAAGCTATATTTATCGGCTAAGTCAGCAAAAGCAAACATTTGGCTGTCGGTTACATCACCCGGAGCTGTACCTTTTTGCTTTAGGGCAAATGTCGCTACGGCATAGCCTGATTTTTTGTGAGCGCGAACATTTCGCTCAACCCAACGAGCAAAGGCTTTATCTGAAGCAAGGGCATCGGTATAGCTAGCTGGAGATTCTTCAAGGTCAGCATAGTCTGGCTCTGTGAAGTGAGACTTAACGCGATCTAGTTCTTCAATCGTTAATTTACCGTCTGTGTCTTTTAAGTGTTCCCACTCTGCTTCAACAAGCTCACTAAAACGCTCGACACCTAGGGCTTTAACCAAAATTTTAATACGTGCCTTGTACTTATTGTCGCGACGACCAAATTGGTTGTAAACGCGTACAATTGCATCAAGATAGGTTAATAAGTCTTCTTCTGGTAAGAATTCACGAACAACAGAAGATAGAATTGGCGTACGTCCTAAACCGCCACCAGCGTATACGCGGTAACCAAGTTCACCATCTTCATTGCGGATAATCTGAATGCCTACATCGTGCATGCGAGTTGCGGCACGGTCAGCATCGTCAACAGCATTAACTGCAATCTTAAATTTACGTGGTAAAAAAGCGAACTCTGGGTGGAAAGTCGACCATTGACGAATGATTTCGCAATAAGGACGTGGATCCACTAACTCTTCAGCAATTACGCCTGCGTATTCATCGGTGGTGGTGTTTCGAATACAGTTGCCACTGGTTTGAACAGCGTGCATTTGAACGGTCGCAAGCTTACCTAAAATTTCTGGGCACTCTTCAAGTTTAGGCCAGTTGTACTGTAAGTTTTGACGAGTACTAAAGTGTGCATAGCCACGGTCGTAGTCACGAGCAATTTCAGCCATTTTACGCAACTGTTTGCTATTTAGCATGCCGTAAGGCACAGCAATACGGAGCATTGGCGCGTAGCGCTGAACATAAATACCGTTTTGTAGGCGCAGTGGAAGGAATTCCTCTTCAGGAATTTTACCATCTAAATAGCGATCCATCTGATCTTGAAATTGCGTAACGCGCTCATTGATGATGCGTTGGTCTAAATCGTCGTATACGTACATAGCTTTCCGGGTTATTAAGCCATTGGGAGTTATTAGCGGCAAATGTAACAAAAAAGCGTTATGCAAAAAACTTGTTTTTTTCTATATCGAAATAACTAAAGAGAATAGTTAAGAGTTTTGATAGCCGCCAAGGTGCTTAAACTGGGCCTATTGGAGCGTAAGGAGGTCTTAAAGCGCTTCAATAGCTTGTTTAATTTTTAAGGGATAATCACTGAAAACTGCGTCCAAGCCTTGTTCATAAAGATCCAGAGCTCTAACCTCATCGTTTATGGTGAACGCGAGAACTTTATAACCAGCCGCTTTAATTTCAGCTACTTGGCGACTGTTAAAAAAAGATTGATGAATATGCAATCCTGAACATCCAAGAAGTTCTAGTCGTGACTTCCAAGCCTTAGGAATAGCAGATACGTTATAACCAAGTGAAACTTCAGGCCATAGTTCTTTAGCGCTGGTGAGTGAAAAGTAGCTAAAACTACTTAGTAATAACGGAAGATCTTGAGGCCAATACTGTTTGAGTATTTCAATGCTGGCTGCTGTTGTTTCTTCTTCTAAGCCTTCGCAAGGTTTTAGTTCTAGGTTTAATCCCATTCCATATTGGCTGATGACTTCAATAGCTTCTATTAATGTTGGAATAGTTTCATCTTTATATTGAGTGTCTTTCCAAGATCCTGCATCTAATTGCTTAAGTTTAGAAAGAGGGGTCTTGTGAATTAATCCATCACTGTTTGTGGTTCGTGATAAATAATCGTCATGAAAAATAACTGGGATGCCATCTGAGCTGAGCATAACATCGATTTCAACCCACCTAATACCTTGTTGTCCGGCGAGATGAAGGCTGGCAAGAGTATTCTCAGGAGCTTGAGCACTGCTGCCACGATGAGCAATAACTTTAGGAAGATCAGAATAAGCAGACTGCATAACTAGCTTTGCCAGAGAATTAATGATTATTGGATTCTAATCACTAATTATTAAAATACTATTAAATTAGCAATTAAATTAACTTAACTATTAAATGCAATTGCTAAAGATTATGAGAGCTCCAGTTTCTTCTGCGCCATAGGGCTGCGTATAAAATAGAAGAACTTATGCGTTGAAAGCTTTGAACACACCAAATCCCCAATAAGCCATAGCCTAATATTGGCCCTATAAAATACGCCAGTGGCAATAAGAGACACCACTGCATTACCAAATTGATGGCCAAAACCTTACGGCTAGCTCCTGCACCCAATAATGCTTGAGTCAGCACCATGGCCGTTACTTCAAAAGTAATACTTAACCCTGTAATTTGCAGAGGTAAGGTACCTAAGGCGATGAGGTTCTCATCAGAGGTAAACATGCTTAGGATGTGTTCAGCAAAAATAGATATAGGTAAGCCGAGCAAGAGCATAAGGCACATGGTAAGACGAACAACTTCCCAGCCCCAGCGATAAGCATTTTCTGGATCTTTACTACCAAGAGAGTGGCTGACTAAACTTGTTGATGCTATGCCTAGCCCAACAGAGGGAAGAATAAGAAGCAGAGCGATGCTGATGAGAATGTGCCCTATAGCTTGTTCATCACTGCCAATGAGTCCAATTATCATAAACAGTATGCTAACGCCTAGTGCAAAGAACCCCTGCTGTAAGGAGTTTGGTAATGCTAGACGAGTTAGAGCCGTCATCATTGTTTTGTTGGGTATGTGCAGACTGAATCCATGATGACCTGCTTTTTTGAGAGTGAGCTTTAAATAAAAGGCGGTCCCGATGAAGATAGCGATGCAGGTACCCATTCCAGAACCTTGTGCTCCATAAGCTGGAATAAATAATGTAGGCATTCCGAATATTAAGATGTAACTAAAAAATACATTAGCGATGTGCATCCATAATAAGATTTTTAAGTAAGGTCGAGTTTCACCGATGCCCGCCCAATAACCACGGAAGCAGAAATTAAATGCGACTGCAATAATGGCCAGTGTTCGCCATTCAAAATAGGGCTGAGCAATGGCCAGAACCTCTTGATCTGAGCTAAATAAACTCATTAGGTCGGCACTAAAAATATAGAAAAGTAAGGTTAATGGAAGAGCCACAAAAGTACCAAGAAACAAGCCGGCCATTAATGGCTTGCCTGCCAGGTCACTTTTATCTTCTCCCATTCTGCGAGCAACTAAGGTTTGCACTGCTGCAGAGAGCCCCATAACAAGGGAAACCGTTAAGAAAGAGGCGTAACTTCCGATGCCAACAGCGGCAAGAGACGTTGAACCTAGACTGCCAACCATAGCAGCATCCACAAGATTCAAAAGACTTTGTGAAAGCATCCCTAAAATGATCGGGATGCTAATGCTTAGAATGCGATTTAAGCGAGCACCTTGTATATTCAGTACTCGCCCTAAAGCAGGTGTGAGAAAATTAATGTTCGTAACCGACTAGTAGTTTAAATTGATAGTTCAATTTAGGAGTTCAAGTTAGTAGTTCAAAATCAGTAATTTAAATTAGGTGACAACCAACGCTCCATTACATGCACCTCCTCATTTTTACGTTCAGAAATATCTTCAACTTGGTCTTTATCAATTTTACCTAGGCCAAAATATTTTGATTCAGGATGAGAGAAATACCAACCGCTAACAGATGCCGATGGGAACATGGCAAAATTCTCGGTTAAGGTAATTCCTGCATTCGCTTCTGGATTCAGCAAGCGGAACAGTGCTGCTTTCTCTGTATGGTCAGGACAAGCAGGGTAGCCAGGAGCAGGGCGGATACCTTGATACTTTTCTTTAATGAGCTCGTCGTTGCTTAGGTCTTTGTCATTAACATAGCCCCAAGTTTCATTACGAACAATGGCATGCATGCATTCAGCAAAAGCTTCCGCAAGACGATCCGCTAGCGCTTTCATAAGGATATTGTTGTAGTCATCTTGATCGGTTTTATATTGCTCAGCCAAAGCTTCAGCTTCCAATCCTGATGTAACTGCGAACGCGCCCATATAATCTTCTTTGGCATTTTCGCCTGATTTAGGTGCGATGAAGTCCGCTAATGAGTAGTTCGGTTGACCTGCCGGTTTATTTGTTTGTTGGCGCAACTGATGTAGAGTTTCTAGAACTTCGGTGCGGCTTTCATCTGCGTAGACTTCGATGTCGTCAGTACCTTTGCGGTTTGCAGGCCAAATACCCACAACACCTTTACTAATGAATAGTTTGTCTTTAACAATACGGTCAAGCATCTCGCGAGCATCTTTATAAAGCGCTGTTGCGGCTTCGCCAACAACTTCGTCTTCAAGAATTCGTGGGAATTTACCGGCTAACTCCCAAGACATAAAGAAAGGGGTCCAGTCGATATAATCTACTAGCGTCTCTAGCGGAAAGTCGTCATAAACTGTTATGCCAAGTTTGTTTGGCTTAGGCGGTGTGTAATCACCAAAGTTGATTTGAGGTGCGCGTTCACAAGCCGCAGGGTAGCTCAGTAGAGGCTTACTTTTACGATTAGCGTTACGAGCACGAACCGTTTCGTATTCAGCCAATTTTTCTAATCTAAAGGTTTCTTTGAGCTCAGGGTTCACTAATTTTTGCGCAACACCTACCGCGCGAGAGGCATCGGCAACATAAGTAATCACATCATTGCTGTATTGAGGATCAATCTTAACTGCCGTGTGTGCTTTAGACGTTGTTGCACCACCAATTAATAACGGTATGTTGTAATCCAAGCGCTGCATTTCTTTTGCAACATGGACCATCTCATCTAATGATGGGGTGATCAGGCCTGATAAGCCGATGATGTCACAGTTTTCTTCTTTAGCGGTTTTAAGAATCTTGTCAGCAGAAACCATCACCCCTAAATCGACAACTTCAAAGTTATTACACTGAAGCACAACGCCAACAATATTTTTACCAATATCGTGAACATCGCCTTTAACCGTGGCCATTAGAATTTTGCCTTGGGTTTCAGACTTTCCGTCTTTTTCTGCTTCGATAAACGGCAATAAATACGCAACGGCTTGTTTCATTACGCGGGCACTTTTAACCACTTGAGGAAGGAACATTTTACCTTCACCGAATAAGTCACCCACAACGTTCATGCCGTCCATTAATGGGCCTTCAATTACTTGAATCGGGCGATCAAAAAGATGGCGTGCTTCTTCGGTATCTTCAACTACAAAGGTATTAATACCTTTAACCAAAGCATGGCTTAAACGTTCTGCAACAGGAAGGTTGCGCCACTCTTGGGTTTCTTCTTCTTTGACGCTGCCATCACCGCGAAATTTATCGGCGATTTCTAATAGACGATCTGTACCATCTTCGCGCTTATTTAGAATAACGTCTTCGACACGTTCTTTAAGCTCAGCAGGTAAGTCATCATAAACCGCTAGCTGGCCAGCATTTACAATACCCATGCTCATGCCATTTTTAATCGCATGATACAAAAATACTGAGTGAATGGCTTCGCGTACTGGGTCATTACCACGGAAAGAGAAAGATACGTTACTTACACCACCGGATATCAGTGCGTGGGGTAGGTTTTCCGTAATAAACTTACACGACTCAATAAAATCAACCGCGTAATTATTGTGTTCTTCAATACCGGTCGCAACGGCGAAAATATTAGGATCGAAGATGATGTCTTGCGGTAAGAAGCCGACTTCATCGACCAGAATGCGATAAGATTCTGCACATATTTCATTTTTACGTTGCTCAGTATCTGCTTGGCCTTTTTCATCAAATGCCATAACAACAACCGCAGCACCAAAGCGCATGCAGCTCTTAGCGCGAGCAACAAATTCTTCCTTGCCTTCTTTAAGGCTGATTGAGTTAACAATCGCTTTACCTTGAATGCACTTTAGGCCTGATTCGATGATTTCCCATTTAGAGGAATCAACCATAATAGGTACACGAGAAATATCAGGCTCAGAAGCAATTAGGTTCAAATAACGAACCATAGCTTCCTCTGATTCCAGCATGCCTTCATCCATGTTGATATCGATTACCTGGGCGCCATTCTCAACTTGAACACGAGCCACATCGAGTGCTTCTTCGAATTTATCTTCTTTGATTAGGCGTTTAAACTTTGCAGAACCCGTTACGTTGGCACGTTCACCAACGTTCACGAATAATGAATCACTGGTGATTGTAAAAGGCTCAAGCCCTGCAAGACGACAAGCTACTTCGATTTCCGGAATTTTACGAGGCTCGTATTTCAGCACTTGCTCAGCAATAGCGGCAATATGCTCAGGCGTGGTTCCACAGCAACCACCAATAATATTTAGGAAGCCACTTTGAGCAAATTCGCCAACAATTGCAGCAGTTTGTTCAGGAGTTTGATCGTACTCGCCAAATTCATTCGGTAAGCCTGCATTCGGGTGTGCTGAAATATAGCAGTTAGCTTTTGCTGATAACTCTTCGATGTGTGGACGCAGCTCATCTGCTCCTAATGCACAATTAAGGCCTATCGATAACGGCTTAGCGTGAATGACAGAATTTAGGAAGGCTTCAGCTGTTTGGCCCGATAGAGTACGGCCACTGGCATCGGTAATGGTACCTGAAATCATGATAGGCAATTCATAGCCTAGTTCTTCAAATACACCTTGCACAGCATAGATAGCCGCTTTTGCGTTTAGTGTATCAAAAATGGTTTCAATCAAAATAAGGTCAGAGCCACCTTTGATTAAACCATGAGTGGCTTCAGTGTATTCGGCAACAAGGGCGTCGAATGTGATGTTACGGAAACTAGGATCATTAACATCTGGCGAGATTGACGCTGTTTTACTTGTAGGGCCTAAAACACCAGCAACAAAGCGGGTGACACCTGTTTCAGCTGCAACTTCATCACAAATCTCACGAGCGATTTGAGCGGCCACTTCATTCAACTCTGGAACTAAGTGTTCTAAATCATAATCTGCTTGAGAAACTCGCGTTGAGTTGAACGTATTGGTTTCAATAATGTCAGCGCCAGCATCTAGATAAGCTTTGTGAATGCCTTTGATGATGTCAGGTTGGGTTAAAACGAGCAGATCGTTATTGCCTTTGATCTCTTGTTCTAAGTCCGCAAAGCGATCGCCGCGGTAGTCTGCCTCTTCTAGCTGATGTGCCTGAATTAAGGTTCCCATGCCGCCATCTAGGATAAGGGCGCGGGTTTTCAGGGTGCTATGAAGTATTTCTAAACGCTGTTGACGATCCATTGATTCTCTACCACTGATATTTCAAACAAGTGCTGCTATTTAAAACGCCGCTTATAAATCAAAGCGAACTAGCAACAGGATATAAATTTGCTCGCGATTCTACCAGAAGCCATGGTGATTGTCTTATGTCTGCGTCGATAGAAGAGGTTGAATTATTAAACCTTACTAAATTTGTCAACTATTGCTGTTAAAATATGGGCGTTGTATAAGAAAAAGGATACAATGCGCCCATATAGCTTTTAAGGTAAACAGAAATGACGCAATACATAGAGATAACTCCCTCCGCAGAAGAATACTTGGCTGAGCTTTTAGAAAAGCAAAATGTTGAGGGTATGGCTGTGCGTATCTTTATTACACAACCGGGCACTAAATATGCTGAAACATGCCTTGCTTATTGTCGTCCTGATGAGATTAATGTGAATGATGTATTGCAGGCAATGGATAAGCTGCGCGTTTATGTTGACGTAATGAGCACGGCGTATCTAGAAGATGCCATTATTGATTTTGCAAAAGATCGCATGGGTGGCCAACTCACGATCAAGGCACCAAATGCAAAAATGCCGAAAGTGAGTGCAGACAGCCCATTAGATGAGCGTATTAACTATTTGTTATATACCGAAATCAACCCTGGCTTAGCTTCTCATGGCGGCGAAGTGAGCTTGGTTGAAATTACTGAAGATATGATCGCTATTTTGAAATTT
>Ga0115572_10002421_pt1 | contig 14950 bp, 38 predicted proteins | sample COGITO_mtgs_1206_FD_88681 | JGI IMG/M metagenome (GOLD analysis project Ga0115572, IMG submission 88681) | Pelagic marine microbial communities from North Sea - COGITO_mtgs_120607 | ecosystem: Environmental > Aquatic > Marine > Epipelagic | place: Germany:Helgoland, sampling site Kabeltonne... | reverse complement strand
CAGGGCTGGGTGAAGTTTCCTTCCAGTGCCTTGGGCATAGGAACCATAGCATCCAGCAAGCCTGTCTTTTGAGCATCTTCCCACAGTGGCTTGAGTGTTTCTGTAGGTCCCTGAATTGAAAGTGTATTATTGCACCAATTTGGCATAGTTTTGTCCCTCTTTGTTTAATTGTTTATAATACTAATATAACACATCTACACGATTTGTCAACTAGATTTGGAATACTATTAACTCAATCCCTTTTCAGCATCTGATTGCCCTGCTAGGTAAGCCTCTCTCAATTCACCTTGCTGATACTTCTCAGGAATGTTATATCCATAGATGTCCATGTATTCATCTTCACCCATGATTCTCGTGTTATACATGAATGTCTTGTCGTGATCTGCAATGAATCCTAGGTACTGCCACATATGTTCGAAGTCATCACCTATCCAATCCCACTCGTTGACTTCACCTAGTTTTAGTAGGTCTTCGTGAGTGTATTGTTTAAGTCTTTCGAAAGCCAGTTGGTTCTTGACTTCAAGTGTTTCTAGATCCACACAACCTTCGAATGGATTGTTCTTTAGTTCTGTGTCTACAACCAAATATCTCATTCTGTGTAGATTGTATTCAAAGAAGTTCTGGTTATTATATGTGCTTTCCCAGTCTTCGTTCTTGTCGTAAAAAAAGTCTATTTTTGCCCTTGTTTCCATATTTGCCCTCTCAGTTATTGTTTATTATCTTTACAGTATAGCATCATCTAGGAAAATGTCTACTCCGTTTGGTAAACTTCAAACAAGCCCCTGATCTATCGTACCATATCCAACGATTGGGTACCATCCTTAGATACCACGGATAGGGTCGTGATTTCATGTCGTTCCAACATTCAGTTCTTTGCTGTCGCCAAGGCCATATGCTGGATCCGATACGACTTAGACCAACGCAGGCAGGATATTGCTGGACTTTCCATAATGCTTTATCAATTAATAGATCGTCGAAAGAACTCAGTTCATTGCCCTTTCCACTTGAGCCACTACAGCCTTAGAATGCTTACATGACCCGTGATATGAAAAGCCCACACACTCACACTCAAATCCTTTTTCTGTTAGCAGGACAGAGTATTCGTTGCCTTTGGAACCCTTCACAGGCCATTCGATACCCACCATCCAATGATCTTTAGGATCAAAAGAAGTGGGTTTCAAATATCTTTTTGTGAACTTCTTAGGCATGAGCCAAACAATGCTCTTGCCACATCTCGCTGACAGCCTCTTCTAGGTCATCAACTTCGACGTAATTACCTAGCAGATCGTTCTCAGAGAAAACCTTCACAGCCATCTCCATTGCTTCTGCTTCGTGTTCACAGTCACCGACATTTTTAGCCACGGTGTCGTAGGCTTTTTCTTCTAGATCCATGATCCAGTTTTTAGTCTTACTCATAGTTTATCCATCCTCTGTTTTGTGGTTTCATATTGATATAAATGTTCTTGACCCTATAATTGTAAGTGGTTTCGTTGAATGCAAGATTGAGAAGATGCTTCTTCCATATCGCTTTATACAACGGATCCAAATCAGGGTTAGTGTCGAGCAACCTCTTGATAGAAGTTGCTCTTTTGAATTGCATTTCTTCGGAAAATGGCCCCATTAAGCAATCTCACTGATTTTAGTCAGCATAGTCGCCGGAACTCTCCATTTCTCGCCGCCAATGTGGGTTGATACAATAACATACTTCTTATTCACCTTCTCAACGGTTGCATTGACTTTGCCACCTGTTCTTTTAGAAGTGAATTGAACCATGTCGCCAACGACAAAGTTTCTAATAGCCTGTTTGGCTAGGTATGTTCTTTTGAGTTGAATTGCATCAACAACCTGTTTCAGTTGTTCTGCATTCATTTGATAGATAATTTCGCTTGCCTTTGTTACCAAGTTTGTCATATTTTTTGCCTCTCTAGTTGCCTTCATTGTCTTTACAGTATATGGTCTAAAACCAGATCTGTCAATCTATTTTGGTAAATCTAAGTTTTCTTTTAGAAAAAGCCAACGATCTTCTTGTTCTTTCCATTCAGACCATAGTTCACCGGGGCTTTGATTGATGTAGCCTCTGAATCCTGATTGTAAAATATTTCTTAGATATGTAAAATTTCGTGTCTGTGCATCTTCAACGATATTAAAAATATCCAGTTGAGTAAGACGATCAGCAAGAATGCTCACAGTAAGTTCTTTGCCGTTGTCATCGTATCCTACGATAATTTCACCGTCGTCTATAATTTGATCATCAATTGCCGTTGCCATTATACATACTCCCTATGATTTTTGATGTACCACTTTTCAATAACCGGAAGGCCGAACTCGTCTTCGTCTATCACAATCGCCGCAACCGTTTTGCGAACATTGGCGAAACGCCAGCCAGTCATACCACATACGCCTTTACCACCAACCCATACCTTGTGTGGAAAGTCTTCACCTAAGTGACTGTTCAACGGTTCATCGTTGATGCTATATTCAAAGGTGTTGCCTGCGTCCTTTTCAATGAACGCTCCGATTGGATCTTTGGTGTAGGTGTAGTATGCCATGCCGCCCTCCTTATTGTCTTTACAGTATACGATCTATAGACAGTATTGTCAACCTCTTTTGGTTAGAGTCTTGCTTCTTCGATAATCTTGCGTTGAGCCGCCAGTTTGACTGTCTTGTAATCTAATTCAATAGCAGGCGTTTCTGTAATGTCATTGGGTTGAAATACGAAAGTCAATGCATCAAAAGGAATGTGAGCCTCAATGCCATCTGGAACTCCTACAAGGTAGGGTTGAACTTCTTCGAACGATATGATTGCTATTGCATCCTGCTGACCTATCATATAATAATCTGCAGGGTCTGAAATTTCTGTACCCTTGTTCTTGCCGAGGCTGTTCTTTAGTTTGACTTTGACTACCTTCTTAGGAGCCTTGCCTTTCTTTGTGAACATACTGTCTGCGGCGTATTTGAATTCTAAGTCTAGCCCTGTGTCTTTGTCAGTATGGTCTCTACCAATGCCGTCTACATATTTTAGTCGATCATCTGAATAGACTTCAATACTCTGTTCGATAATATCACTCTTGTCAAAACGATCTTTTCGATCATTTAGTTGGGTACCTAGGTTGAATACTAGGCTAGAATAATCTTTAAAGTTAATTGCCTCTCTGAGGTCTTTTGCATAATCTACAGTTTTCATTTCTGAGTCTGCCCTATATAGTTTTAACATATACTTATATAATACGATCAGTCGTCAGAAAAGTCAACCTTTAATGGATACTTAGGTCTCTTATTTTTTATCTTATTTTTAATTACACGAGGACGAAATTCATTATCAAGTTTCAATGACTTGGCAATGAAGTTTCTAGGTTTATGTTCCCAGATCTTAGAAGCCTGTGGGCGTCTGGTCTTTCTCATTTCTAACTCGTTGATAGTTCATTTCGGAGTTCTGTAATCTCACGTTGAAGACGATAGATGTCGTCCTTGGTGCCTTGCATATGTTGATATTTAATTTTATCTTCAATCATTTGTGTGAGTGTAGCCCTGCGAGATTCTAGGACCTTCGTCAATCCATCAATCTTATTCCAGATGCTCTCATCAGTGTCGCGTCTTCCCATTAGTATTCCTCATCATGTTTTAATAGTTCAGGATTGTTTTTATGGCCTTTGAACTTTATATATCCTTGATCAATTAGGCTATCAATAGTATCTTCAATACCTTGTCGATGGGCTCGTTTTGATCCCCAATAGAAACCAAACACCGTTCCTAAAATATAGGCTACAAAAATAAAAATAGTCTCAAGCATTTCTTTGCTCCTTATACATCGCTTTCAATAACCAACGATGTTTTCTAAAATAATACTTATCGTCATATCCTGGATCAATTTGTCCTGTCCAGGAAAAGATTTCGTCCTTGTGTTCGTTCCATTTGTGATGACAGAACAATCTAAAATCTGAAGGAACTACAAAATCTGTATTACCAACAAGATCTGTTAGAGAACTATTAGGCTCAATCATCAACCCAGTCTACCGTATCAATATCCCAAATGTCTGAGAACGGAACAACGAAAGTATTCTTAGATTTTTCGTCTTGCAGTTCAACCAATTCACTTTTCGTATCACGTTTCATTAGGATGCCTACTCCTTCATAGATACCTGGGCCTTGCAGGGGTTGGTCTGATAGGTTAGGATGTGGACGTCCCAATACGTCGAGCATACATTCTACCTTAAATTTACAGGCATATGATTCGCCTTCTTTGATGTCGAGAATATCGATCATTTATCAGTTGCCTCTTGAATAACCGTTGCACCTTTATTTACACCGCTCATAATCATATCTTGAGCACCCTGGATATCTCCTGGGTTCATATAAAGATATGCTCCGACGGCACCGATTGCCATAAACATAATTGCCTTAACCATTATTTTCTCCTTCTGTTGCCATTAGACCAAAGCCTAATTTTGTCATTAATGAGTCAGCCAAGTTAGGATAACGAGTGACAATATCTTCTACAAATTTGTCTTGTTCTTTCGTTGTCATACGAGCGACTCCTTCTGCCGCATCTGAAATAGATGCTTTAGCAGTCACTTTCACGTTCTTAGACGCTTGTACGGGCTTCTTAGACGCCTTCTTAGCAGTCTCTTGTAGGAAGTAGGGCTTGTTATACTTGCCTACATTGATATCGCAATAATGCTTCACGTGGAAGTAATCTGTCATTGAATCACTTTTATCAAACCAACCTGGGCCTTTCATAGCCGCCAACAGTTCTGTTAGGAACTTCTGTGCCTTGCCCTTGTAATGACGTTCGATGTGATAAACATTTACTTGAATATAACCATCCCCATGAGTGTATTCGCCGAAGTCAATTGCTCCGCTCTGAAGTGTCACTACCAATGTTGAATGATGACGGATTGAAATAGAACCTTTCATACCGTATTTGGAAAGCACCTTCTTAATCTCTGGTGCTAATTTTGCCTTATCTTTTTGCGATACATATGCCATAATTTTTATTGCCTCTCTGTTGCCTTATTGTTCTTACAGTATACGATCTGAATAGCAGAATGTCAACCTTTTTTGGTAGTCTTCTTTGCTTTAGTATCTGCTTCAGGATCAACTTTTTTCTTTTTCCTACCCCAAGTATAACCAACTTCTCCTGGCTCACTTTTAGCACCAGGCGGGCATTTGGTTATCTTATTACCTTTTGCAAGCCATTCTTTGATTGCCGCATTTTCGCCTCGTGATCGTCGTTGTTCTCTGATAGCCATAAATTACTCCTTGTCTAGCATTGGTGCTTCTTCAACGGTAATCACATATGCCTTGCCGTTGGTGTCATAACAAGTTATGACTTTCTTAGTTGATTGGAACCAACCTTCTGTTGGATGCAGGTCCATCTGCGGATTGCTGATGTCTGAGATCAGCGTGTCATTGTCGCCAATCTCACGCTTGATCAGTTTTGAAATACGGTCCGCGATATAATCACAATATGCTAGTTTGAGTTTCATTACATACTCCAATATGATTCACGTGCCGGACTCATATAGGCAGGTGTATTAATTGGCTCAACAAACCATTCGCCGCTCATCATGTTCTTTGCCTTGCGACTTGCTTCGATGTGCTTATGGAACTCTCCTACCTCTGCAATACCAAAACGGAACATAGGATCATTCACAGCCTCTAGTAGGTCTGCTCTGTATCGTTTGCTCATCTTAGTAAGAGCCGCCTTGGCCGCAGGCATTGTTTTATAATATTGTCTATGGTCTGGGCGAACTTCACCTGTCCGCTTGTCCATCTTGCCCATGATATAAGTTGAACTCTTTTCATAAATGTAATACATTTCTATACCTCCATCTCAAGTTGAATTGCTTCGTCTTTCAAAGCCTTGCGTTCTTTTTGTATCTTGGTCGCAATGCTTTCAAATGCTTCGTAAAAATCTGCGTCTGAACGGAACAAGTTTTTGCAGTCCATATAGCAATCTGCATCTACAAAGTTCCAATTGGTAGAACCATCGTCGTTAATGTTTTCGACGTTATCTAATGCGGTTCGCATTGTGGATTCTAGTACGGAATAAATCATGTAAGCCCTCTTTCTGTTTTCTTATTGTTTATACAGTATACGGTCATTCTACTCTAAAGTCAACCTCTTTTGGTTAACAGATGTGACCCTGGATAGTTCCTGAGCCGTCTTTTAGATAGAAGCCCTGTCCTCTAGGGTCTGTCCAACTGTGAGTTGATAATTGATCTCTTAATTCTTCTGCTCGTTCAGAACAAGATATAACAATCTCTTCGTTGGTTTTGCCTTGAGGCTTGTACTCAAATGCTCTGTATTCTAGTTCGCCTGTGAACAATAAGATTAGGAGTATGCCTTTCAGAAAGCCTCCGGATCTGCGCCTGTGATTAGATGCATTTTTTTAATGATGCCTACCACTTCATCTTCAGTAAGGTAGCCTTTGACAGTATCACCTTCTTTGGTAATGCCTGGCAGTTCAACTTGATCGTTGTCCTTAAACACCGCAATCTCATATAAGCCTTTGGCATTGCCATAACTTGCTTCATTCTTTACAATGCTGAGTTCATAGTCCCCGCCAAACAATAGTAAGGCTTGGACGCCCTTGGGCATGGTTGTTTCCTTAAAAGGAATGTCTGCGAAAGTTTTCATTTTTTAGGTTCCTCTGAGTTCCACATTAACAAAAGACCAACTGGTATTGCTAGTATCAAAAGACTTACTAATAGTCCTGTCAACATCCGCTACCCCTATTGGAAGGGTCAAAGATGTCCTTGACACAATTGGTCGCTTCTTCTTTAACACCTGCTGTCGTTATCTTGCTGATGTTCTTTCCTAGGTTGATTGTTTTAATAATATCTCTGCCGGTTGTGGCACTACAGGCACTCGTTAAGAATGCCAATAGTAATATTAAAGTGATGTTCTTCATTATACTTCCATTGATGCAAGGTTGTCTTCTTGCATACCTTGTTCGGTAAAGTCCAACCCCATTATGTTGGTATAGTTGGCCGCCGCTTCTTGGAAGCCTGTGTCTGTATAGACGTCCCATGTGCTGTCGTGCTCAACGGCAACATGACCAATCATTGCACCTTCGTCGCCATCTTCACATGGCTCATAGGTTTCGTTGTTCACATATTCTACAGTGAAGCCAGTGAGTGTCACTTTACGACCTGCTTCTGCTCCCCAGATGCCGTCACCTTTAAGTTCGAAAGTAATATTTTGCATAATTTTTGCCCTCATGTTTAATTAACTTACTCTACTAATATAACACCAATTAGAGAAATGTCAACCTATTTTGGACAAGTGATACAAAAAAGTTTCTAAAGATACAGATTAATCTCTGCTAGGGGTATTGGGCAAGAATGTCCAACCCTCACCACATCTGATACAAGGATCATAAGATTTATATCCGTGGGTCTTTGAGTTGCCAGTAACCATGCAACCTGAGAGGAAAACAGATAACAAACCAAGTAATAGTAGATGTCTAATCATAACAAATAACTCCCTAAAGCGATTAGTAGAAGACCAAAGCACATAATAGATATTGAGACTTCATTTAAGAACCAGTCTTTAATAGTCTCCCAAAGCAACAATATCAATTGTGTGTTCATATGCTAAAAACAGTTCGAAACGCACACCATAGTAGGGTCGCCTGTTGTTAAAATACCCCAAATCATTAATAATCCCATAATTTCTAAGCCTGTCATTTTAATTACCTTTCTTCTAAACTACCTCTACATTATAATATAGTCTTCTACAGTTGTCAAGGTGTTTTGGTAAAATAAATACATTTGCAGTCGAAAGATGAGCATCAATAAGGAGAGTCCCATGACATTAAAGAATATCAACCTTAACCTAGAACTAGGCCAAGAAATCCTAGTGGGTCAAAACGGAGAACGTGCAAAGATAACCAAAATCGAATACCATGAGAAGTCAGGCGAAGTATCGCTCAACACAACCCGTGGACCACGCAAGGCCTTCACGTTTAGATTATGTCACGACATGGGCAACAGCGGGGTCTATAGTAACCCAGCCGATAAGTATCGTTGATAAATACTTTTATGAGAGTAGATGAACTATTAAACAACGAAGCAGACATTGAAGAATGGAAAGCATCAAAAGAACTATGCAAGTCACCTAAGTCAGATAGTGCCATTGGCGCTAGTGCCTTGGCATCATGTAAGAGTCAAGGACTTAGAGCAAGAAGTTCTTCAACTAAGAAGAGTCAAAAGGTTGGCAAGAAGCGGGTTAGTTTAGCAGGGAAGAAACTCAAAAGTACAAAGTATGGGGGACCAATTAGTCCAACAAGGACAGGTTAGTCATGGGGTACGCTGGAAAAGTGCTAGTGGCTCATCCTAATTTGGATTCACCATTCTTTCAAAAAAGTCTAATTTTTATTTACGAAGATATTGAGCGTCAAGGCGCTCAAGGTATCATACTCAATAAGCCTACAAAGTATCCAATTAGACAAATATTTAATTCTAAAGGATATGAAGTTGACTATACTCAGGTTGTTCACCGAGGTGGTCCTATAAACGAAAAGGCAGTTAGTTTATTTCATTCAGGTGAATGGACTAGTACCAACACTTATCCTATAGGAACATACAGTATAAGTAGTGACGAGTTTATGATTGAAAAAATGTCCACAGGCAATGTTCCTCTCCAATGGAGAGTAGTTGGCGGCGTGTGTGGTTGGGGACCTGGTCAATTACAAGCGGAAGTTGAAGGCAGTTTACCCCACACTAAAAACAAAAACTGGTTGACAATACCTACAACAGACCGTATACTATTTGAGTATGATGGAGATGAACAATGGAGACAAGGTCTCGAGATAGCATCACAGCAGATGGTAGATCAATACTTTTAGATCTACAAAACAGACAGAAACTGTTCAAACGCGACAGCGGCGAATGGTTAAAAATACAAAGACAGATCGATAAAATTGTAGCACAAAATTATCTACAATATCATATAGGAGGAAGTCATGTATAAGAAACTAATAGCAGTGTCGTTATTGACAGCGACCTTTGTTGCATCAGCAGGAATGCTAACAAGCGTAGGCGCACAAGAACAACCAGAACCTTCAAGCAAACAATTTGTAATGCCAATCGGAGTTCAATGTGATACCGTAGGAGCCATGACGAATGTGATTAATATAAAGTACGGTGAATTTCCATTTACAACAGGCAACGGAACAATGACTGTAATGACTCCACAAGGGCCTACTGTCCTTCCTGGAATTGTAAAAGTTTGGGCTAATTCAAAGACATGGTCATTTAGTATTACAATAGAGGATCCAAATCCTAACAACGATGTAATGTGTTTGTTGACGAGCGGAAAAGACCTTGCACCTAACCAACCTAAAGGGAATGATTTATAAATGTGGGTATTAGTTTTCATATACTTCTACGATGCAATTCCATACGTTGAACCAATCACCGCACACGACACTATGACAGAATGCTTTCAAGCCCGTGAAGCCCTAAGTGAAGAAGTTGGCAGAGGTAATGGATACTTCAAAGCCGGACAACAAGCCTTGTGTATCGGCATGGCAGACCTAGAACTATAAATATCATTAGTAGACATTAGAAGAGGAATTATCTGTTGGGGCAGGTACTATTACTTAATGCAGACGCTCAACCTGTATCATATTTGCCGTTGAGTTCTATTCAATGGAAAGAAGCAATAACATACCTATGGCTAGACAAGGTCACAGTACTAGAATGGTATGACGATTGGGTAGTGCGTAGTGCAAGTTGGGAAACAAAAGTTCCTGCGGTAATGATGCTTAAAGATATGCAACGACGGCGGCACCGGCCAAGATTTTCTAAAATAAACTTATACATCCGTGACCTATACACTTGCCAATACTGCAACACACCTTACACAAAAAATAACTTAACACTTGATCATGTAATACCTTTATCAAAAGGAGGTAGAACTAATTGGGAAAATATTGTAGCCGCTTGTGGACCTTGTAACACTCGCAAAGGAAACAAAACACACATGAAACCTATTAGTAAACCTTACCAACCTGATTACTATGAATTAGTAAACAAGCGTAAGCAGTTAGACATGCAGATTGCACATCCTAGTTGGAAAGAATATCTTTAGTCAATAAAGCCAAACCCAACAGCGGGGCCTGTAGGATCTTTGATAACTTGATCTGCAAACTTTTGCTGAGTCTTAGCACCTGGATGCAACCCGTCTCGAGCAAAGTCTAATACATCTCTTACAAACATTTTATCATCTGTGTTATAATGTGGAAATGCTTTTTGTTTACTACAATACCAATCAGCAAAGTAATGATAGTTTCGTACTTTTTCTTTGTTTAGATAATGTATAACATGATGTACTTTTCCCATTAGGTCTATTGTAGCATCATAGTCAATGAACTGGTGCTCGATCCATTTCTTTGATCGCACACTTCCTCTCCAAGGACCAAATCTATCAACATAGTCTGGAAAGAATAAACAGTTTCTATTAATATAACTCCAAAGCACAACAACCATATCGTGAGGCTTGTGTTTAGAAGTCATTATGTGGTGCCATATCTCTTTGTTACTGGCTCCGGGTAGACCTCGATTGTCTACCATAATGTTTAACTTATTAGATACAAGGCTAGGCCAAGCCTGAACACTAGGCTCAGGACCTTCCATGCCATTCTCTTGATAGCAGTCAGCAAGCCCATGACCATAAGTTAAACTACACCCATATGCTACTAACCGATTAACTTTTCTTATTTTAGCCAACCTACTTTGGTTCCCATTTTAATACGTTTAGTATGTTCTTCAAGTGAGCCTGGATATCTCCACGCCCAAATAGCAACTAGTGCCATAAAGATGCCTGAATATAAAATTGCATTAATATTGTAAGTAGTGAACCAAGTAAACACTAATGTACTTGACATTACTATAACCATTGCATATTTTCCTTTGGTAGGAAATACTCTTTTTTGTGTCCAGTTAGTTAAGAATGGACCAAAGTGTTTATGGTTGTATAACCATTTGTGCATTCTAGGCGAACTCTTAGCAAATGCCCATGCGGCCATTACTAAGAAGATTGAAAAAGGAATGCCTGGAGTTACAAATCCAATGTAGGCCATACCTACACAGAAAAAACCAAACCCTTGATATAGGTATTTTTTTATTATGTTCATAAATTATCCTTATTTTATTCTTTTGAATACCTTACGTAGTGCCTCTACTAAATTATGCATCATTGCATCTGTGTGCAATGGTGTGGGTGCTATTCGTAAGCGTTCTTCTCCGACAGCGACTGTAGGAAAATTTATTGGTTGAATATAAATGTTGTAGTCGTTCAACAACATGTCGCTCATTTCTTTACAAAGTTTTGCATCTCGAACCATTACAGGAACAATATGAGTACATGCACTTTCTAAAACTTCAATGCCCACCTCGGACAGCATACGTTTTAGTTTGATTGCACGTTCTTGATGTTGTTCCCGTAAGGTGTTGTGGTCTTTCAAATATTTTATAGAAGCCAAGGCACCAGCGCAAATAACCGGGCTTGTACTAGTGGTGAATATAAATCCACTGGCCACACTGCGTATTGCGTCTATGACCAATCCGTCACCGGCAATGTAACCTCCTTGTACTCCATAAGCCTTGCCTAATGTACCATTAACAATATCAATTCTAGTTTCTCCAACCTTCTCACAGTAGCCTGCTCCTGTTTCTCCGTAGAGCCCAACAGCATGTACTTCGTCAATGTAAGTTATTGCATTGTATTGTTCGGCAAGGTCACAGACATCAGAGATAGGGGAGACATCGCCGTCCATGCTATACACAGATTCAAAGACTATACAAGGTGTAAGTCCTAAAGCGGTAACTTCCTCTAATTTCTCTTTCAAGTCGCTCATATCATTATGCGTCCAAATACGTTTCTCTGCTCCGCTATGTCGAATACCTTGAATTAGCGAGGCGTGATTTTTAGAATCACTTAAGAATACTATATTTGAAATGATCTTGCTTAAGGCGACAAGTGTCCATTCATTGGCTACATACGCACTAGTATAGAGCAAAGCCGCTCCTTTGCTATGCAGTCGGGCGAGTTCATTCTCTAATGCCACATGATAGTGGCTAGTGCCGCCAATGTTTCTTGTACCACCTGAACCGCTTCCTGTTTGGTCCAAGGCAGTATGCATTGCGTCGATAACAACTTTGTGTTGACCCATTCCTAAATAATCGTTAGAACACCAATTAACAATATTTTTAATATTGTATGGTCCGTACCAAATTGCTACAGGAAAGTCACCTCGTTCTCTTACAATGTCGTTAAAGTGTCTGTACTTGCCAGATTCTTTAAGATTGTCTATCGTTTTTTGGAATGGAGTTAAGTTTATCATCATTGTTATTTATATGCGTACATAATGTCTTGTCTACGTAAGTGGTACACCCAAATTGATGATAAACTGTAAAAATACCATGATCATTTAACTCTTTTTGTATATAATCAAGATCTTTAAAAAACTCTTTAATAAATTTAAACATGCAGTTACTTATATAAATACTGTACAGGAGCATTAATATGAGAGCGACAGATATAATAAGATCAGTATTAGACTTACTAGATGGGCTAGATGATCGCGAACCTAAAATCGACATCAGTATTGATGGTATTCCACAAGCACCAGAACCAGAACCAGAACAAGATAGATTTGCAAGTGTATTTAAGATGCTTGCAGACAGACGCCAAGGCGAATATGCTAATTCACCTAATGAAGTAGTTGCAGATGTAGAAGACATGACTACAGCAGTTAGAGGAGAGCCTCAAGACGTGCGGATGACAGATCCAGAGGCTTAAAAAGATTAACCCCCACGCTATTTCTAACGCAGGGGTTGCTTGTTTAATATACTTGTATAAGGACTATGTCCCTTAAATCTTTATTTGTTCGACTTACCGTTTACAAATTCGTAAAACTTTTCAGCCGCTTCTAATACTGCATCGACTCCTGGAACCTCAGGCATTGTAACCTTAGTTACAAGTTCATCGCCTTGCTTCTCATTAGTAACTGTATAACCATTAAACTTGGCATGGTAGTCATTCCATACGTTACTTTGGGCCATTTCTAAGACTTTAGTGCGGATTTCATATCCGTTTTTATTTGTTGTGATTTTTGGCATTGCGGATTTAAACATTTCAGCAACTTCCTGAGTTTGTTTAAAGATGGCTTCACCGTATTTTGTATCTACTGACATAATATTCTCCTTGTGTGTATGTGTGTAGTGTTACTAATGTAACGTGATATTTAGCATTTGTCAAGAAAAGATTCAGCATTTTAGATACCTTAGACCATTTATGCTAGTTTAATTCTTATTTTATAGACTCTAAATAAAGTACTGACTGTTTTTAGTCAGCAATCTAGAAAGGAGATCCACTATGGAAATCTTAACAAAAGTAAAAGGATGGGCTGGTGCTCTAACTGAAGTAGGAGTAAGTCTACTCTCATTAGGTATCATTTTGGAAGTTTTATTTAACGGACAAAATATCCCGTTCTGGCCAAACATCAATATCATTGGTAACATCCAAGATATCGTTGCTGGCTTTTCAGCACAAGGACTAGTAGGACTAGTTGCAATCTGGGTACTATATTCAATCTACAACAAAAAGTAAGAACATAGCACTCTTGTAAGAAAGGGGTGACAGAGCCTTCTTGGCGGTTGGCTCTGTCATTTTTTATTTTCCGTTTAAAAAATCGTTTTCGTCTTCAGTGTAAGGCCACATTAGAAACTCCCGTACATAGTTCTTTTGAACTCAGAGATTTCGTCTGCTTTTTTATTGTAGCCTCTGCCTCTTAGTTCACGAATTGCCATACAGTAACTTCTATATTCCATTGCTCTAATAAAACGTTTCCACATTATGAATAGTCCTTTGGACTAAGCATTAACGCTCTTGCTTCTTTGTGAAAGCCTTGACGTGATAGTTCAGCGGCCGCTCTTGCTCTACCTGCTGATTCACCAAATGCAATTAAGCCTACAAACATTACAGCCAATGCGTTTCTTATTGCCTTACAAATTTTACATGTGTAAGTCCATGTTGTGTTAGTCATTGTTGCTACAGTCATTATACCCATCCCTTTAAATTTTTATTAGTAGTTGTTCTTGTTTCCATGCGTTTGTCAGCAAAGGTTCCATGAGCAATACTAGGAATGTCTGAACGCCCAATACCTAAATCTTTTAGATCACGATCTGATAATTCATTTAATGCTTTGTAAGTTTTACGTGCCATTGCCTTGCGGACTCTTGCACGTCTCCATTGTTTAACTAAATCTACTAATCCTTCGATAGCGTCTTGCAAGTAGTTTGATGCTGTTAAAATTGCTTGTGTCATTAGTTGTATACTCCCGCTCTTGGTCCACGACCGTCGTGCGTTAGCATATATTGATAGGCGTACTGCCAATCTTTTCCGTACTCTGTTTTGGCGTAAGTGAGCATCTCTTTTTCGAAAGCCTTGGATGGGCTTGGGTTTCCAAGTAAACTCACAAGGCCATTGAATAGCATAGTTGCCATTTTTTTCTCCTTGATTAAGTTTTTAGGATGCTTGAGGAAAGCAATACCCCGGAACTTCCCCGGCGGTGCAAGCACCTTTGGTGCTCGTCAATCACTTGTAACGGATGGATAATCCGCATTGTCTATCCAATGTGTCTATGTGTGTCGAATAGTGCAGTCAGGCTGTCCTATTCACTCTTATTTATATAATAGTACTTAATTCTAACACCTGTTTGAGCGAAAATCAACAAATCTTTTTGCAGAGCCGTCATGCAAAATTTGCACACCTCCAAAATTCTTGACAAAGTATAGAAATGATGTTACTTTATAAATAACGTTGGAACAATTATGTTCCAAGGCAGGCATCGTTGAGCCTGCTCTTATTATGTGAGCGCCGTGGTAAAAGCGGCAAGCAGAGGAGATAATAAATGGACGCACTCACCCTATGGATGGCT
>Ga0115572_10002414_pt1 | contig 14972 bp, 17 predicted proteins | sample COGITO_mtgs_1206_FD_88681 | JGI IMG/M metagenome (GOLD analysis project Ga0115572, IMG submission 88681) | Pelagic marine microbial communities from North Sea - COGITO_mtgs_120607 | ecosystem: Environmental > Aquatic > Marine > Epipelagic | place: Germany:Helgoland, sampling site Kabeltonne... | reverse complement strand
TAAGTCCATAGTATCTATTAGTTTAGTAAGTTCAGATATAGCTGATTTATCAAAAGACTCTAGTAGTGTTTTTCCTATTTGTTCTATAGGATCTTTCATTGCTATTAATAAGTCTATTTGTGACTCTAGTTCTCTATTGACTGTTTGTGTTGTTAGAACTCCTCTTTGTCTGTTTTCTTCTATTTTATCACCCAATTTTACCAGATTTGAATTAGTTATTACTTGTTTTGCATTATTTTGTACTATCTGCTGTTGTAACTTTAGTATTTTTAAATCTATTTGCATACGTTTACTTGCACTTGTATTTAAAAACTTAACCATATTTTCTTGTGTTTTTAAAGCGGCATTAAATGCTGCTGCAGTGTCTATTAATTTATCGGCAAGGGCTAATCTTTCTAGTTCTGTTTCTAGTATATCTAGTACTGTTTGTGCATCTTTTTTATGCTCGTCAGTTAGTTGAAATTGAATTCCTAATTGTTCACTCATAACTTGAGATATACTTTCCAACCCTTCCTCTGTTTTACTAAATACTTTTAACCGTCTTTCTAACCCTCCGTTGCCGTCCTCTACTGAGTCACTAAATTGATTTAATACACTTTCAATTCCCGACATAGCTGCCTCTGCTTGTGAAGGTTTTGGCATCATATTTTGTAGACTTTCTTTAAGTTCTGCTGCTGCAGCTTTAGTATTGGGTATAACTTCTGTAATAGCTTTAATAGCTTCTAAATGTCTTTCATTTGCTTCCATTGCGGTTGCGGCACTTCCTGTCATAAAGACATTTCCATCCTTCGTAATATCTAGTAAACCTCTTGCTGCAGTTCCTTGGTCTACAATGGCCTTTGCAGTATCCGCCATGAAACCAGCCATCTTGGACTGTCTATCATTAATATCTGTAATTGCCATAATTTCTGCAAAGTCTTTTTTAAATTGAGGTAGCATTTCAAAATCAGTAAGACCAAATAAGCTCATGAGTACTCCATCAGAATTAGCACCGTCAACACCAAGTTGTTCTGCTGTGTATTGTTTTTGGAAAGCTACTAAAAACTCATTAACAATTTCCTTAGCTGCAGCATCATAAGCAGTACTCGTAAATCCTATATAAGATGCGGAAACGTCTTGAGTGTACATACCTGCAAATATATTTGCAAATTCCAAAACATTTCCCAGCATACTTTGAGCTTCATTAGAAGAGAAGTTCTTAGTTAATGACTCTTCGAAGTTTTTCTTAAAAGTCTTAAAACTTTGACCTCTATTGAGTATATTATTAAGTCTTTCTATTTCATAGTTTGCTGCTTTTACGCTGCCTTCTAAGCCTTCAAACTCTTCTTTAATTGTTTCTACTCTTGTTTGTGCTAAATCTCCAGATAGAGTATTTGATAAATCTTTTACTACTTCATTTGATACTGTAACTCTCCTGTTTATTTCTGAAAAAGCCTCATTTATTTTTTTAGTTGCGGGTAGTAAATCTAATAAGAATTTACCTGTGAAATAAAGCATAATACCACCAAAAGCGATATTCATCATTGTTCCTAACATAGCTATTGCAGGAGCAGCTCGAGCAGCCATTACACCTATACCAGCAATCGCTGCTTGTGCTTTTAAAGCGGGCATAGCAATACCTGCTTTTAGGTGTGCTCCTGCAATAGCTGCTTGAGCTTTAAAAGTTATAGCTGTTTTTGTCATCTCAAGTTGAATTCTTTTTTCTACCGCTATAAAAGCAGCTAATTTTTGTTTGTTATACTTTTTGCCTAATGCTCTCTTCCTCTCTTCTTCTCGTATAAAACCTACTGTAATTTTCTTCTGCTGTTTGAGTGACATAGCTGCAAAAGCTTTTTCTGATATTCCTCTTTTCTTAAGAGCTCTAACAAGGAATTGATTTTTCTTAACTTCACTTGCTCCAAACTGAGCTTCTACTGCTTTAATAGATCTTTTCTGTCTTATTATATGTATATTTAGGGCACGCATTTTTATAGTTGCAGTATTTCCTGCTTTAACTGCGGCGGCTCCCATTGCTGTAAAAGAAGGTACTATTTGTCTTAATATGCTTACTGCGAACGCACTTACAGCCGTTACTAGAGCTGCAAAGTTATCTGATAAAAAGTTTGCTAGACCGCCAAATACTTTTACAATAGGTCCTTGTACACTAATTACAAAATCATTTATTTTTGTCATTAATCTATCGAATGGATTAAGTAGTTCGTCTCCTTTGTCTTTCATAGCACCAAAGTTACCAATTAACTGTCTTTGAACTTCTTCAAATACAGCAGCTCTTCTTTGTGCAATAGTGAGCTTTTCTGCAACTAGTCCATTAGCATTTGCGAATTTTCTTGTAGCAATGTCTAGTCGTAAAATGATACCTAATTCATCCAATAGTTCTGGTTCTGCTTTAGTAACACCTCGAATAAGTCTGTTGAAAGAATCGGTTAAGTCTCTACCTAAAGTAACAGAAGCAAGTTTAGCTCCTTCGGCTAATCCTGTTAGTTGTTCTGAGGTAAATCCTGCTGCCATACCGATTGCGGCTTGTTGAGCAGCGTCTTGAAAGTTTAAAAGTCCGCCTGTAGCTTGTCTAACTGAAGCAGTAACACCCATCATTGACTGTCCAGTTATTTCCCCTAGTGCGCGGAATCCTTTGATTTGATTTTCTACGTTGGCGGCATTTTGAAGTGCACGGAAGGCTGCGCCAACAGCAAATAGTGTGGAAGCTAAAATAGCATAAGATTGTACAAGACCACCTGTGCCTTGTTGCATACGTGCGAATCCTTTAGTACCTGACTCTACACGTCCAGACATAGCCTGCATATTTCTTCGGACATCTCCCGAAGATTTACCAACTTTGCCTACACTTTTACTAGTCTTTTTAGCTTGTGTGTCAAGCATTTTAAGGCTACCGTCATCGGTAACCTCAAAGGTAATAGTTGCGCCTTTAACTTTTTTCCCTGCCATTATGTTCCTTTACCAACCCTGTGTTTTTGGGCTTCTTGCTTTTTTTTGATTTTTTCGTTTATAAGCTGTGAATGTTCATTTTCTATATGTTTGAAGAAGTACATTGTTTGTTTTGGGTTTTTTATTTCATAAAGGTCTAGATAAGTACCTAAAGCACTTACATCTTTTCCCATATGAAAACCACTCATACCTTCCCATTTATCTGATAACATTTGGTGTAGAAAAAATGCGTCTCGAACTTCTTGTGGAAATGATTCCATAGAAGGAGGCATCTTATCAGGATCTGGCTCTTGATTTAATTGTTCACAAACTTTTAAATACTTATCGAGGTCTATGCCTGTGTCTTTAAAAGTTCTCTTTATTAGCGCAAGTATCTGTTCTACTTGCTCTGTGTAAAATTTTCCAGATCACCTATTGTATCAGTAACCCATTGGTCGAAATCGCCGCTATTTTTCATTAATAGCTCTGCGTTATCCTGTGTATATTCAAGTTCATCTTCTAGATTTAGTTGAGATACATCTACCAACAGAAACTCTTCGAGGTACTTGTATTTTAATCCTGTCCAACCTTTAATTATCGCTGCACTATACTGATTTACAAATAGTTCTTCATCTAACGAATCTTCAAAGGCTCTAGTCTTTTTATTAAACTTTTGCTTTAAACACTTATTTCTTAGCTTGAGTAGTTCTTCTCTGCCTAAATAACAAAGTTCAACTGTGAAGCCATCATATCCTGGATAATCTATTCCTACTGTCTTGCTTGGAGTTAATAAACTCTTAAGCGATACTGGTTCTTTTTTTACATTCTGTTCTGTCATTGTTAATTCCTAAAAATGGGAGAGCCGAAGCCCTCCCGAGTTTGTTTTTATTACGACGTGTAAGTTACTTTAACTTCGTTTGTCGCGTTTGCAGCTGTTGCTGATGATAAATCAGTTGCTAGTCCGTGGAAAGCCACGTCTACTGATACTACATCTTCAAAGCTGTGGGCTGGTAATTCTAAATGTGCTTTGCCAACTTCAATATTACATCTTGGAGTGTTGCCACTTCCACCGATGCCAAAGTTTAAATCAAATGCATTAGTAATTACGCCTCTAGACTCTTGCAGTCTTTCAAATAAGTCTAATGACCCATTTGCTGTGTCGTTTAGATAACATGTGAAGTTACCTGAAACTGATCTTGTTCCCATTACATGTCCTAATGGAAGATTAACTGTACCTAGTGTTTCTGGTGTTAGATAAGTAAGATTATTTTCAATCGTAATATTACCACCTGTTAATGTAACACCGTATGTTACATCATTACCGTCTACATTTAACGCACCTAATGTACCTGTTGATTCTGATACATCAAAGCTAATTGCTAAGTCTGTTAATTTTTGTCTTATAAAGTTACTTGATGAACTTATGCCTTCGTTTACTATACCTAAAGTGGTAGTTCCAGTTACACTATTACCTGAATCAGTAGCTCTAGTTTCTAGAGTTGCTACTTCTTCTACAGATTTACCATTTCCAGACCAAGCAACTTGTGCTAATCCTTCAATATCAAAGTCTACAGAAGCTGATCCAATGGAACAGTCTGATACTTTATAAACGGTTACACCGTCTGTACCTGTAGTGTAAGTATTACCTTCACTATCCTTAGACGCTCCTAATACAAAGAATAAGTCAAATACGCCAAGTGTTACTTGGTTAGAATTTGCAAAATTAAACACATTAGGCTCATAGTCAGTCATAGTGCCTGTTGAGTCTGATCCTGTTCCTTTGTCATAGTCTTTCGCAGACATAGCAGACCATAAAGGCCCTTCTACTGCGAATTTTTTAGCGTTTCCAGCATGTTGACCATTAGTAACTCCATCAGTTGCTGCACTAGGTGCTGCACTTCCTGATGTAGTAGGTCTCATGTAGGTTGAAAACGACCATTCTGCTGGGGCAAAAGAGTCCGTAAACATTGCTCGACCTCTTTTAGAATATCCAGCACTGGTGGCTGCTTCGTTCAGAGTAACCTCTGAAGTATTTGTCCCTTGACTGAAAGAAAAACCGTCTAAAACAGGTATCTCATAAAGAGCTGTTTTAGCTGTACTTCCGTCCAAGCTGTGGGTCATAAATACTTTGGTATCTCTACTAAAGAAAAATGCCATTCTTTTCTCCTATTTAATATCGAATCTCTAAGGTGATTTCTCCTACACCAAGAGGTTCGAGTACTCCTTCATCTGTGTCTACTGTACCGATTGTTGTCTGTACTGTAGAGTGAGATGCTCCTGTCGAATCGTAATACGTTAAGGGATCTTTATCCTCTAGTACTGTTTCAACATCTTCTAACAATTCTTCGAGTGCTTCGATAACATCATTGTCATCTGAAACGTAACATCGAACCGTTATTCTTAAAAATCTAAATCTAAACCCGCCTCCATCATATTCGCGGGTTTCTGTTCCTGCTCCTATATGTATTGCAGGAAATTCTACTACTTCATCCCAAAACTTTAGTCTTCTTTCTACGGTTGAGACTGCTGTTCTGAAAGGTTGCATTCCGTTAATTTGTTCTAGCTCTACGGCTAGTGCTTCTACTATGGCTCGCCTACGCGTGGTATGTTTCCTTGCTAGTGCTGTTTCCATTATAGTACTCTTACTCCGAATCTACCACCCAACATTCCGGTGGCTACTTGTCTTACTGCTTTGTTTATTAATCTTTCTGGGTCTCTTTGAGGAGTGTGCATTTTTCCTCCTCTTGCAAAAGTCTCATAAGGATCATTTTGGTAACTAGTTTCTATCATTGTGTTACCCCCTCTTGGACCTTGCAGTACATTATCAACTCTTACTGAGTTTGCAAATCTACCCGTTCTAAATCTTAGTGCAGGTTCTTTCATATTAAGGGCAACTTGTGCGGGTAATACTTCATTAAGTAATGCTTTTAAAGCCATTGGATTTGTTCCTGCTGCTTGCTCTACGTGGTTTTTTCCTCTTGTTCTTACTGCCTTTCCAACTCCTATACCTCTTTTAACCCCTTTTAAACCTTTTCCAGTTTTTACCTTTTGCGTAACTTTATTTCTAGTCATTCCTTGATTTTTGCTAAATAGTGTTTTATTTACTTTAAATCTCATATCTGCTCTAGTAGTATGGTCAAATAAAGAGCCAACTACCATTCTAGGTACTACTGTCTTAACAACATCTATCGGTGAGGGACTTCCTCCTAGCTTTGTTAAGTCGTAGGCATGTTTAACTCCCCACATATCTATAGCTTTTTCTAGTCTAACAAGGATTTGGCCTACTTTAGTATTAATAGTGTCTGCTAATCCACCCGCTCTACCTGCATCCCAGGCAGACATTGCTTCTCTATATTCGGCTTTCCTTCCTCTTGGAGATAGTCCAAATACTATCTGTATCTGAGGAGTTACAGCAAGTACGTTTCTAGACCAGCTTATTTTTTGTCCTATTTGTCTAGATTTAGGAATTATTTTCTTAAAAACTACATCTTCAGGCTTTTGATCCCATCCCATTTGTACTTCTAACCAATCTGCTAAAGTATTTAGTCCGATATCGTATATCTTACTCCAATCTGTATCTTGATTGTAAACTGCAAGATCAGCTACCATATCCTCAATAGACTGAGTATTTTCTCTTCTAGGTATTTTATTTGTATCCAGTAATTCGTTAATGCCTTTAAGTGCTGATATAGTTCCCAGAGTAGTTTTTTTACCTGTAGAAATTACGTCTCCATGGTGCCCATCTGAAGCAGCCATAATTAAGTTTTCTTGTGCAGGGGTAAGAGTCATACTACCTATAAGTACTTTTACTAAGTCTTTTTTAGCTTGTGTAATAGCTTTTGATATTGTTCCATTTTGCTCAAAACCCGCGACTTGTGCTAAGTTTGTAACTACTAAACTATTATTTTCAATAGTAATTGCGTGAGCTGCACCACCTTTACCTGTTGAACCTGCGCTACCTCTTATATAGTTTCTAATACCTTTTGTAAATGTTCTGTACCCTTTTGCTGCTGATACAGTGGAACCTGTTATATGCTTTACTTCATTTACGTATTCTATAACTAATTCTCTTCTAAAAATTATTTGTTCTACTTTATTTTTACTTAAATCTCTTCTTGCTATTCCAGTAATTCTATTCCCGATTAACTGATTAAGCTTATTTTGTACATCCGTCTTCATTAAATAACAACTCTATATAAATCCAGTACTCTTTTTATATGGTCTGGAAAATCTGAACTTTCTCTAATTCCTGAAGTTCCTTGGTTTTGTGTTGTAGCACCGCCTAATGTTCTTCTTTCTTTATGTTCGTCTCTTATATAGTAGTTTACTAAGTCAAATAATGCTAGTTGTAAATCTTTTGGAGTAGAAGCATATCCAGCATTATATGTTATTTTTACTGCTCCTAAACCTTTTGGCCACGCTATACGTGCGCCTTGTTCATTAGTTCTTACTATTGCATCTCCTTCTGTATCAACATAGTACTGGTACTTAGCTGTTGTTAAAGTCTGGTATGCTTCTGAATAAGTTGTTCTTTCTTCTACACTATCAACTGTGACTAACGGACTTTCACTCAGAATTATGGTGCTTGTGTGCGTGTCGTCAATATTAAAAGTTTCTACTTTATTTGTAGTGAAGTAATCTATAAATGATATTCCACAATACTTTTTAACTAAATCAGATACCTGTGGTACTATAACAGCAAGACGATCATCATCCTTCTCCCCACGAAGGCCTTCTGCGTCTTTATATTCGTTTACTGTTATTAAGTCTGCCATAGTTAAAAAGGGTGGGTTATAGGTAACCCACCAAAAACCGTATTTTAGGTATTAAGCACCTTTGTAAGCAAATGCCCACTTAGAAGTTGCACTGTCAATTAAGTCAGTGAATCCTAATCTCTGAGAAGCCACTAGGACTCTTCTTTGATTAGCTACTTCGTAGTCAGATTCTATAGTAACGCCTCTTAATCTTGGCATTACATAGTTTCTTGGGTATACTGCGATAGCACCGTATTTGCCAGCTGCTTTAGTAGCAAATTCGTCACACATGATTACTCTTGATCCAAATACTTGTCCAATTTCACCACTTAGCTTAGTAGCCATGTCGCCAACTAGGTTAGCGTCTTGGAACTCAGCATCTTCTAGTAAGTTATAATACACATCTTGTGATACGATATATACAACTTCTGAAGGGTTGATTCCATATTTACCCATATTCTTTCTCATTCCGAGTAAGTCTGCTGCAGTAACTGCGTCACTTGCTGCGAAACCTGATGCACCGTCTGAAGTTTCGTGATTGTCTGAATCAGCTGCTGCTAATAGACCTTCAAAAGCACCTGAACCGTAAACACCATTGTCATGGTTTCCAGCTAAGATAGCATTTTCAATACTTCTTGCGTGTGATCTTACCATTGACTCTCTAATTAAAGGAAGGATTGGCATGATCGCATCTTCTTCAGTTTCATTACCTAAGTATGATTGTGAAATAAGCTTGACTGTATTTAAAGTTCTTTCAGTCAAATTAACACCAGTATACGGTGAGCCTAAAGTATCGCCTCTAGTCTCTAAGTTACCGTGAGGTGATGAACCTGATGCTGTTTGAGCTGAAGCAAATTCAGCATAACCAGCGTCTGGTAAGATTGGGATAATCATGTTAGCAGAAGTCATAGCGATTTCTCTAAATAGAGGTGCTAAGACTAATTCATTTTGAATATCTCTTTCTATGTTTGTTGAAACGATTTGCTCGAAATCAGCTGAAGATACTTGAGTACCTGAGTGCTCGTTCACTTTTTGCATAATTGATTTTGAGTAGTCATTGTCCCATCCTTTACCAGTAGCTAAACCAGCAAATTTTGCGTCAATAATATCGTTTTCGAAGTCTTTCTTCCAGTCGCCGCCGTTACCTTTAGCAAAAGTTCTTTTGGACTCACGAATGCTCATGATTTCCTCTGATTTTTCTGCTAGTTGTTTTTCTAGGCTATCGACTACTGTTTTCAAGTCTTCATTTTTTTCGTTAACTCTAGCTTCTAGGTCGTTCATTAGCTTTTCAGCTCCTGTCAAACCAGCTTCCACTATAGTTCTTGTTTCTTCCTGTTTAGCTTCTTGAACAGCTTTTTCTTCAGCCTCAACTTGAATTGCTTCTTGTTGTGCTTTTTCTTCTGCTGCCTTTGCTTCGGCTTGCTTCATAGCAATTTTAGTCGCAGTATCTTCTGCTACTTTTTTTGCAAATGCTTCAAGGTCGATTGAAGTTTCAGGAGATCTTTTCTCTTCTGACATATCAGTCTCCGTTGATGAGGATTTCTCCTCGCTTGGCTGCTCAATTTTAACAGCGTCTGCTGCTGCGGTTGAGTTAGCCTGTAAAATTTCTTTTTGGTACTTTCTGTACTCGTCCATACTATCAAATGACTTTGCTAGTCCAAAGGTTGCCCCCTGGTTGCAAGGTACTGATACTACAGAAACTTCAAAAAGTTCCGCGTCTTTTATTTTATATCCATCGGTTTCAGTCATATATTCAGAATCTTTGCATCTGAATCCAACTGAAAATGCTCCGAGAACACCGTCTTTTACTAATTGAGTAATATCGCCGGCTGCTTTTGATATCTTTGCAGATATTTCTAAGCCTTTATCCGTTACTTCTAAACCAGTGGCTCTGCCAATTGGTTTATTATAGTCATGGTTAAAAAGAATAATTGGATTACCTTTAAAGTTTTCCAATCCACCTTTCATCCATGCTTCCGTTTCGATAATATCTCCAGCTCTATCTAGTCCGTTTGTACTTGCAGAACCTTTTATATTAATTCCACCATCTTCAGTTTCACCTAAAGATTTAAAAGTGCTAGTCCATTGATATACTCTTTCGTTATTTTTTGACATCTTTAACTTCCTTTTTAACAGTTACTTTCTTAGGAGCTACCTTTTTAGGAGTTACCTTCTTAGGTGCTTCTTTTACTGCTACTTGGACAGGATATCTCTTTTTTACAACTGCACATACTCTATTCCAAGATCCAAATGCTCTTCTAAGCATAAAGTCTTTAACAGGTACGTCGTTGCCAAAACTTTTATATGTTACTAAGTCCATTGTTTCAACGCCTTTGCTGGCTATAAAATCGGACAAAGCCTTTACCATCATGTCTTTTGTCATAATTATTCTTCCTCGCTTGGCGCGGCCTCTTGAGGTCTGCCGCCTTCTTCTGGATTTGAGGCTGAACCTGCGATATTCGCAGGAACTCTTGGCTGATCAAATCCTGTGATTTCTTCAAGTCTTAGTGCCTCCCTTGCTTCATTCGGTGTCATAATACCAGAATTAACTAGAGTAGCAAAATAACTTGCTTGGTCTCTTAACTCTGGCTGTAAAGCAGGAATACCTGCAATATTTTCATCAAGTTTGAAACCGAAGTATCTCTCGAAAGCATACTTAATCTTATTTGTGATTGGTAGTATGGTTTCTAAGTAATACAATCTGTGATTTGGCCTAATGTTAGCATTATTGCCACTATCCATCAAGATTGGTGGTATACCTAACGCTTCAAGAATAATCTTTTCATTAGAGGCTATGCCTTCTTGAAAGTCTAAATTCTTAAAATTAATTTCCGTTAAGTTTTCCACTTCTAAACCACCGTCTAAAAACAATGGTCTCCTTCCACCTGACTGAGGATTGTATCTAGCAACCCAAGCCTGTAACATTCTTTCTTTGATTTTCTCGGAAAGAGTGTTTGGTGACTTCAGTACCAATCCTGGTACTGCTCCGTTTTTAAAGAAGTTATCCTGAAAGTTTCTCATACTTGCTAACAACTGCATAGTTCTTAGTGCTGGTTTGAGTCTAGGTACTCCTCTATAAATAGAGTTAAAACTGTTTTCTTTAATATGTATAATTTCTGAAGGTTTGTAATCTATAGTGTTATCATATGAAAACTTTTCAATATAAGTATCATCATCACTATGTATGGTTACATGCTCCGCTGGAAGATGATAAAGATGTCTACCATCATAATAAACAAATATATTTCCATCAATTAGTAAATCTATTAAGAGATTTCTTTTAAATGTGCTTACATCTTGAAATGGATTTGGTTCTTTGTTTAACAGTAGGTCGACTCTAGTTCTTCTAACTTCTTTCTTAACAGGCGTTATGCCTTGAATCTTCTCACCAACATCAAAAGGTACTTCAGCAGAATCATCAACAATCATGTTGACTGCTCTATTTACTACTTCTAGTTGTTCGTAAGCGTTTCTATATGTATGGATTCTTTCGCGACTATCAATTGTTAGGCCTTGGTCACGAGATATAACATACTGCGCAGGGTTTTCTTTAACCTCTTCGCTTCTGCCTATAAATCTATCATACCATGCCATATTTGTCTCTCTGTATCTCCACCCATCTTTGTTGTCTTGTTGCTGTCATTAATTTGGGTCGTTTTCCGTATATTGTATGCAATCTCATGTGATGCATATGACATAAAGTAACAGCTTGGTTATATACTTCGTCATAATTTTCTTTTATGAAAGTTTCACGAAGTGCTAGTATTTCTTCTTCAGTTTTTATGGTGATGTTTTGTTTTTTCATCCACCATTCTAGTAACTCAGTTAATCCGTTGTAGTGATGAAAGTCCAGATTCTCTGTACTTCCACAAATGTAACAATCCGTTCCTTTTTTATATTTAGACTTGGCCTTGTCACGAACATATTTAACTAAATCTCTTCTTAAAGTCATAAACCTACTCGTATAATAGAATTATATCGTAATTTTAAACTCATGTCAAGAACTATTTTTGATAGGTATAATTAGAATGTAGTGGCGCTTGTTTCAAACGAATATATTGCATATCGTAGCGCGTCTGCCATGTGAGAAGCATAGTTATGTTTAGGTTTTTCTCTTAATAAATTAGGATTAGGATCCCACTGATATTGGTCTAAACATAATAAAGACTCTTTACATCCTTGATGCACGAATAATTGATTGTTGTCTACTACAGTAGCCACACATCCTATACCATCTAGTACTGACTTTTTGGCATTAATAGTGGAAATGTCATAGTTTTGTGCAAAATCGAATCGTGTTTGTTGAGCAGCAGAGTCAATGTAGATATAATCTATATCCCATTTTTGTATTAATTTTTGTATTTCTATTGCGTGTTGTTCTGTTGTTCTTTCAGAGTCTAAATATTCATCTACTAAGTAGAATTTTTGCGCATCCCAGTCATATGCAATAACGCAGAAGGCAGTTGGATCTTTGTACCCTACGTCCATTCCTGCAAATATGTCCATCCTTCTAGTTTCTAGTTCGGATAAGTCCATAATTTGAGTTTCATGGTCAAATGCCCATACTTGTCCTTCAAATACATTAAAGTCAGCCATATATTCTTGGTTGAACTCAGCTTCTGACATAGTTCTTTTAGCTTCTGTTATATCAGACTCTGATAATCGTGGATTTTCGTGGTAAGTTGCCCTAACAGACGCCCATTCTGGAAACTCATCACTGAATCCTCTGTGCCAAAACTCTGCAAACCAGTTATTTCTACCCCTTGGAGTAGATATAAAGATTGCTTTAGAGTTTGCTTTGTCTAATGTAGGCCTGAGCGCAACATTGAAAGCATCCTTGCCGTCAACAAGGGCTGCTTCGTCGAATATGATGAGATCATAAGACCTACCCACAACCGAATCCACTTGGTTAACAGAACCCATACGTATTGTAGAGCCGTTTGAAAGCTCAATAACTTTATCTTTTGCATTATCTCGAGTAACTTCTAAATCGAAGTGCTTTATTAATTGTCTTTGTAATTCAAAAGAAATTTGAGACAATGAATAGTTAGGGGACATCAGTAGTACATTAGAACCTGGTACTAAAGTTATTAATTGACCTATTATGTTTGCAATATAAGTTTTACCTTGTCTACGAGAAATCGCAGCACAAACAAAACGGTACTTAGGATTGTTGATAGCATTGATTAATGCTGTCTGGGAACTATTTGGATTAACTCCAAGCAACTCCATATAACTATCTATAGGTAGTTTTATGAATTTGTTTTCATCAAAAGACATTAACTCATTGCTGAGTATATCTTTTCTACTTAATGTTATCAATGTATAGTCTCATTAAAAAATGTTAATAGTTCATCGGTCTCATCTAAAAGACCTGCATCTGCGGCTTTTTCGTAAAGATATAAAAAGGAGGCTGACATCTGTTTTAAATTCTTCTCTGCAGATGATAGTTGGCGTTGTTCTTCGACACTTAACATTTTGCTTAAAAATTTATGTGCATGGATTTGACTTTCATCTAACCATACCTTTCTTCCGTCAGTAGTGGGTATACCCATATTATCTCCTTTTTACCATTTAACTTTATTTGCCCAATAAGCTGCTGACATTTTGCCTCTAGCAATATTCCTTCTATGTCTAGCTTTAAAACTCTTACGTTTCATTTTCATTCTACGAGACTCTCCAGCTTTTGGTTTCCCTGCTGTCTTAGCTCCTTTCTGTCCAAAACGAATAGTTTTTATTTTACTTCCAACTTTTGCCACCACTATGTGTGACTTAGTTTTATGTCCAGGTGTTCGTTTGGGCTTATTGAATCCTCTTACACCTGCTCTTTTTAGCCGGGGGTCACGTTTACGTGGCATGATTATCTCCTTCTAGGTAATATTCTTCCCGCTGTTCGTTTGCCAAATCTTGCTGACTTAGGTTTGACTGTTTTGCCAAATCTTGGTCCGATTGCTTTTGGGGCTGCACCATAAAAACCTGCTGCACTAGACATAGGGCTTTTTGTATTAACAAAAGTTCCTGCTGCTGAGTTTAAGTCTCTGGTGAGTCCTCTTTTTAGTTTATGTTTACGAATCTTCTGAGTACCATGTACACCAGTAGGTCCGCTTAAAAATGATCCTGTTCTAGCCATTTCTATCTCCTATAAGCTTTTTTAATTGCTTATCTCGAAAAACACACTCCTGCATAGTTGCGTAATTTTTCAGTTTTATTAGATTAGTAAGTGTTCGACGTCTTTTTATTATAAGAGCCGCTACTGATATCTCAATCTGTGCTAACCTTTGTGTCATCTCAAACTTTTGGTCAAGTGCACGATTGGTCATCTTACTTTCTCCTTATTAATTTTTGTCCTATGAAAAGCTCCAAGATACTAGTGAATATCTTGTCCCTTTTGTTATTTTTGTAACACCATGAACTGGACTAGTCTCTGGTGAAAAAGGATCGCAATGTAATTCAATTGCAGTCCCAACTTCTTGAGGTATTGTATTGCCATCTGCAATAAAATCTCCTCCTTCGTAATCATCATTTAGTGGTATTACTACTACTTTCTCTGACTTTAAATTTGTGTTTGGTTTCCAGTAATTGCTCAGACACATCCATTGGGAGTCTCTGTGCGCCGAAACGTGATCTCCAGCTTCATACTTAATAAGTTTACATGTGTACACAGGGTTACCTTCCCATGTATCAAATACAGGGTCGATCTCTGAAAATTTAATCTTACGAAACTTTTCTAATACTCCTCTACCTTCTGTTCTACTGAGTATTGTTTCTTTGTCTGAAAACTGGTCTTGTTTTTGTAAGTCTCTTCTTAACTCATCTACTATATAATTCGTACCAGATGCTATAATTTTTTCACACTCTTCTTTTGTTAGTACATTTGGTACTATTCTAGGTGGTGTTGTTACTTGGTAATACTTCATCGTTTTTTCCTTCTAGTGGTTCTTTTTCTTTTTACAAAAGTAGATACATTTCTTGGTTTGCCTCCAGGATTACCTGCTCTTCTCTTTCTAGTAACTGCTGATCTTTTTTGTGCTGCAGTCATTCTTCGTGCTTTACTTGCTGGTACACACTTGGGATATCCTCCCTTACTTCGTGCAGATTTTCTTCCACATGGTGGGTGCCCTCCACCTTTTCTTTTACGAGAAATGTCTACCCATCCCTCTTTAAACCATTTAGTTAGTCCGCCTTTAGGTTTCGCCATGGTCATGCTCTACATCACCACTTACTAAATAATTGGCTGCTTGAACAAGTTCATGTTCAGATACTGCTATCTTATTTGTCCACCATGTTTCTAGAGAC
>Ga0115572_10002413_pt1 | contig 14973 bp, 5 predicted proteins | sample COGITO_mtgs_1206_FD_88681 | JGI IMG/M metagenome (GOLD analysis project Ga0115572, IMG submission 88681) | Pelagic marine microbial communities from North Sea - COGITO_mtgs_120607 | ecosystem: Environmental > Aquatic > Marine > Epipelagic | place: Germany:Helgoland, sampling site Kabeltonne... | reverse complement strand
CTAAAGGTACACATGACTAATATATGCAGCGAAATAACATTACACACCGATGAAAGCCACAGCTTTGTATGTTGCTTGTCGTCATTAAATTTAGCAAAATATGAAGAATGGAAAGATACTAACCTTATCTATGACGCCACGTTCTTTCTTGACGGAGTTATGGAGGAATTTATTCAAAGAGCCAAGGGGTTACGCGGGTTCGAAAATGCTGTTCGATCTGCGCAGAAAGGGAGAGCACTGGGCTTGGGAGTCCTTGGATGGCATACATATCTCCAAGAGAAAGGTGTTCCTTTCGAAGGCTTACTCTCTCAGTTTGAAACTAGGAAAATCTTTTCGCAAATTAAAATTGAAAGTGAGAGGGCATCTAGAGATCTTGCAGAGATTTACGGCGAGCCTCTGTGGTGTGCTGGAACTGGTATGCGTAATACTCATTTACGTGCTGTTGCTCCTACTGTTAGCAATAGCAAGCTTAGTGGGAATGTGTCGCCAGGTATTGAGCCGTGGGCTGCAAATGTTTTCACGGATCAAAGTGCGAAAGGTACTTTCATTAGAAAGAATCCGACGCTTGTTAAAGTACTAACTAAACATAATTTAAACAATGAAGAAACGTGGAATAAAATACTGGATGACTATGGTTCAATTCAAAATATTGACGGGCTGGATCATATTACCGTGGGTGATCATGACATACCTGCCAAAGAAGTTTTTAAAACATTTAAAGAGATCAATCAGCTGGAACTGGTTGCCCAGGCAGGATTAAGACAACAGTATATAGATCAGTCTGTTAGTTTAAATTTAGCATTTCCTGCAGTGGCAACTCCTAAATGGCTTAATAAAGTTCATATAGAAGCATGGAAGAAAGGTGTTAAAACTTTATACTATACACGTACTGAATCTGTTTTACGTGGGGATCTTGCTGCTAAAGCAATGGACGAAGATTGTTTAGCCTGTGATGGTTAAACAATATATTAAATTTAAAAAAGCCGATGCAATTAAGTATCGGCTTTTTTATTATAGAATATTCGAGGTGTGGTCGCCTGTTTTGTTTATTCTATTTGTTTTTCTTTTTAAACATTAGGAAATACAGTAATGAGTTCCATTCGTGTTTTAATTTTGCTATAATCTTTTTCATTATTTTTTGTTTTTATATTTATCTTTATTTTTGTTTAGTAGCCACCACTTATGTATGGTGTATCCAATACTTATGGCAAGCAAAAGTATTTTTAAAACCATATCAACCTGTGACATTGATACGACTAGTGTTCCAAAGTTTAATGCGTAAATTTTCAAATCCGATATATTCATTTTAAGGGGTTTTATTTTAAAGAGTCTTGTCTGGTTGTAGTTGATATTTTTAACATGTCCCGATTAAATTGTCTTTTGTTCTGTAGTTGTATTATTTTTTCTATTCGAGCTTCCTCTTTTTGTAGACGGTTTATTTCTCTTCTGGAAACCCCCATATTCCATAAACTATCTACTTGTTCTTTTTTAGTTAATACCTTAAGCACCTCTCTTTTTTCCTGAGGACCCATATCCATATTAAAAGAATCTACAATAGCCTTTTTCTTAGCAGCCTTTTCTTTTTTTAATTGTTCTTTTCTTGCTGCTTTATTCGCGGCAACTTCTTCTTCCGTCATAAACTTTGGATCATATAAGCCTAAACTCCATTTATCCCAACCAGCAGCTAACGCAACACTTTGTATTGGCGTTAAAGTTTCATCAGTAAACGCGGAATAAAGGTTATTTACTTTCTGTAACAACCTATCCGCGGGAACATTACTAAGAGAAGAAAATACTTTAGCATTAGCCATTAGCATAGGATTATCAAAAGCATATTTTCCGTATTCAGCCAACTGAGCTAGTCCTTTTTTAGTTGAAAAGTATTTATAACTTTTATAAGCAGAGTAAATCTTTTTGGTTTTAGAAGATAACGGAGGTGATATAGAAAACGCTTCATTTAAAACATCTCCATAATCTGCCTTGTATCCCTTCGCTTTTTCCTTGTAATATCTCAATATAGTATTCTTAGCAGTTATCGCTACCTTACCAGGTGATCCAGATCCAGATATAAAACTGTCAAACATACTATTAGCTATCTTAGTATTTTTCTTTTCATTGTTTGCTTTGTTAAAATCTTTTTCTTCCTGAGTCATATCCTCATCATCCCCTCCAAATAATCTTAAGAATTGAGATTGCTGTAATGCATAAAATATATAACTTTGTACTGCGCCATAATATATTATTTTAGATATATTAGTCTTAGCGTCTCCTCTTCCGTTTGCTAAATCCAAAGCCGCTTTTTTAGTCATTCGGGTCATTTGCATAGGAGTATTAGCAAATGCAAATATTAGTCTACCAGCAACACCCGTTTGTATATTTGATACTCTATCTTGTCTTGATGATTGTTGAGACTCTTCAGAAACTTCTCTGAAATCCTCAAATGCTCTTTTTCTTGCAGCCTCTGCAGATAAGCCTTGCTTAACGTAAGTTGCGGTTCTATTCATTAAAAATGGGGTTCCTCCAAATGCAATAGCAAAACTATCTGCCATTTGTGTAGGTTTAAACCCTATTTTTATCATGCTGTCATATAAATTTCTAGCATTACCTTTACTTCTTTCTACAGCTTTAGCAATTTCTGCTTCTTCTACATTTATTTCAAGCCCTCCTCTTCTTTGCTTTAAAAAATCAGAGTTGTATATTTCCATAAACGTTTTACCCCATTCCTTCGGCTTAGCAACCGCCTTACCTATCTGTAATGGATTGTTATCACTCCAGTTAACATAATTGACCGCGGATATTGTTTGTAGTACAGCTGATCTTGTATTCAAAAACATTATAACACCTACTGATCCATTAACATAATCCATACCGGCCTGAACATCTTTACCTAAATCAGCGGATCTTGTTTTTCCGGTTTTCATTCTTCCTAACATTTCTTTAAGGTTCTCAGTATAATTTTTACCATAGCCAGCCTCAATTCTACTAAAGTTTTCTTCAGTAAACATTTCATCTACGTTTTTTTGCCAGTCTTTTAAGAAATGTCCTCTAACGCCTTCTGTAGCATACTTAAATAATTCATAGCGTATATTGCTAGAAAACCATGTTTCACTTGGCCTAGGAAATAACTCTTTTGTTTTTGTTATGCCCATTATACCGTCGGCATAAGCGGAAAGTCTTGGATCATTTTTAACTATTTTAACTAAATTATTAATTTCGGCTTCTTCTATTCCAGGTATTTTGTAGCCCAACTTATTATATATAAATACTCTAGTTGCTTGATCTGCATTAAAGTTTGACTCTTTTAAACTTTGTTTTGTCTCTGGAGTCATTGAAGTTTTTAAATCACCTATCTTGCTTTCTAAAGCTTCATAATCCGCACCTAAAGTTTGTTTATAAGTACTAATAGCATTTTCTGCGCGGTTAAACGGCCTTATTAAAGTTTCCTTGACTAAAGCCATGTCTTTATTTCCTTGCTCTCCTTTGCCATAAAACTTATACATTAACCCTGCAAAGTCTTCCGCGTTAGGAGGCATAAACCAATCAAATCTGCCTTTCTTTTTACCTAAGTTAGAAGCAGTAGCTGCGGACAAAGGTTCCTTAGAAGATATCCCTTTTTTACGCTCTATCATTTCTGCTAAGTTTTTAGCCAATGTTATTTTCTTAGAAGACATTATAGCCTGTTGTACATCAGATTTTACATCAAAAACGCTTAAAGCCTGCTTTACCGCTTCAACGTTTTTAATAGCGTCGTCAGCAAAATAAAAATCATTGTACCCTTCTGCTACCTTGCCTACCATCCATTCGGCTTTTGCTGAGGCTGATCCATCTCCAAGTCCTACAATATTTTCTATAGGTATTTCTAAGCCTTCCGATTTTAAAAACTCCATTATAGCAGGAGCTGCATCCGCTGGCCTAGCTGTTAAAATAAATACATCTTTATTTGTATACTTACCTTCCTTCTTTTTTGCTTCAGCAAATAGCGGGCCTAGCTCTCCTTTCATAACCTGGCTAAACTCTTTAAAATCAAATATAGCTCCTTTAGCGGACAGCACTTCAGATTTTTTCGCAAACTCGGTAGCATTTAATTTACCTTTAGTCCCGTCAGGCATTGTGTATAGCACATTGCTTTTTGTCTTAGCTAAGGTGTCGTCGAAATCAAATACACTAATTCCTTTAGGCTTTTTGTTTGGGTCTCTACCTTTTTCAAATGCTAAGTCAATAGTTTTAGAATAGCGCACTTGAGTAGCTGTCGATGTTCTATCACCAAATCCAAATTGTTTTAAATTTTTAAAATTATAGTTTAGTCCTTCCTTAGGCGCAGTTAACAGTCCGTCTAAGGCCTCTTTAGCTACGTTGTCTATAAGATTATCATAAGCTGTTTTTTGAGTTACTATATCAAGAAAATTCTTTAGGTAAGTTATTTGTGGAACCGTTAGGTTTTTATTAAGTTCTACAGAAAGAATCATTTTGGCTACAGCCGCATCAGTTAATCCTGCTCCGGTTTTAAAGTCTGCAATTTTCATTCCTTCAGGGCTCATGATTACTGAGTTGTACCCTTCTAGTATCTGCTTAACTACGGTTTTATCACTTAATGTTCCATCTTTAAGAGCTCTTTGTACATCAATAGAAAAAAGTAATTTAGTGTTACTGTGTTCGTTACCTTGTTTAGCTTTTTTACCTTCTTTCACCTTTCTTGGTCCTTCTGTAAATTGAAAAGTACCTTCAAAAGACATCATTCTAAATCCATTGCTGTCATTATTTCTTAAAACATGAGACATACCAAGCTCGTACTCATATTTTTCTTGGCCTTCTAGTTTGTTACCTACTTCACCTATAGCCCTAAGTAACACTGACGCAAGTTTGCGTTTTAAGATTATATCTTGTACAATTTCAGGCTGTTCTTTTAAAATTTTTTTAGCTATCGTTTGCTTTTCAGCAACTGAAAGATTTTGCAAATCAAGGTTTAGTATGGACTTTTCAAAAAGTTGTATTCTTTTTGCAACATTAATTCCTACAGCTCTTTTTGCTTTTTTGTCAAATTCTTCTTTTATTATATTGTTTTCTTTTAATTCTTGTAAGACAGTTTTAAAATCAGCTTTTAACCCGTCTGATAATCCATATTCGGACCCAAGTATTCTATTGCTTTTTTGTAAGTAGGATCTTCTAAAGTTATTTGATTTAAAGCGTCTGGATCCTCCCATTATGCGCCCATTGTATCTAAACAATCCAGCTAAAAAATTACCCGCCGATGATTTGTTGTAATACGTACCTTCTACTAGTTCCGCTAATTCCGGAGGTAAATTTTCTATAGTCTTTTTAACAGCAAAATCAAATATTTTTAAACTTTTTTTAGCTGCATCTTTTTCTGCTTGAGTTGATCTTGAATTTATGTTTAATGATTGATTAAATTCAATTATATCTATTGCGTCTTTTTGTGACATGCCCTCTGAGGTAGCTCTATCAAAATATCGAGACTCCACTTTAGCTTCTGAAGTATTAACTAATTTTTCAAATACTTCACCGGTGCTTCTATCAGTAAATTCCATTAACTCAGGTTTAACTAGCTGAGCGTTGATATCTTCAATCTGTTCCTGAAGTCCTAATTCTATTATTTCATTAAATTTATCGTAATGAGGTAAATTTTCTGATTTCCATAGTGCATTATTTTTTTGCTCTTCCGTTAGGTTTTGGTAGCTGTGCACCCAGTCTTTCCATTTATCACCTTTGCTTTCAACGTAACCTTTAAATTGCTGTATTATAAAAGAGGACATGTCTCCTCTATCTATTAGTTTTCCTAATTGTCTTGCATAACCATCAACAAGTTTTACCCCTATTTCTGCTTGTCTATCTTCAACTCTTGTTCTCATAGCGGTGTCAGCAATAGCTGCTTCGATAGCGTCGGCCCCAAACTCTCCAGAAAGAGCCTCTAGCAATGATCTTCTTCTGCCGTCTATTCTTACAGACTTATTCCCTAAAAAGTATTTTCTCCATTCAGCTGGAGCTACTTTTCTTTTTTGTCTTAGCTTTCCACCTGCTAAATTTTTATTGTTAGTGCTCTTTTTTATAATTTTTCCGTCAGCACCAATAGCAAACTCTGTAAATGAAGAAAATCTTTTATTAGCTTGCGATAAGGTTATATAACCATTTTCCCACAACTTAAAAGCATCCATAACAAATTGTTCGTACTCAGCTGTATAATCCTTGTTGTCTTTTGTGAGTTTACCGGCTACACTTTCTAACTTATTATAAATTAAATCAGTCGCCTCGGTAAGCAACACATCGGCAACATTTTTAGCTTTTTTAACTTTACCTACTGCTTCTAGTTTTTTAGCTAACTCACCGGGACCTCTAAATTTACTTACATTTTTTATGGTGCCATCTGGGTAAGTTATCACAGCCTCTGTGTAATTTGGCATGACATAATCAACTATAACTCCGTCCGCTAATTCGATTGTGCCTTTAGAAGAAATATCGATGTTCTCTAATCTGTTAGTGAGTAATATTTTATTAGCAGTTTGTCCTATTTCAATTGCCATTTCCCCAGGTATTTTCATTACCTGAAAAGCATCCAATGTTCTTTTCTTAGATTTTATTTGTATATCGTCTATAGGAGATTTTTTAGTAGTGCCTTCGCTGAGCCCGTCTTCGTTTGTTAAGTCTTTAAGTTGATCAAAAGAAGCATCTGAAGATTGTGTTTCAAAAATATACTTAGCGTCTTTACCTGTAATCTCCCCTAGTATTTTATTTTTTATGTTACTTGTTAAGTAAGTCATAAAATTAGCTTTATCCTTTTTGCCTGTTGCCATTGCAATAGCTTGCTTTTTAGAAGAATCAATTATTAATAATTCAGCTGCCTTAGCGTCTATCTGTTCCGGAGTAGGATTATTTTTTTCTATATAGCTGATTAGCTTAGTAGTCTTTATAAAAGTATTTAATGACCCAATAAGACCCTGTCCTCCGTAAACGTTTTCGTTTACACCATCGCCTTTTTCAGTAAAATCCATAACCATTTTATCAACTATAGCCTCTTTTTCAGAAAGACTTAAGGTCAAGTTACCATTTCCATCAACAACCTTGTTTACTTCCGATACAATCCAAGGTCTTAAAGTATAACTTACTAGCATTGCCCCGTCCAGTATATCTCTGTTGGTTAAATTGTCAACATTTTTGAATTTATCATTAAATACTTTTTTAGCGGATTCAATAGATTTCTTAACAGTTTCTGCCTCTAAGTTGTCTTTTCCTGACTCGTTAAATTCCATTGAAGATTTAGCTTTGTTTTCTTTAAACTGATCCTTCAGTGTTTTAGTTATTGTACCATCAAAATCTATTAACCGCTCGCCGTTTATTGACATGTTAGAAAGAGCCTCATACAATTTTCTAGCCCCGGCTTCTGTTCTAACCTCTCCAAATCTATGTAAAAAGGTCATAACCTCCCTGGCATTTGTTAAGTTGTGCTTTTGTGCTATAGGAACACCTAATTGATCTGACATTATTCTAAGGCTTCTAGCAACTTTAGGCACCACCCCTGTATCTAATAATAAATTAGCGTAATCTTTTTTACTTAAAAATTCTGTTATATTAGCTAAGTATTCTTCACTAGTAACCTTTTGATCCCCATAAAGCTCTTTTATTATTTCCTTAAAAGATACATTAGCCATCACGGGATCCCCATTCCGGTCTCTTCGATTACCAGGAGCTTTTTTTACATTAGATACAAAACTTATATTTTTAAAAGAGCTTTCTAAATCGGATTTTATTAAATCTACAAACTTTTTTGAAACTGCTTCTTTGTTTGTAAAAATATTATCCATCCAAGAATGCAGGGTTTCTTGTGCTGCAACTCCCCTTTGATATTTAGATAAGTTTATTACTACTCTATCAACACCACCTCTGTTTCCAAAAGAAACAACACCTGGCTGAAACTGAGCTTTTGCATTTTGACTAGTTAGACCTTCACCTGTTTCGTTGATAATTATTTCAGTATTGGTTTTGCCTGCTGCTTTTAGCTTAGCCTTAACCTCTCTTACTATATCTTTTTCAGCAGCTACTTTGTTGGCCTCATATTTTTTTATAGTCTGCGTAAAAACGCCCCTTTCCATCCATAGTTGCGCTCTTGTAATATTCTTGCTAAAAGCTAAATCACCCATAGGGCTGTTTAATTGTTTATCTATTGCGGCAATTTTTGCCTTAGCGAAGTTTGCTTGCTGTTTTTGGGCGCCAATATCAAGATTGTTAAATTGTGAGTCACTCACATAAAGATCTTGATTTAGCAATTTTAGTTGTTTATCAATTTGGTCTAGCCTTTTCTTTTTAACCGCATCTGTTTCTTTCCTTTTTAAAGTTCTAGTGTCAGGCATAACATCTCCGTCCAACGATCGACGTTTTCTAGATATTTCATTGCTTGCAAATTGCTCATAAAAATCTGGAGTTTCTAATTTAGCTTTTTCGGCCCTAAGATTATCTCGCATGTTTACCTTTTCTACTCTTCGCTTGAAATCTAATTCCTTAGCGTTAGGAATAGGTAATATGGCTCCCATTATTGCATTTGTTAACAAACGGTTTCCTACTTCTCCTAGATCACCGTAGTATTCCTCCATACTGGTTTTCCAGTCTTTTTCTTTCATGAACTCATCAGCCATAGCTTCTGCTACAAGCGCGCCTTCGCTACCAAGAGTAAAACCACCGGATCCCCCTACCATTTTTTGAATTAATCCTCCAAATCTTCCCTTTAATAGTCTATTGGCTATTTGCCCCCCGGCAAAAAATCCACCACCACCACCTGTTTTAGCTTCTCCTAAAGTCGCTAACTCAAATTTTACTTCCTCAAGGCCCATACCTAAAACAATACCTAATGCTTTTTGTGCGGGATTTCCTTGTATTAACGTACCTACTATTTTAGCAGCTCCTCGTACAGCTCCAATTTTATTTATAAGAGCAAAACTTATAGCCATAGGCACAAAAGCTCCAAGACCCTCGGTTACGTTCATTGCTAAACCTCTTTCGAAATTACTTTTTTGATCGTTGGTCATTTCTACACCAGCGTCTTCCATAAGATTGTAACTAAAATCTAGCTGTTCTCTTGAGGTAGAGGGAAGCATGTTTTTAAACTCAGCAGAGGCGTCGTTTGATAACACCATATCACTAATTCCTTCTATGGCTACTTTAGCAAATTGTGTTAATCCATCTGTTATGTTTAATTCTTCTGACCCAGGATCTAGATTTAGTAAAAACATCCGCCCCAAAGCATCGCCCTGTTCTGATATCCTTACACGATCCTCCGACATACCTTCCATAAAAATCTCTGGAGAAACTAAGTCCCCGTCTTTAGGTATCCAGCCTTTAGCTAACATATTTTTGCCCTCTTCTCCAGTAATCCAGTTTTCACCCACTTCTTCATGGTGCATGGAAAGTAAGTCCTTAACTTTAACTCCCCTAAAAATACCGTCTTCACCAGGTTTATATCCTTTTCTTGTTAGCCTCATAAAGAGAGCATCATTATCAGTAGAATCAAAATCGTATGTTGTTTCTAATTTATTCCTAATATCAATTCTTTCTTGCAAGTTATAATAATATCGGGCCCTTACTGTTCTGTAGTCGGCGGTAGCTAATTCTTGTGCACGAGCCTTTATTTCTGGAGAAGCCTCCATCATTTGATTTTTAGGCATGGTAGCTACTTCCACCGGATTAAGTCTATTCCCTTCTAAATCAAACATCTGTTTGTAGTCCTTGTCAAACCAGCTAGAAGGAAGAAGCCCTGTACCAACAAACAAGCCAAGATCATCAGAAAAGTCTCTTTCCTGATTTAGTTCTTTAAATTTTAAATTATATTCGTTTACAAGTTTTCTTTTTTTAGCTAAAGCATCTTCCACGGTGCCTACTCTACCTGTAGCTATTACTTTATTAACTTCTTGTAATTTTTGACTAATAGCAACAAGCTCCTGCTGAACAGCAGTTAAATTGCTTATTGTTAAACTCATTTCGGTTTTGATTTCTTCGCTAGGCGATAAGGCTATTATAGTGCCTTCTTTTACCTGCATATCTGCTCTTGCTTGATTTTCTTTTCTTCTTGCTTTTTCAATAAGCTCGGTGATTATAGTATCCTGCGCGTATTGTGTTGGCAAAGAGCTTTGAGGTAATAGATCTTCCATAGGATTTCCTTCCGCGTCTAATCTAAAGCTAGTAACATCTGGATATTTGTACGCAATCCCATATTGCTCTTTAACGTAATTTTTAAGTTCTTGGCCAACTCCTCCTTGAACTTTGCCGTCCATGTATTTGGATTCCGTTTGAAAAGTGTTTAATATGCCTTGATCAATTAAATTTTGGGTAAAGTCAGTGTACGATTCTACTTCTTCCCTTGCCCCGGGCACTTCGGCTCCATCTGAATCCGTAATTCCTAATTCAAATTCCCGTGTTTCTTTTGCCCACTCAACCCCTTTAGCCCTCATTAGCTTAAGACCCTTCTCTTGCTCCGAAATAGACATTTCCAAGGGATTCTTTGGAGGAAGCTCGAGCTTAGTCTCCATAAAGACGGGCTTCTTCTCCTTAAAAGACTCTAGTAATACATTACTTTGATCTGACAGTGAAACCGAAGAACCATCTCCCTGCGGTGATTCCGTATCTTCTAGTGCTACAGTTTCCGACACCACAGCTGCACTCTCTATGGGGTCTTGTATAAAATTTTCTTGAGATGCTTCGTTTGTTCCGGCAACTCCACCGCTAGCCTCCAGTTGAGTAGCTCTTAACTGCTCTTCCGGGGTTTTTTCTGTCATGAAGTTGTCCTCAGATTCAGGCTCACTTATGACTTCTACAGAGTAGCCCTTTAATCTAGCGGCTGCTACAGCTGCCATCATATCAGATTTTTTTTCAAATTGAACTTCTTCGTCGTTTATTATATATTTATACATAAGGTTTAATTTAATTTTAATTGGTTTTGTATCTTGAAATTATTGTATCTCTTAATGCTCTAGCATCTTTTGGTAAAAGCGGAGTAGTTGCGTATATGAAGTTAAGAACATCTTCTCGATTTTTCATATCGTAAGGTTTTTTATCGGTATTTATTCCTCCCCCAACACTGCCTGCACCTCCACCTGCTGCCATTATTCCTGTTTTTGTAACAGTTATAACACCCGCATCATTTATAGTCATGTCAAAGGGGTAATACCTAGAGGTACCCATTTTAATTTCTCTACCACCTCCGATTTCAAATATAGCTGTAAGATCAGCTTTAATGTTTTTAGTATCTGAAAGGGCGGCAAATGCGTTGGTATAATATTGATTCTCCACCTGTGCTATAGTTTCATCATCAGCAGCCGACACTGAACTTTGCAGTACATCATAGTACAATTGTTCCCCCTTATCAATATCTCCTTTTATTTGGCTTGTTTTATTGAACAATTCTAACCCCTTCTTCTGTAGGTAAGCGCGCTGAGTCTGAGCCAGTGTTAAAGGGTTGGGCACAGTTGTGTCAACTTTTAGTGCTTTAAATTCAGCTTCATTTATGTTTAAATCTTGAAGAGTTTCTTTTAGCATTTGAGGCTGATCTATCCTGCCCATTATTACAGCAGTTCTTTTTGCAATTATAGCGTCTCTTTTTTCTCGCATCCCATCACTATTAATAAGTTGTCGCTGGTAAGTTTCTCTTTTTTTATTATTAAGAACCGTAACCTCTTGTGTGTTATCAACAAATGATCCGTTAAATTCTGTTTTGCCAGTTATTTTATTAGCAACAAAAAACGCTTTTGTTTGGGCATCGATTTGCTGAACAGAGGCATTACCGTCTTTTTCCAAAAACATTTTTCGTGCCATAACGGAAAATTCAGCTTGGCTGATGTAAGTATCCTTTCCGCTGGGGTCCGTGATCTTTATATTGATTCCCTTATCTGCTATATACTTATCATCATCTCGTTTAAGATCTTCATCTATTTTTATTAGCTCTGCTGTATAATCCGGCACACCCCCCAAAGACATACCCAAAAGACCTGTTCTAGATCCGTTGTCTGGCACTATGTTTCCGCTACCGTCATCCATGCCGTAGCTTTTCCAAAAAGTGGTTTCATCTAATGCCCCTCCCTTTGAAACATAATCATCGAATGCAGAACTAACAGCTATAAGATCTGCAGTAAGACTATTAATACTATTTATAGTGCTATAAACATCTTTTTCTCTTTCGTTAAATACAGCTCCTCCCGCTCCGTATACTTGCCCTTCTACAGATATATCAAATTGCTGTTGATTTGCCGCCTCATGCTCTTTGGTAAGAAATGGCGTAAAACCAGCAAATGTTTTCTTTAGATTTTCTTCGTATACAAACCTTCTTTGGTTATAGTCTGCTCTTAATCTAGCCTCATTTCTATTGTCTAATACTGTCTTGTCCGCTTTATCTTTTGCTTCCTTTTTTTCCAATGCAATAGCATCTCTGCGGGCTTTTTCCATACCTATAATGCCTTGGCCTAGGTTTGCGGCCCCCTGCGCTATTGCTTGGCCCAGTACTTGTCCAGACTTGTCGTCGATTATTTTTGGATTTCTATAACTCATGTTTTATATTTTCTTAAATTCTACGTCTAGTTGAGAATAATCAACTCGATCAAATCCATCATTTCCTTTTGTAACTGCTTCTTTTGGTATTTCATCAGACATTACTCCGCTGTAAGTTCCTTCTCCAAAGCTTTTATCTATGTATTCAAAAGAATATATATTTAATCCTGAAGGTGATTCACCTATCTTTATTATATCGGTTTTTAGCCTCCTGTCAGAGCCCGTTACGGGTGGCTTAGGTGCTAAAGATCCGCCTTTTGCAAATGCTCCTGAACTCATTAGCCCACCCACTGAAGATGTTATACCACTTATCATGCCCGCTGTAGCCTGCGCTCCTGCCATATTAGCGTTAGCGGCGTTTGTATTTGCTTGATCAATACCTGATTGCATTCTATCTAATGTAGCCATATCTCTTTGCTCTTGAGCCCCAAAAACAAAAGCTTTTCCTTGAGCATCGGCATTTTGTATTCTAGCTTCTTCACTCATTTCCATTTGTGTAAGCTGCATTTCTTTTGCCTGAAGGTCCTGCTCTCCCTGTGCTGCTAACTTTTCGTTCTGCGCTTCTTGCTGTTCTATGTTAGCCGAAACTTCTTTCTTACTCTGCTTTGCTGCCTGAGCCAATGCTGTAGCCCCTCCCGCCCTCGCTCCCGTTGCTTGTAACGTATCTAGAGTATTTGCTAAGGCAATATCTGTTTGTTCCATTTGGATCTCCGCAGCGCTTGTGGCAACTCCTAAGTTAGCAAAAGGATTTGAAAGGTTGTCTCGCATTTCATCTACCATGCCGGATAAAGAGGTGACATCGGAGTATGGATTAATAACATCCTGCCGATTTGCTTCAAATTCGGCCATCTCTCTGCTTATGCGATCTTTTTCCGCTTTCGCGGCAGCTGCGGCTTCTTTAGCTTTTTTATTTCCTATCATACCCCCGACGACGCTACCTAATACTCCTATACCTGCTGCGGCTAATGTTATACCTGCCATAATTTTTCTTTTTTATTATATTCCTCGAGTGTTATTGAGAAAAAGTTATTTTCTACTTCTTGCATATTTTTAGTGTCTGTGGGATTAGCTATTACATTAATCCATACACAATCTTCAACGCACCTAATAAGTCTTTTTGTTCCTTTAATAGAATAAGACCAGCAAGGGGCTATATGTTCCACTGTTTCATTATCTGCTTCCACTATCACCCTTCCTGAAAGTAAAAACCAAAAATGATTTGTATGGTGTATTGCACTTATAACAATCGAGTCCGCCTTCATCTTCATCTGACGCATATAAAGCCCATCTGTAAAGTTGTTTGTTATAGGAAACTCTTTGTTGTTTACTAAAGACTTGCCATCCCCGTATATTCCTTCTACCTCGTTATTTTCTATCAAAACATTTTGTAATGCTTCTAGCTGTTCTATAAAATTGGTTGATAATTCTGTATTCATTTAATTTAATTAATGTGATTTTACAAATCCAGTGCTTACAGCAAAAAGTTCTTTTTTACCTGCAGAGTTATTTACTGTCATAGTTACTTCCCCAAAAAATCCTTTTATTCCAGATGAAGAACCACCAAACAATACTTCTCCGTTTTGTGACGATGTATTATTAACAAGATCTGCATAATACTTATCTTCTTTTAATTTAAAGTTGTTTATTAATAATGCATTTTGCATTTCAGCCAAGGTAGTTGCAAAAGATGCTGGAGATATAGATAATGCATTGTCCGTATTGGTTTTAAATGACGTCATACGCCATCCGGTGTTGCCTTCATAGTTTATAGTTTGAAAGTTTTTAACCATTGAGGGTGCTCCGTTAAATACAAATGTTACTTCTGATTCCTTTTGTGTCCCATAAAACACTCCTCTAGCTTGTGTGTTTGGAGCTAAAGTATAATGCTTATACAATTTACCATTATAAGCTGTAAAGTAATTGTTATTTAAACTAATTATTTGATTCGGTTCATAATCAAAAAAGCTTACCCACCCTTTCGACGTTTCGTCAAACGCTAATGTTTCGTTTGGTGTGGGGCTTTCTTGCGGGATTGAAACTACATATTGCTTGTTATGAGCATCCCATCCACCTATTATGTTTTCTTCAGCGGTAGATAGTTTATCTCTAAAATAGTCAGTCATACCGTAGCTAGATATAACGGTAATACCGTCCATAGATAATCTGCATACAACATTTTGGTTCCTGTCGGTAAAGTACTTTCTGTATCCATTAACTGCAAATGATTCAGGATCCGTGCTTATACCATATTCGCCTGCATAAGCCACATTTTGCCCAATAACTAGATTACGACTAGTAACACTAGCGTTCCCTTCAGCTGAGTATATCGCATCCTTATCAATTAAAGATTTACTTACTTTGCTTTCTTGAAAAATAATTAAATTAGTGTCTTCCGCGTATAATTTTTGTATAGATCCATTGGCAGGGTCAATT
>Ga0115572_10002411_pt1 | contig 14976 bp, 11 predicted proteins | sample COGITO_mtgs_1206_FD_88681 | JGI IMG/M metagenome (GOLD analysis project Ga0115572, IMG submission 88681) | Pelagic marine microbial communities from North Sea - COGITO_mtgs_120607 | ecosystem: Environmental > Aquatic > Marine > Epipelagic | place: Germany:Helgoland, sampling site Kabeltonne... | reverse complement strand
TATGCTTGGGAGTAAGAATTCATGAGCTTACTAGGATTAAATTTTCCCCACAACAATCATTCAAGCCCATTATTAACAAAGCAGTCGTACTCGAATTTAACATTATATGCTAATAATGATTATCAATTCATTTCACATTCAGAGTACTCACTGACAATAGTTGGCGTCGCGCACTTTTGTAGCGCACCTTCTTGTGATATTGAAACGGTGTTAGAGAATGCTGAAGGCACCTTTTCATATTGCTTATATCTCAAAGCTGAAAATAAGATCATTGTAGGTACTGATAAATTAGGGTTTTATCCACTTTATTATAAAAATAACAATAACAACATTTGTTTTGCAAATTTTCTTTTTCATTTGAAACCTTTTCTAACATCTCCAAAACCTTGCTGGGATGCTTGGGATGAACTGCTCAACGAACGAGACATCTTAGGTGATAAAACACCTATTGAGGGAGTAAAAAGGCTTCGGCAGGGTCAAAAACTGGTCATTCTAAATGATATCCTTTCAGTCAAAGACTTTTGGAAGTTTAAAAGCCCACAACAAGTTGGCTTTGACGAATATATAGATATAAATAACAGTCTAATGAAAGAAAGCCTATCCCTACTCAAATCTGACAACATGATCATTCCGTCTACTGGAGGGCATGACTCCAGACGAATTATTGTTACGGCTAATAGCCTTCAACAAAATTTTTCAACAATAACTCAAGAGACTGAGTTTAAAGAAGGGCTCGATGTCGATTCATATATTGCAAAGCAAATCGCAGAAGAACTAAATATCAAAGGCCACAAACAGTTAGATATGCTAAACAAAGATATGTTTGATCGAGATGTCTTATACAAGGATAAGTGGAATGGTTATGAAAGTCCTAATCACGGCTGGGCTGTAAATTTACTGCGATATCTCCCTAGCAACTCAAACATTTTCGATGGTATTGTTGGAGATATAACAATTAATAACCATTTTATCACTGATTTTGAGAGATTTAACAGGTCTCGAACTAACTTAGATTTCTTAGTTTCTGAACATTTAGCAGACCACAGATTTTTTCAAATCAAATCAAGTTTACTTTCAGAGTCGAATGAGACTCGTATCAAGTGCGAACTCGAGCGATTTGATAACGATTCTATCTGTTTTAACTTATTTAAAGTCTTTAACCACACTCGCCGAAATATTGGACATTGGTTCTCTCCCTTTCTCCTACATGGTCACAACGTGAGTTTGCCTTATTGTTATAGCCCATTATTTGAGCAGTCTTTTGCGTTAAAAGCCAATCAAAGAACATATGCTACGGCTCACTTTGCTGCCATGAGTAAGATTAATCACAACATTGCTGCAATGCCATCTACCAGAACACATGAAGATATGGATTTTTGGCGAAATAAAGGTGTAAGTAAAGTCAAAAATACAAAAACTCCTGTATCATTGAAGTTATCACCATTACCTATAAATACCTTTAAAAGGTTCGAACAAAACTTTAAAGACATACTATTCGACAATATTGCGTTTAAAGTCGCACCACATTCAATGCTATTAGCTAAACCATGGCGATATGGACCATTGCAACGCCTCTATCAATTTTTAACATGGTTAGAAACAGATCATTCAGGACTACCAATTTTACATAAAGAGTCGCTGCCAACCTTGAATAAATTGGAAAAGTAATATGTCGTCAGGAATTTTGAAAGGAGCTCTTTGGACTGTTCTAATGAGGCTAAGCGTTCGAGCGCTAGGCGTAATAAGCCTATTAGTTTTAGCGAGGATATTCTCCCCAGAACAATTTGGATTAATTGCAAAAGCTGTTTTATTTAAAGAAGTAATTGCGCTTCTGACACAAGTAGGCATCGAAGCAGCCTTAATTAGGAACCCAAATGCAACTCAGCAAGATTACAATACAGCGTGGACACTTACAATTATTAGAGGGGCTGCTATTTGTCTAGCTTTAATCATTTTTGCACCTATGATATCCACTTTTTTTTCGGAGCCACTATTAAAAGATTTAATATTAGCCTATGCAATCGCGATGCTAATTCAAGGGTTTACAAATATAGGAGTAGTTGATTTAAGGAAGAATATGACTTTTCACTTAGACTTCAACTACAACATGTTAATAAAGGTATCGGAATTTATACCTACACTGCTAGTTGCTATTTTCTTAGAGAGTGTCTGGGCATTTCCTATTGGTGTAATTTTTGGTTCAATCACAGCCGTTGGATTAAGCTACAAGTTTTCTAAAAGAAAGCTTTCGCTAGAACTGTCTGGATTTAAAGAGTTTTTTCATTTCGGAAAGTGGATGCTCTTGCATGAGTTTTCCTCTGCGATAGCAACAAAATTCGATACATTTTTATTGGGTAAACTATCAACAAATAAAAAACTAGGTGTTTATACAATTGGTAATGAATTAGCAACATTACCAATTAATGAGATTGCACTTCCTGTTGGTCGCGCAAGCCTTCCTGGTTTATCACGCATTTCTGACAATAAAGAAGCTAGGCTTTTAAACACTCAAACCTTATTAATTACTCTTGCCATTGCTATTCCGGCTTCACTTGGAATATCAAGCTTAAGCGATGAAATTGTCAAGCTAATGCTAGGCATAGAATGGATGGCAACAGCACCTTTGATAAAAGTTTTGGCTTTTATGGGTCCAGCAACAGTAATAAGTGCCCTCTCGATATCAGCAATAATTGTAAAAAATAAAGTAAAAACCCTTGCATTTACATCGTTGATAAACTTTTTAATTCGATGTGCTACTGTCTACTTCTCATATCTATATTTTGGTTTAATAGGTCTTTGTTACGCGGTAGTAGCGAGCGGTTTCATGCGTGCGTTTAGTCTTTTATTTTTACAGATAAAGTATGAATTTATTGACCTAAGTATGTTTATGAAAGGAATACTAAGACCCATTATCGCATCATTAACTATGTTTAAGGTTGTGGTAATAATGAAAGAAACCATCAGTTTCGATATATTATTGATAACAGTGCTGACTCTAGTGGCAATAGGAGCAGTAGCGTATATTAGCACTAGTTACATGCTCTGGGCTGTGTTTGGTCGCCCTCTAGGGATTGAAAGCTTTATTCTATCAAAGCTTCGCAAACAATAGTTATGAAACACTCTACAGCCAACTTACTTTTTAACGGAACGATATGTGCGGAATACTAGGAACACTTAATTACAACAACGCAGCGGATGCAGAACGTATTGCCACCATGCGAGACACGATGCCATATCGTGGACCAGACGATAATGGTTTATGGATTTCAGACGATAAATATTGTGCTTTAGCACATTTACGTTTGAGCATTTTAGATCCAACGCCAGCAGGCCACCAGCCTCGTATCGAACAAAGTGGTCGTTTTGTTATCTCATACAATGGTGAAGTGTATAACTACATTGAAATTCGTGCCGAGCTTGAGCAAAAAGGTTATACCTTTGACACTGGCACCGACACTGAAGTTATCTTACAAGCTTTCATTGAATATGGTGTTGAATGTCTGCATAAGTTTAATGGCATGTTTGCCATCGCCATTTGGGATAATCAAACACAAGAACTGTTTCTTGCTCGTGATCGTGTCGGCATCAAACCAGTCTATTATTATCAAAATGACGACGAATTTATTTTCGCTTCAGAAACCAAAGCGATTTTAAAAGGCCTAGATGCATTACCAGGTTTAAACATTGAGTTAATCGACGACTACATGAGCTTTGGTTATATTCCAGGTGAGAACACGTTACATCAAGGTATTAAACGTTTAATGCCTGGTCATTACGCCATTGTTAAAAACAAAAAAATGAGTATTACTCAGTGGTGGGATCTTAAATTTGATAATACGCAAGACAAAGATTTTGACTACTATTTAGACGAAAGTAAACGCTTACTTGAGAGCGCTATTGACCTTAGATTACGAAGCGACGTTCCATTAGGCATATTCTTAAGCGGTGGTATCGACTCAAGTGCGGTTGTTGGTTTGCTTGCTGATAAAGTGAAAGAGCCGTTAAAAACCTTCTCCATTGCTTATGACTTTGGTAAAAACTTTGATGAAACTCAATATGCCAGAATGGTCTCTGAAAAGTTTGGTACCGATCATCACGAGTTAAAAATCACCCCACAGCAATTTGCCGATTTTATTCCAGAGTACATTCATCTAATGGATGAGCCCGTGACGGAAGCCGCTGCTATTTCTCTGTTTTTTGTATCCAAACTCGCAAAAGAAAAAGTAACGGTGGCATTATCAGGTGAAGGGTCAGATGAAATATTTGCAGGCTATGACTTATACCAATACATGAACGTATTGGAAAAATATCGTGGTGTTGTTGGTCAAACAGGTAGTGAGTTTTTTGCGGGTATTTCTAACAAAGTGCTAGGTAAAAGCCACAAAGTATCTAAATACCTAAACATGGCAACACAACCTATTGAACAACGCTATAAAGGCATGTCTACCTATCCTGACGCCTCAAAAGAAGCCTTGTATAGACAAGACTTTAAACAAGAGTTAGATAGCGCTAAACAGCGCACGTCTCATGGTCATTTCTCAAAACAATTGTTTAAAAACATGGAAGGCCAAGACCAGCTAAACAAAATGCTCTACTTTGATACTAAAACCTGGCTAGTCGACGATTTGTTAATTAAAGCTGACCGCATGAGCATGGCGACATCTGTTGAATTACGAGTGCCATTTTTAGATTATAGATTAGTAGAATTTGCCGCTCAAATTCCCTCTAAGCACAAAATTAAAAAAGGCGAAGGTAAATACCCACTTAAGAAAATGATGGAAGGCATACTGCCAAACGACATCATTTATCGAAAGAAAATGGGCTTTCCAACACCACTTAAATTAATGTTCCAAAACGAACTTAAGGACTATGCCAAGGACTTGTTGTTGTCTGACAATACAAAGTTGCACCAGTTCTTTAAAGTAGAACGTATCCAACAACTGATCACAGAACACAACGCCAATAAGTATGACCACCACAAAACCTTGTGGCAGTTAGTGGTACTAGAAGAGTGGCTTAGGAAGAATAGTTAAGATGGAAAAGGATAAAAGGACTTATTACTCCCATATAGACTCGCTACGTGCCATAGCTGTTTTCACGGTTATTTTATTTCATATTAACCACAGCTATTTACCTGGTGGGTTTATTGGCGTTGATATTTTTTTCGTTATTTCCGGTTATTTAATATCGAGCCAACTATTTAAGTCTGTTTCAAACAATACTTTTTCAATAAAAGAGTTCTACGCCCGTCGTATTAAACGAATTTTACCCGCGGCATTATCAGTTATTGTATTTACTATAGTAATAGCGCAATTTCTTTACTTACCAGAAGATGCAATTAAAGTAGCAGAGTCAGGTATTTGGTCTGCAATATCACTACCCAATGTGTATTTCTGGAAATTCCAAGATACTAGTTATTTTGCTGCTAGTAGCTATACCACACCGCTATTGCACTATTGGTCCCTTGGAGTAGAGGAGCAGTTTTATCTTTTTTGGCCGCTAGTTGTTTTAATTCTATTACCTCGGTTAAACAAGTTTTTATTCAGCATCGTCATATTAGTCACAATATTTATTTCAGCCGGTATTGCTCAAACCCTAATAAGTGAACATCACTCTTTTGTATATTATATGCTTCCAACCAGAGCGGGCGAATTGCTCGTAGGTGCCTTATTGGCGACATTGCTGCATTTTAATATGATCAAAAAGCCCACTAAAAACACTCCGCTATTATTGTTGTCTGTAATTGGAATAGTTGCTTCATGTGTATTTATCTCTTCAAGCGATATATTTCCCGGTTGGCTGTATCTAATACCTACGAGTTTTGCAGCTTTATATATTTGGTCGGGCTTTAACCAAACATCATTTACGCATACATTCCTCACCATAAAGCCGGTGCTTTGGTTAGGTAAAGTTTCCTATTCTGCTTACCTTGTTCATTGGCCTCTATTAGCCTTTTATCGATATGGTTACGGCGAGCCGCCTGTATTTGCATCAATTGTTTTATTTATTACCATATTGTTATTGGCATTTATCAACTGGAAATTTATAGAAGAACGATTTAGATATTCAAGCGGAACATTTAGCAATTTAGCATTTAAACAATTTGTATTACCTGCGGTAGCGTTGTTTACTTTAGCCTTTGCTGTAATTAAAACTGAAGGATTCGGTTTACGGAGTCTGAGTAATACCTACGCTACTGAATTAGCAAGTAAAAGAAACCATGCCGTAACCACCAACAAGTATGATTATATTTGTCAGTACTGGCGGTTAGAAGAAGAGCACTTTAACAGCAATGATTGTATTATTGGTGACAATAAAAAAACTGACGTTTTGTTATGGGGAGATTCTAACGCAGCTCATTACATAGGGATCTTCGGCACTATTGCAAAAGAGCAAGGTTGGTCATTTAGAAACGTATCCCACGCTGCTTGCCCGCCCATTTTTACCGATGTGAAAAACTTTGTTAAAGTTAATCGGTATGACGATTGTGCAAATTCAATTGAGCTAGTGAAAACTAAGTTAGCGCAATACAATACAATTATTGTCTCTGCTGCGTACAATCATTATCAACAGTTAGACAGTGACTTTATGAGTCACTTTGAAAGTATGGTTTTGGAACTAAATAAGGCTGAAAAGAGAGTAATTATTGTTGGTAAGGCACCTGTTTTCAAAAATTTTGATCGCCACTGTTTGTCGAAAACAATCATATATCCCTTCAATAACTGCCTTAGTGTTCAACAATCTAACAAAACAGAAATTGATTACATTAACAAACAGTTAGCAACGTTCGCAAAAAACACCGATAACGTTAACTACATAGACTTTAACTCAATAATTTGCAGCAACGGATGCAGCCCATATAAAGATGGTAAACCAATCTATTTTGATTCTAGTCATATAGAGACTCTGTCTTCTTGGAACATAGTGCCCAGTCGCACTAACCTAAATTTCGCTATTAAAGGACGAACCCTGTGAACAAACCTTTATCGTTGTATTTGGATGTCTGGCGATTCTCAGCTGCGATGATCGTATTTTTGTCACATGTCGCATCACAAAAAATTAGTGATGGCTTATTCTGGCAAACAAAAGCGTATGACCAAACCGCGGTAATGATATTCTTTGTAATGTCAGGTTTTGTGATTGCTTTTGTTACAGAACAAAAAGAGAAAAACCTGTTCAGCTATAGCATTGCTCGTATAAGCAGGCTCTATTCTGTTTTAATTCCCGCCTTGGTTGTTACCATCATTTTCGACTATATCGGCTTTAAAATAAATCCTGAATTCTACCTTGGAGGACCATGGCCTTTCGACACTGAGAATTTATTTACTAACTATTTTCTATCTTTTTTTATGGTTCAAAACATTTGGGATCTTGGGTTTAATCCCGGTATCAACCAACCTTTTTGGTCACTATCCTTTGAGTGGTTTTACTACATAATTTTTGCCTGTGCATTTTTCCTAAAATCAAAGTGGAAGTATCTACTGCTAACTATTTTTGCCGTCATCGCTGGTCCTACAATACTTGCTTTATTACCAATTTGGATCGCTGGCTTTGTTTTGTATAAAGCGATGCAAAAAGGCACTAGCAGCGAATATTCTTTCATAAGCGCAGTGATATCATTACTCGCATTAATACTCCTGGTCTTTTTTGGCCCAGAAATCAGAAGTATTGATTTTGACTCTACGTTGATCCAAAGAAAGGAACTTTTTGGCGATTACTTTGATGCACTAATGTTCTGTATACACATCTACTTCTCACCAGCACTTCTTAAGTCATTCTCTGCGGTACTAGAGAGATTTGAGAGTTATATTAGATGGGTGGCCTCATTAACGTTTGCTCTTTATTTATTCCACAGACCAATAATTCAAACTCTCGCAGCAGTTAATCCTTACGACAACTCGCATTGGTTGTATCTATTGGCGTTGTTCTTTATCCCATTGGTCATTATTGTGACTATTGGACGATGGGCAGAGAAACAAAAATATACGATTAAAAATTTGTTGGTGAGCAAGTTTCAAAGCAAATATTAAAGGACTTTAATTTAGTGAAAAACATTCTCGCAATTAGCTACTTATTCCCAAACGCCGAGCGTCCCAATCATGGGATCTTTGTTTTTAATCGATTAAAAGCAATGAGTAAATATGCGAATGTGACTGTGATTAATCCTATTCCTTGGTCACCAGTGCATAGCTTCATAGATAAATTTAAACACTTAGCTAACATTCCTTTTAAAACTGAACGCGACGGCATTACGATTTACCACCCTCGGTTCTTTTCTATTCCTGGCCACTTTAAAGGTTTGGAAGTAGTGACTTATAAACAAGCAGTGAAGAATGTTATTAAACAAATTAGTTTTGAGTTTGATTTAGTTGATCTTCACTGGACCTTTCCAGACTTACCCACAGGCGATTATTTAAGTAATTACTACAATGTACCCTACCGAGTAACATTACGCGGTATGGAAGCCTTCCACCAGCAAGATGGCGATGTAAGAGAAACCTTGGTGGCACATTACCTTTCTAAAGTAGATAGCATTATTTCGTTAAGCGAAGAAATGGCCGACACAGCCGATAAAATTGCCAATACACGTTCAAAAACAAAAGTGGTGAGAAACGGCGTTGATACCGACGCGTTTTATTATATTGATCAAGCAGAGTGTCGAGACAAGCTAGGTTTACCGTCCGATCAAAAGATCATTTTAGGTGTAGGTGCCCTTATTCACCGCAAAGGCTTTGACGTTGTTATTAAGGCTCTAAAAAAGATCATCCTACAACTAGGCTTAAACAACACTCATTTTTATATTTTGGGCTCAGAAGGCGCTGAAGGCGATTACCGTAAAGAGCTAAAAGACTTAGTTACTAGCCTTGGCCTTAAAGACCATGTTCACTTTGTGGGTGCCGTACCTAATAATGAGCTTATTACCTGGTATAACGCTGCTGACGTATTCTGTTTGTCTAGCCGCGGTGAAGGCAGCCCTAACGTATTAACAGAAGCATTAGCGAGTGGGTGCCCTGCAGTAGCAACCAACGTAGGTAGCGTACCTGAAATTATGGCCAGCGAACCAAACTTAGGCACCGTAGTTGAAGTAGATGATATTGATGCCATTACTAAAGACTTAAGTGACTTACTGCTCACAGAAACAGACCGAGCCACTCAAGCCGCTAACCTAAACAAATACACCTGGGATTGGTGTGCTAAGCAGGTAGTTGAATTATGAAACACATTAAAGTCTTAGATGGAATTAGAGGTTGGGCTATTATATTTGTAATGCTGTACCATTTTACAATTCCATTTCAACAAAGTATTGGTTTAAATAGCGTAGATTTTATATTCGCGAAGTTCTTACAAATGGGTTGGGTTGGTGTAGACCTATTTTTTGTCATGTCGGGTTTTCTTATTACCAACATACTTCTAAGTACACAATCTAAGCCTAACTATTATAAGAACTTTTACGTTCGCCGTATATTGAGAATATTTCCTTTATATTACGGTATGTTATTAATATTATTAATTGTCATGCCGGCAATTTCAGACTCATTTGCTTCTAAAACTGCAACTATGCAAGCAAATAGTTTTTGGTTCTGGACCTACCTTGTTAACTGGAAAGTAGCTTCTTTAGGGACATTTGCTGATTTTCAAAGTGGCTATATGTGGTCTTTAGCGGTTGAAGAACAGTTTTATATTGTTTGGCCATTGATAGTACATTTATTCCGAAATAATCTAATTAAAGCCTCCAGCGTCTTACTTTTTACGTCTCTCCTTTTAAAAATTTGGCTGTTGTTTTATGGAGCTTCAGGAACAACAATTTATACAATGACCATAACTCATTTAGATGGATTGTTATTGGGGTCTATATTCGGTTCGTTATATTTCCATAAAAAGATTACTTCAAGTTTGATTACTCAAGTTGGTTATTTCGCAGTTTTTGCCTCTATAGGTTGCGTAACCCTTATAATAACGAGTGGGGCATTTATATTTTATTCGTCATTAGTTGGCTCAATTGGTGTCACCTTTATTAGTATCATTTTCACCTATATATTGTTGAAAGCCGTAAGAGCGGAAATTAATACTTCGCTTCTTACACAACCACTTGTTATCAAGTGCGGTCAATTATGTTACGGCTTGTATTTATTACATCAACCTATCGCAATCTTAGTTAATGAAAAGCTTATTTCATCAACATCATTTGTTCTGAACGGTAGCTATATACCAACCGTTATATTGAGCTCGTTAATCTGTTTTGTAATTTCTTTAATTGTCGCTTCTGTTTCTTATAAACTGTTTGAATTACCTTTGTTGAAGCTTAAAAAGTACTTTACGTAATTCAGCATTGAGGTGGTTGTAACCGTTCCTATTTATATGGAGGAAAAATTCATCATCATTCCACTTTGGGTTTAAATATTCACTATGCTGATCTTTAAGTATTAAATGTGAGTCTAATATTACGGCGCCATTTAATTCACCTAACTCAGCAATATAACTATTGATGTCTTCAATAGTGTGGATAATATCTCGTGGCCAGTAGAGCTCTCTTATTAAGGTAGGTGGTTGAGGTGGAAAAACCGTAGTCAATATAACTCTGTTGTTCTTGCTAAGTAATATTGTAGTAATACTCTCTATGTTCCGCTTCAAGTTAATGGTAATTTCCTTCCTCTCTGAAAGTGAGAGAAGGCCATTCCAATGAATATCATTAATACCAACTTGCAACAACACGATTTTATTTTTTAAGAGTGTGGTGTTACCTAATATCTGTCTTTTTACTTGCTCTGAGGTATAACCTCCAACCGCATAATTAACTGTATTTAACTTCTCTTGTCGAGCAACTTCATCAAGACCCACCCACATCTGAGCTCTTGAATCCCCTAGAATGACAAACTCTTCTATATGAGTTTTTCGCGTTTCGGCTAAAGCTTTGACAGGTAATGTTCTAGACTTTTGTAACTTAATAAAACTACTATGTAATAACAACGAAAAAGTAATATTAACAATAAGACTAACAACAGCCAATAACCCTATTAACCCTAAAATTAATCGCATGCAAGGCTCCAAATGAAATAATAATGGACATCAATATTGAATCAAAAACCTATTGATGTTTTTCAAGCTTTAAAGGAGTATTAGAGCATAATGGATTTGACTCTATTGAGCTTGATTTCATTCCCATTGAAGCGCGAATCCTACTTAATACTTGAAAAATATAGCATTAATTTTATTCAAGTTCATCTTATATAGGGGTAATATTCACGCTAGTTATATAGGCTTAATTGGGTTTTATAATGATTTTATCAGCAAAGAACACTAAATTTCTTACGGAAACTTTTGTCTCCATTTTCGACCTTAATTACTGCGTGTTAAGAAACTACGATAGCCTTCCACTAGAAGTCGGAAAGGATATTGACATTCTTATATCATTTGACTCATTAACGCAGGCTTGTGATCGAGTACAAGACATAGCAGCTCTCTACAAATATAAAGTTGTGATGTCTAATAATGAACTAAATGGGTTTAATTTAGTTATTAAAGGTGACAATCAAGCTATAAATATTCACTTCCAACTATGGGTTTCTTTTGAAACTAATATCTTTTACAAGAAAGTACCTGGGTTTAGTGAAAAAGTAATCAAAAATCAGATATCATCTACCTCTCAACGCGTTAATACAGTTAATATTAAAACACCTGCTAAAGTAGACGAATTCGTATTGTTGCTAAAGCAAGTTAGATATAAAAATAAAGCGTCGTATCAACTTAAGCTGAAAGAGATTTTAAATGGTAGCAATGAAAAAGCTTTAATTGATGCAACAAATAGATTTAAACTAGATTCTGAAGATTGGGTGCAAGACCCTTATAAAATTGATCAATTAATGAAATTTTTAATATGGAAGGTATGGAAAAAGCAATCTTTGAGTAATTTTATCAAAGCACTTCTTTATGTCATAAATAGGAAATTAAAGTGAAACCACCTCTAATTTATATCACTGGTCCAGATGGCTGTGGTAAAACAAGCACATGTAAAGCAGTTAAGAGAAGCTTAAAAGATCAGGGACACTCTGTTAAACACGTTTATTCAATTAAAAGAAACGTTTTTAAACATGTCATTTTTGCAATTCGAAGAAAGATGCATGGTAAAACCGATCCAACTGATAATAAATTCTCCGATGACCCTTCAAAGCGTACTTTCAGGTTTGTCCTTACCGAAGATATTTTTGACAGAAATGATGGTTCTTATCTATGGAAAATACGAAAGTTTTTTACACTTTTAATTACTATTTCTGACGTTTTTCTGAATAGCCTTATTATCAAATATTGGAGATTTAAAGGTTTTACTGTTCTAGTTGAAACATCCCCTTACGACATATTTTTAAAATATCATATGCCTCAATTTAAATGGGTTGAAGCTATTTTCGCTTCCTTACTACCAAAACCAACCTTCGGTATTGTATTACAGGCTAATTCTCAAAAGATCTTTGACCGTAAACCTGAACTTACGGTGGCTGAACTAGATGATTATTACCATAGACTAGAGGCTTTACTTTTCACAGCAAAAGTTAATGATAGATTTCATTCGGTAAACAGTGACATCAGTATTGAGTATACTGAGCAAGAGACTAAAGAGTTGATATCGAAGCTATTGGCTGAATCTAAAAAATGATTGCTAAGGACACTTTTTACGAACTATTAAACTCTATTGATGTTGGCCCTTTTGAATCAAAGGAAGTACGCCATATTAAACTGCTAAATAGAGTGTCACGTCGATTATCTCATGTAGATATTTATTTAGTTACTTTCACAGATGAATCAGAAACTAAGGTTTGCGCTAAGCAGTTAATTAGTAAACATTTACTCCATGATAGTGCTCACTTTTTAAAAAGTGAATTTGAGATTCAGCAGGCGATACATAAATCTGTTTCTAAATATATTAACTTACCTAACGCCTATATCTATAACCAAGATTTGGGCGTTTTTATTAGCGAATATATTGAGCATAGATTTACCGCAGAGGATGTGTTTACCAAACCAGCAAACTGGATCTTCAAGAACAAGTTCAAGAACTTAAAGTCAATTGTAACTCAGTCGGCTATTCAGTTGCATACGTTTAGAAAAGCTACAAATAACATTGATTATAAATTGCCGTCTGTAGATATAAATATAAAAGACTACTTGATGCTGAGGTTTCAATTAATCTTCGCCTATCTTAATCAGTACCACTCAAAAGAACTGTTAACTTGTACATTCAAACAGGTTGGAGATTACATTGAACAGGAGGTTCCAAGCCAGCTTGAACTCGATGGAACTCCGGTTATTCACGGGGACTATACTCCTGCCAACTTACTAGTTACTGATTCAAAAAAGCTTTCTTTTATCGACTTCGCTGATGCCAAACACTCTGTAGTAGAGCAGGACATTGCTTGCTTCCAAAACTACCTTTTAATGTTAAGTCTAAATAAATTTTGGTTTTCAAGGTCTAAAACTAGTTCATTAATCAAAGTGTTCGAAGACGCCTACTCTAATAGTTCGGATTCTGGGCTTAACTTAGGCTACGTGAAAATAATACGTTTAAGAATGCTGATGACTAATACGTTATCGTTAGTCTATGAGTGCGAATCAAGCATTTTAAAGCGCTTCCTTTACCGTCGAAGGCTGAAGCGATATGTCAATGCTATAACAAAATCCATTGCATACTCTAGCGAAAAGCTCTCGTAACTTGATATCAGAATATAGCTGTCTATAAAACATTAACCTCGTTCGGCAACAAGCCTCAACATAACTTGCTCTAGCTGCCTTGCCTTTTGTTCTCGGTTATAGGCAGATAAATCTCTTTGATATACAGTAACCTGACCCTGCTCATTTTTACTGCCAATTAGCTTTGTAATGCTTACTGCCAATTCTTCCGCTGCCATGCCGGTTTCAACGCCATCAAATGCTGATGCTAACTTGTAGGTTGCGCCTTGCGAGTCTGCTTTTACTAACATTGCACGTTGGGTTCGCAGGTATTCGTATACTTTGCCCGGAATTTGTTTGTTAAATCGGGCGTCTTGAATAAGCACTAATGCATCGGCTCGTGTCATATTATTTAATGCATTAATAAAAGGCACAGGCTCAACAAACTGAACTAAATCAGCAATGCCTAATGCAATTAATCCATCGCTAAACTCTTCACCACTGCCGGCTCCTTGAAATATTAATTCAAAGTTATCGGCATTTACTAAACCATCATTGTTTAACATGGCTATAGCTTCAAATATTGGCACCGGATCGCGGCCTTGCGCATATAAAACACCGCTGTAATACATTGAGAATTTTTTTGAATCAAACGGCGTATTGGCGCGTTCTAACGAACTTAATGCGGCCAAACGTTCAAAGTTTGCTTCGTCAAAGCCGTTTTCAATGACGGTATTTTTACTTTCAACTAAAGTGCCATATTTAGCCTGATATAAATCGCGCACAGCGGCAGTGGCGTAGGTAAGATGGGCGGAGTGTCGCATTACTTGGCGGTCAATTTTTTTGTGTATGTAGTCTAACCATCGCCCTGCGCTACCATTCATGTAATGACAAGGGTCACGATAGTCAGCAACCCAAGGCAAGCCTGTCTGTTTGGCTAATTTATTAGCAATGTAGTGTGTGCTTGGCGTTGGTGCAGAAGACCAAATAACGTCGGGCTTATATTTTTTTATTAGCTTTGCGCCCACTTTAACCGACGAAGGGATCCAGGTTAGGCCCCAACGGTCTGGCGTTTCCATAATAGAAAAATATTTACCTTTGTACGACAAGTCGCGCTGAACATCGAGCGCTCGAGTACGGTAAATTTTATCGTTTGGCCCGTCTTGATAGGTTGAGTCTATTTTTGAATACGCGCTTGGGTTTGCGGTTAATACAATCACTTCCCAGCCCCACTGTTTTAAATATCGATAAAAACTTTCGATGCGTGGAACCGACGCGCCATTACTTGGTGGAAACTCAAAGGCGATCATCAGAACG
>Ga0115572_10002406_pt1 | contig 14996 bp, 17 predicted proteins | sample COGITO_mtgs_1206_FD_88681 | JGI IMG/M metagenome (GOLD analysis project Ga0115572, IMG submission 88681) | Pelagic marine microbial communities from North Sea - COGITO_mtgs_120607 | ecosystem: Environmental > Aquatic > Marine > Epipelagic | place: Germany:Helgoland, sampling site Kabeltonne... | reverse complement strand
CTGAAACCACCTTAGATTAAACTGCTAATTTAAGATTTTCGGGACAATATTAAGCACAACTCAGACTAAAATCTTCGAATTTTTTTGGCGCCAATTTATGACAGACCTCAATATTGCCCCCCCTCAGCGAACTAAGCGAATAAAAAAAGGTGAAAAACTTCGAAGTGCCGAAAAAGTAGAACGCATACCTGTTAAAGTCATTCCCAGTGAAAATATTTTGCGCAAACCAGAATGGATGAGAATCCGAGTCTCCTCTTCACCAAAAGTACAAGCAATTAAAAATATTCTCCGCAAAAATAAGCTGTCTACGGTTTGTGAAGAAGCTGCTTGTCCAAATCTCAGTGAATGTTTTGGTAATGGCACTGCGACATTTATGATTATGGGTGAAATATGTACAAGACGCTGCCCTTTCTGTGATGTCGGCCATGGTAAACCAAATAATCTTGACCCAGATGAGCCAAAAAGTTTAGCTGAAGCTATTTACGAAATGAAGTTAAAATATGTTGTAGTAACTTCTGTGGATCGAGATGACCTAAGAGACGGAGGCGCACAACATTTTGCGAACTGTATTAGAGAGTCAAAGAACCTAAGCCCCGACCTTAAAGTTGAGGTGCTTGTCCCTGACTTTCGTGGAAGAATGGAAATAGCACTAGAGATTTTTACCTCGACACCCCCAGATGTCTTTAATCACAATATGGAGACTGTCTCTCGTCTTTATCGTGAGGCTAGACCTGGTGCTAATTATGATTGGTCCCTTAAGTTATTGAATGATTATAAGTATTATAATCCTAATGTACCGACAAAATCTGGGTTAATGGTGGGGCTGGGCGAAACCAAAGAGGAGTTGATAAAGACGCTAGACGACCTTAAAGCTAATAATGTAGATATGGTCACAATTGGCCAATATCTTCAGCCCTCTAGAAATCATCTGCCTGTGAATCGCTTTGTTCATCCAGATGAATTCGCTGAATATGCAGAATATGGATATCGTATCGGCTTTAAACATATGGCTTCTGGCCCATTAGTTAGATCATCTTATCATGCTGACAAACAAGCAAGAGGCGAAAAAATAAACTAAAAAATAATTATAAATTAAAATTTATAATTAAAAGGGCCAATCGATGTCAAAAAAAAAACTTTTAGATATATTTAATGCAACAGTTTATAGAGATGAAAAAAAAGTCTTCGATCAACTTTCGCTTTCTATAAAATGTGGAGAAAGTGCAGTTATCATTGGCCCAAATGGCGCAGGTAAGAGTTCCTTGCTTAAACTTTTATCTCGAGAGATATATCCGATTTCAAAAGAAGGTTCTTTTGTAAAAATCTTAGGCAAACAGCTCCCAACTTTATGGGACCTTAGAAAAAAAATTGGGCTAATTTCTGCTGACTTACAAGCTATATTTGTTCCCGATATAAGTGGTTTAGGGGTAGTTGTTTCTGGGCTGCATAATTCGATCGGTTTGTTTTCTCACCAAGAGATAACCGATTCAGAACTCAAGCGCGGAAAAAAAATATTAGAATATTTAGGTATTCAAGATCTAGCTAATTGCCGTTACCGGCAAATGTCAACTGGGCAGCAGCGTATTTGTTTATTGGGACGGGCGCTCATCCATAATCCAGACCATTTGATTTTAGATGAACCAACAAGTGGTTTAGATGTTAGGGCAACTCATCAGTACTTGAAAATTATTCGAGAGTTACTTTGTAGTGGAAAAACAATTTTATTAGCTACCCACCACATCAATGAAATACCTCCAGAAATTGAGAGGGTAATATTGATTAAGGAAGGTAAAATCTTTGACGATGACAAAAAAGAAATTCTTTTTACAGATGACAAGATATCTGAGTTTTTTAATATTCCACTAAAGATATCTTGCTCGAACGGATATTACCAGGTATGTCCTGAAAAAACATAAATCAAATATGCCATATTCCCCTAGCATGAAAATATAAAGTTAAATTTTTTGTAAAAATATTAAAGGAAAAGATGAATATGAAGATCGCAAAAGATAGTGTAGTAGCTTTCCATCATAAAATGACAGATGAAAAGGGTGAGGTTGTAGAAAGCTCTCTAGGAAAAGAACCGAGTAGTTTTTTGTATGGACACAAAAATATGATTGAAACTTTAGAGCATTCGATGTCTGGTAAAGAGGTTGGCGATAAGTACAGCATTACACTTCAGCCAGATATGGCTTATGGACGATTAAATCTTAAGAATAGGCTAAGAGTTTCAAGAAAAAGTATTGGACAAGAGGGTAAGCTGGAACCAGGTATGGTAGTACCCTTAAAAACAGTTGAGGGAACTCGCCCAGTGACTGTTGCAAAGGTTGGAAAATTTAATGTCGATATTGATTTTAACCACCCCCTAGCAGGAAAAACTTTGACCTTTGACATAGAAATCATGGAGGTTCGTGTAGCAACATTCGAAGAGCTCAAACAAGGAAAACCTCTTCCTAAAACCACTCACTAGAGTCAGCAAACTAATAAAATTGCAATTGAAGCCCGAGTGTTACGTTACCTTTTCTCTTACCTGCGTAGCCACTGGCATTTGCATTACCATGCGTATAGTTCAAATTTATATTTGCCTTGCTTCCAGCTAGCACATAATTGGTACCCCACTCTGATGTATCGCTATTTTTAGCATCTGCAGGACTGTTTTTCGTATGACGAAAGTATGGTTGAAGCTTTCCAATACCAATAATTTCTGGAATCAAATAACCTGCAGTGACATAAAATGAATCTCCATCAAAAAGACAAAAACATTTTTCTGTTTCATCTTGCGGCCTTCTTGCAAAAGTAAAGTCTGATTCTATTTCTTTGTAACCGGCTTCAAAGTTGATTACACCTTTGTTCAACAAGACTCTTTCGGAAAAAATATCAAAAGCATACCCTGAAAAATCTCCTGATTCGGATTTGCTTCCTGTACCATCATTTTGTGACTGAAGAGTTATAGCGGCTGTTAAAATATTACCTTGTGACCCGTAATAGGTCCCACTTGTGTAGTAGTGTCCGGGTTGAGGCTCTATATTTAAAAAGTTATAGGCTAGGCGCCCAGCATATAAAAAGTGATTATCGGTGTTTCCATAATCATTCTCTAGCCCCTCAAATATACCTAGTAAATATTGAAACCTTTCTTTCGTTCCCCAGAACACGCCTCCTTCACTTCGCCCCAGCTGTCCAGCGGGACCGTCATAATCAGCTGAGAATAAAGGTTGACGGTATTGGTTCCATGTCAAACCCGAATATGGGCCATTTAAACCCGGGCGATCAGAAGGTACAAGTGTTCTACCTAACCATAGATTTGCGGAGCTATTCAATTCAAACTTCAAAAGGGCATCAATAGTCATCATTGAGTCACCTTCATATTTTTCTGTATTAATATTAAATTTTAGATAATCATGAAGCTGACCAGATATATATAAACGCATGCTATTGATTGTGAATTCTGAGCTATCGTTAGTATCACTGTCACGAGAAGCGGCTTGGAATCTAAGGCCCCCTCCCAACGATAACCACATTGTGTCGTTTTTCTTAAGCATAAGCCCTTTTAAGGGCAAGCTGGCCAAGGTTGGGGAAGACATAAAAAGAAATAAAAGAATAAATAGTGATGAAAAATAAAGTTTTTTTGTGATTATTGATGAAAACTTTAATTCAACTTTGAATAATCTCATTATATGAGCTGCTTTTTAATAAAATATATCTATTTATAACACACACTTAGGCTAATGTCTTTCTAATATAAGCTTCATAGTCGATCAACCAAAATTTCTTTTTTAATCCACCAGAGTAATGTATCGAGCTCCCATTTTGCCTAGTAACCCTATGACAAGGAATAATTATACTAATAGGATTTTTGTTTAAAGCGTTGCCAACAGCACGTGCAGCATTTGGCCTTTTTACAGAATCTGCTATATCTTTATAGGTGACACATGAGCCGAAACCAATATTTTGCGTCTCATCCCATATTGAATTTTGAAAATTAGTTCCTTGAATGTCTAAAGGTAACGAGAACTTCTTTCGTTTTCCTAGAAAATACTCTGTTAGTTGTTTTTTGCACTTGAGGGTCAGACTGCTTGAAAAGGAATATTCTTTCTGGTCACTGAATGAAACTTTTACTATCCCATAACGTGTAGCCTGTATTTTAATTACCCCAATAGGGGTGTCTAAAAAATCAGTATATATGCCGAAGTTAACTATCAATTTCTGGAGTTTTAATAAATCTGATGTAAGGATTGAATTTTAGGAATTTGTCCATACTTTTCGCACTGGCTGACCAAAATCGTCATATATTATTTTTTCTTTAGCCGAGTTTTTAGCTGTTTTTTTTGAGTTTACTTTTGTTTGTTTTCTTGAGTCGATAGCTGCAATTACCTCTGTCATTGGAGTGCGATCTACTTTTGGTTCGTTAAATAGTGGAGTTTTCAAGCTTGCTTGTGGGCTTTCTCGCCCAGTAACACCTTTATCTATTTGTTGAATAGTTCCTCCTTGGCAGGTAAATGCATCTATCTGTCGCTGGAGCTCGTCTCTTAGATCTGCTTTTGAAGGTATTTTATCCACAATTTGTCACCGTATTATATAAACTTTAGTATAACACTTATATTGGCGTTCGTCAGTACTACCAGTTATTCCACACAGGTTTACAAGATGATGGGAGCCTGGAAATATGACCAAGCTCAGCCCACGCTTCTCCGGGTCTATGGAAGTCAGATCCACATGATGCGAGTAAATTTTTTTCTAAACATAGGCTAGCTAAATCTTGTGTGATTTCTGGATTTTGATTACCAGAAATAACCTCGATTGCTTGGCCTCCAGCTATTATAAAATCATCTAGTAAATTCTTAAGCTTAGTGCTAGTTAACTTATATTTTTTAGGGTGAGCAAGCACTGCAGTTCCTCCAGCCTCTCGAATCCATGTAACGATCTGGGGGAGATCTGCCCATAAGTTCTTAATATCGCCAGGCTTTCCTGCACCAAGATACTTCCTAAAAGCTTGATCAATATTATTAACAGCGCCAATGTTTACTAGATATTGCGCAAAGTGGGGACGCCCAATATTTTCACTTTTAGCTATGTTAAATACCCCTTCTAAAGATTCCTTAAATCCTATATCGTTTAGCTTCTCAGCAATCATAATTGCTCTTCGTGATCTTGCTTCTTTTTGAAAGCTGACCCCCTCTTTTAAGGCAGCACTTTCAAGCTGCAGATTTAGTCCGAGAATATGTACATTGATTTTTTTCCAGCTTGTAGAAAATTCTACTCCTGGGATAATTTTAATCGAATGATTATTTTTTATATCTATGTGTTCAAAAGCCGAGATAGTATCATGATCTGTTATCGCTAGGGTACCTACCCCCATTGTTATAGCTCTATCAATTAGCTCTGTAGGATCAAGTAATCCATCTGAGAGGTTAGTATGTGAATGTAAATCGTATATCATAGAATTAGACATTTTTTTCCAGCGCATTTAAGAGTTATCATACAGATAATTTTAATACTGTAAATTTCGAGCTAATTTGATGCCTAATTTATCTAATGCTGATTTATCATTAAAGAAAACTAAAGACATAATTACTCCAATAAGTTGGAAAATGCAGCAAGATGTTATCAAACATACCTATCATTATATCCAAACCGGCTCACAATTGTTTAATAAAAAGTTTGATTTGATTCCCGTCTTATTTAACTTGAGTGGTAGAAGCGCAGGTATGTATAGATGGAAGTCTTTGGCTGTTAACAAAAAAGATAAGCTAGGGATCATCCGTTATAACCCTTGGATTTTTGCTAAACATTATGAGGAAAACTTCATGACTACTGTTCCGCATGAGGTAGCGCATTATTTAGCCAGATGTATTTATGGAAAAAAATTGAGGCCTCATGGCCAGGAATGGAAATCTATTATGCAGCATTTTGGAGCAAACAATGCTGTGACTGTTGATTTTGATATGAAAGGAATACCGACCCGCAAATCTAGAAAATTCATATATCGTTGTAGCTGCATGACTCACCAATTAGGAATTCGTAGACACAATAAATGCTCAAATAACCAGGCTAGTTATTTTTGTACAAAATGCTACGCTAAGCTTAACTTCTCAATGGAATGTTAATGCTTAAATCTGAAAAAAACTGGTACGTTTACATTATTTTGTCTAGTGACGAATCTCTTTATACGGGAATCACTACTGATCTAGAGCGTCGATTCCAGCAGCATTTGAGTTGCAAAGGGGGAGCTAGATATTTTCATGGTAGAAGGCCAAAAAAAATAGTTTATTTAGAGCATGGACATGATCGAAGTAGCGCATCTAAACGTGAAGCTGAAATAAAATCTTTAAATAGAAGCCAAAAAATATCAATGATCAGCGACACAAAAAGCTAAACGAATATTTACATCAGAGTTTTCAATAATATAGAAAATAGAATTTTCAAACAATTTACTGATATTTCATTAGGTAATAATATTTTTTTTATGGAGGTTTTTTTGGATGCATGGGATGTAATAATAATAGGTGCTGGCGCTGCCGGTTTAATGTGCGCCATTACAGCTGGAAAGCGTGGTCGCAGAGTCTTAATTTTGGAAACATCGAATAGGCCCGGTAAAAAAATACTCATGTCTGGCGGTGGTCGCTGTAACTTCACTAATCTTTATATGGATGCAGATAAGTTTTTATCAAACAATTCAAAATTTTGTAAGTCAGCTCTTAATCGTTATACCAAAAATGATTTTATAGAATTAGTTAGAAGGTATGATATTAGTTATCATGAAAAAGCTTCCGGTCAATTATTTTGCGATAATTCATCAAAAGATATCTTGAATATGTTGCTTGCTGAGGCTAAAAAATCTCAAGTTACAATAAAAACAAACTGTACGATTAAAAAATATGAACATAAAGAGCAATTCATAATTGAAACCTGTAATGAGAAATTTAAAGCTAAGTCACTAGCTATAGCAACCGGGGGGCTCTCTGTGCCAACATTAGGTGGCACTGATTTTGGTTACGAAATAGCAAAAATGTTTGGGCATAAAATCACTTCACTTCGGCCTGCTTTGGTGCCTTTTGTATTTACAGATAAATTTAAGTTGATATCAGAAAAACTATCTGGGATATCTTTATATGCCCGCCTTTCTTTAAATAAATATGAATTCTATGAAAATATATTATTTACACATCGCGGTCTAAGTGGGCCAGCAGTGCTTCAAATATCTAGCTATTGGAAGGAGGGCGATGAAATAGAAATTAATCTTATGCCTTCAATGGATTGTATGAAGCTTTTATTAGAACAAAAACAAAAGCAACCAAAGATACTTTTAAGATCAATTTTATACCCATTTTTACCAAAAAAATTAGTCCTCGAGATCCAAAATCTTTGGTGGCCAGAAAGAAAAGAGACACCAATTGCTGAACTTCCAGATCTATTATTAAAAGATCTTTCTGATAAAATCCATAACTGGAAATTAAGGCCATCTGGAACTGAGGGCTACCGCACCGCTGAGGTTACATTGGGAGGGGTTGATACTTCTGATATTTCGTCTAAGACAATGGAAAGTAAGATAAAAAAGGATTTATATTTTATTGGTGAAGTATTAGATGTGACTGGCCATCTTGGAGGCTTTAATTTTCAGTGGGCATGGGCATCTGGCTATGTTGCAGGAAAGGTTATTTAGATTTCTGATAATCTTCATACTTTGAGAATCGAAAAATATATTTTAAATAATCATTTTTGGATTATAGAATGGATCGAAATGAATTAAATACTCAGACAGCTAAAATTTCTTGGAAAGAGTTAGAGGTGTTCTTTGCTAATGGTACAGTCATTTATGTATCCTCTAAATTAGATTTGATCGATGTAGGTTTGGAGATTTACTTGGATAATAAAATTCAAATTGAAGAATGGATGTCAGACAACATGGTTTGTAGAGTAAGCGATCAGCAAGCCCAATCATGGCTTGAGGATGACATAATATTGTGGTCTGTAGTTATAAAACCTTGGGTTTTAGTGCAACCAATTGAGGGTTCTCATTCCTAAGAAAAAAATTAAAATTGATGAAAAGGAATTTTAATCTTGATAAATCTCGTCTCATGTAGGATCCTTCGCAATGTTTTTAAAAATACTGGGTTTTGTATCCTAGAATAATAAGAAATTAAAATAAAAGGAGTATAGTCTCATGGCAGGTTTCGATAAGGTGGTTAACACCTACGAAGAGGCGATGAAAGGGCTCACAGATGGAATGACAGTGATTGCGGGCGGCTTCGGTATCTGCGGTATACCTGAGAATTTGATCAAAGAAATAAAAAAAATGGGTACTAAAGAGTTGACGATTATCTCTAATAATTGTGGTTGCGATGGTCTTGGTCTTGGGGTGCTTTTGGACGATCACCAAATTAAGAAAATGGTCTCCTCTTACGTAGGAGAAAATAAGATGTTTGAGGAGCAGCTACTTTCGGGACAATTAGAGGTAGAGCTGACTCCACAGGGTACGTTGGCAGAAAAAATGCGTGCAGGTGGTGCTGGAATACCTGCTTTTTATACAGCTACTGGGTGTGGTACAGATATAGCTAAAGGTAAAGATGTTCGTGAATTTGATGGACGCAAGTATATACTTGAGGAGTCTATTACGGGTGACTTCGCAATTGTTAAGGCTTGGAAAGCGGATCGCTTTGGTAATGCCATCTATCGTCATACCGCTATGAATTTTAATCCTATGGCTGCAACAGCTGGAAAAATAACAGTCTTGGAAGTCGAAGAGATTGTTGAGCCCGGGGAGCTGGATCCAATGCATGTGCATACTCCTGGGATTTATGTTGATCGTTTAATACAAGGAACGTTTGAGAAACGTATCGAATTGCGTACTGTACGCGAAAACTAATCGGAGAAATAATAATGTCACTTTCTCGAGATCAAATGGCTATTCGAGTTGCTCGTGAGCTCCAGGATGGCTACTACGTTAATTTGGGTATTGGAATACCAACACTTGTTGCAAATCACGTTCCAGATGGAATGGAAGTTATGTTGCAGTCTGAAAATGGTCTGCTTGGCATGGGCCCTTTCCCAACAGAAGATGAAGTTGATGCAGACCTAATTAATGCAGGAAAACAAACAGTAACTACAGCTACTGGTGCATCAATTTTTTCTTCATCTGAATCTTTCGCAATGATAAGAGGTGGTCATGTCGACTTAACCGTCCTCGGTGCTTTTGAAGTTGATTCTTCTGGAAATATCGCTTCATGGATGATTCCTGGAAAGCTTATAAAAGGCATGGGTGGAGCTATGGACCTGGTAGCCGGTGCTGATAACATAGTTGTTATGATGACGCATGCGGACAAGTATGGTAATTCTAAATTGTTATCAAATTGTTCACTTCCTTTAACTGGAGCAGGATGTATTAAGCAGGTTTTGACTGATCTGGCATATTTAGAAATACGTGAAGGTAAATTTCACCTAATAGAGCGCGCTCCAGGAGTATCTGTTGAAGAAATTGTTGAAAAAACTGCTGGTGCTCTGGTCGTCCCACAAAATGTTCCAGAAATGAAGTTTTAGGTTTTAACCAATAAGATATCTAGCCCACCTTCATCTGGGGAGGCTTTATTATTTTCTATCTGCCAAAGACTTCTAGTTATCAATTTAGAAAAATAAGATTTCCCATTCCTAGAATAAAAAATTTTTCTGACCGATAAATTCATATTGGTCATTTTTTAGTGGTTTGTTTGGCACAAAATAAGCACCAATTGGTTTCAGGCCCCCTGTAAGTTATTGTTTGTTATAGCTTGAAATAGAAAATCAAAATATATATGGATTAAAAAATTATAAATTTTTTTATGATACAACCTGTAGTGTTTTTTTCTGGAAACTAACACTATATCTTGTATAATCGAAATTGATTGCATTATTTTATGTTTAAAAAATTTCATACAAATTATGATTAACAGTCTATCGCTTTTAAAAAAAGCTAAACAGAAATACACTAAACAATACCATGAAGTACCAAAATAAAGGGAAATCTAAATATTATGTCTATTGAAGCTATACAGACGGGTGATAAATCACAAATTATAGATATCAAACTTCAAGACGCATCATCAGATATCTGGGATAAAAAGTATAGGTTAAAAAATAAACAGGGCGAGCCAGTTGATGAAAATATTGATGAAACCTATAGGCGTGTAGCAAGAGCTCTTTCAGAAGTTGAAGATAAAGGAAAAAGGGAAACTTGGTATGAGCGTTTTTTATGGGCTTTAAGAAATGGTGCAATCCCTGCAGGCAGGATAATATCCAATGCGGGTGCTTTAGAGCATAAGCCAGCAACCTCGACGATCAACTGCACTGTTTCTGGAATTGTAGAAGATTCTATGCTAGATATCCTCAATAAAAATTTAGAGGCTGGCCTCACTCTAAAAGCAGGTTGTGGTATTGGTTATGAGTTTTCGACTTTGCGACCAAAAGGTGCATACGTTTCTGGTGCTGGAGCATATACTTCAGGCCCGCTGTCTTTCATGGATATTTTCGATAAAATGTGTTTCACCGTCTCGTCTGCGGGCGGACGTCGCGGTGCTCAAATGGCAACCTTCGACGTGAGTCATCCAGATGTAGTAGATTTCATAAAAGCTAAACGCGAAGATGGAAGGCTTAGACAGTTCAATATGTCGCTCTTGATAACAGAGGGTTTTATGGAGGCTGTAAAAAATGATGAAGATTGGCCACTGAGTTTCCCTGTATTGCAGAAAGAAGTAGATCAGGGTGAGGTTAGCCTGGAAGATGACAATTTATTATGGAGGGATTTTCCAACATTAAAAGGTTACGCTGCAAATAAGGAAGGCTTAATTGCATGTAGGATATATAAAAGTGTAAAAGCCAAACATCTATGGAATGTAATCATGACGTCTACATATGATTATGCAGAACCAGGATTTATTTTAATTGATAAGGTAAATCAAGACAATAATAATTGGTTTTGTGAAGACATTCGAGCAACCAATCCTTGTGGTGAACAACCACTCCCTCCATATGGAAGCTGTTTATTGGGTTCCATTAATCTAACAAAGTTCGTTAAAGATCCTTTCACAGAGAAAGCTAAATTTGATTGGAATGGGTATAGAGAAGTAGTCTCTGTATTCACACGTATGCTCGATAATGTAGTGGAAATTAATGGCTTGCCACTTGAGGGCCAACGAGAAGCGATTATGAATAAACGTCGCCACGGAATGGGTTTCTTGGGTTTGGGTTCCACTATGACAATGCTTACTATGCCATATGGATCCGATGAGTCACTTGTGTTTACAGAAGAAGTCTCTCGTGAGTTAGCTTTAGCTGGTTGGCGTACAGGCTTAAGTTTAGCGAAAGAAAAGGGACCTGCGCCAATAATGGACGAAGACTTCGAGGTAACTGAGGCAATGCTTCGCAAATGTCCAAAAATGTCTAAAGATGGTATATCTATAGGGGAAAGAATAAAAGGTAAGTTGCTGCATGCCCGATATAGTCAATATATGGAAAAGATCGCAGAAATTGATCCAAAGTTGGTAGCAGAGCTTGCAGATGTCGGCTGTAGATTTACCCATCATTCATCTATTGCTCCAACTGGGACTATATCTCTGTCGCTTGCAAACAATGCTAGTAACGGCATCGAACCAAGTTTCGCACACCATTACTCACGTAACGTAATAAGAGAAGGCAAGAAATCTAAAGAAAAAGTAGACGTTTTTTCTTATGAGCTATTAGCTTATCGTGAGCTAATTAATCAAGCAGCTATGCCTTTTGCAGAAAATGATGAAGAAACCCTCCCTGAATATTTTGTTTCTAGCGCAGATATTCAACCAAAGAATCATGTCGACGTTCAAGCAGCATCTCAAAAGTGGATAGATTCTTCAATATCTAAGACTATTAATGTTCCTACTGATTGTAATTTTGAGGATTTCAAGGATATATATCTTTACGCTTATGAAAAAGGATTAAAAGGTTGTACAACATTTCGATTTAATCCAGAAGCATTCCAGGGTGTATTGGTGACAGAAAAAGATTTAGAAAATACCACTTACCAGTTCAGTTTAGAGGATGGTTCCTCTGTTGAAGTAAAGGGTAATGAAGAGGTTGAGTATGATGGGGAAACTCACACTGCTGCAAATTTGTTTGACGCCCTAAAAGAAGGTTATTACGGTAAATTTTAATCGAGTAATTAATATTATGATAAAGTTAGATAAAAAAATTGTAAGCTATAAAGTGCTAACACCATCAAATGACGCAACTTTGCCAGAGCAATCAACACCAGAGGTCGGCTTAGAGCGGGCAATTGAAATGATGACTGAACATGTAAGTCGTCCAGAAGAATTGCATGGATCCACCTATAAGGTAAAGACACCACAGTCCGAGCATGCTTTATATATAACCATCAATGATATTATTCTGAATCCAGGAACGGATAATGAACAACGTCGTCCCTTTGAAGTTTTTATTAATTCCAAGAATATGGAGCAATTTCAATGGGTCGTAGCACTTACCAGAGTAATTTCAGCTGTCTTTCGAAAAGGCGGTGATTGCACTTTTTTGGCAGAAGAATTAAAGGCTGTATTTGACCCTCAGGGTGGCTATTTCAAGCGTGGCGGAAAATTTATGCCTTCTCTGGTTGCAGAAATTGGTGAAGCTATTGAAGATCATTTAACTAAAATTGGTATGATAAAAGTTGGTGAGATTACTGAAAGCCAGAAAGCAGTTCTTGCCGAAAAGAGAGCGGAGTATGATGCTAGAGAATCTATATTTCCTGAAAATAGTAAAACAAATGATTCATTTCCAGCTAGCGCGAGCCTTTGCAGAAAATGCATGACAAAGGCTACCATTTTGATGGATGGATGCATGACTTGCTTGAATTGTGGTGAATCAAAATGTGGCTAGTGTAGAATTTGAAAACGTAAGCTTATGCAGATTGTACCCTAAAGTTTAAAATTAAATTTTCTCTCTAGCCTCCGCCCTTGTGGATTTAATATTAATTCCATTGAAGAGTGCATAACACTAAAATTATTTGGTATTAATATAGTGTAAATTTTAATTATCATGTATACCTAAAATATTATGGTTATATCAAATAACGAAACAATTAAACTCAAGGCTACTCCCCTCAAAGAATTACATGTTGAGCTGGGTGCTCGCATGGTTCCATTTGCCGGTTATGAGATGCCAGTAAATTATACAGATGGTATAAAAATAGAACATCTTCATACAAGAAAGAATGCAGGACTATTTGATGTTTCTCATATGGGTCAAATTATTATCACTGGAAATGGAGCAACCCAGGCATTAGAGTCATTGGTCCCTGTTGACTTAGAAGCTCTTGATGTTAATCAGCAAATCTATGCATTATTGACTAATGATCAAGGAGGGATTCTTGATGATTTAATGATTGTGCGCTTGTCAAAAAATTGTTTTTTTCTAGTAGTTAATGCAGATTGCAAAGAAAAAGATTTGGAGCACTTGAGAAATAACTTAGAGGACTTAGATATTGATTGGCTAGATAATCGAGCACTATTAGCTCTCCAGGGTCCTAAAGCTATAAATGTTATGCAAGAACTAGCTCCAGCTCTAAAAGAATTACTGTTTATGTCGGGTTGTTGTGTCAATTTAGCTGGAATAGATTGCTATGTTACTCGTTCTGGTTATACAGGAGAGGACGGATTTGAGATTTCAGTTCCAGCAGATTCTGCTGCAATCTTAGCTAAAAAATTACTATCTTTTAAGCAGGTTAAAGCCATTGGATTGGGTGCTAGAGATTCTCTAAGATTAGAGGCTGGACTTTGTCTTTATGGTCAAGATATTGATTCAACAACATCACCTGTACAAGCCTCTTTAGTTTGGAGTATTAGTAAATCCCGTCGAACATATGGTAAAAAATGTGGTGGTTTTCTTGGTTCCAAGACTATATTGGAGGAACTAGATCATGGTACCAAAAAAAAACGTATTGGCCTAAAAGTATTAGGAAAAGCACCCATTCGAGAGGGAGCCGAGTTAGTAAATAGTGAAGGTAAAGTAATTGGCATCGTTACTAGTGGTGGGTTTGGACCAAGTTTGAATGCTCCAATTGCAATGGGGTATGTAGAAATCAAGTACTCTAATATAGGTGAAGAATTAGGAGCGCTTGTGCGTGGGAAAATCCTAGCTGTTTCTGTTCAAAAAATGCCATTTGTTCCAAGACGTTATTTTCGCGGATAAATTTCTTTTAATTAATAAATAGAGATACCATCTTATGAAATCTTTAGCAGATTTATCTAATAACAGTGAATTCGTTGGTCGTCATATCGGCGTATGTGATGAAGATAAGACGGAAATGCTTGAAAGTTTAGGCTATAAATCCTTAGATTCATTCATAAGCGCAGTGGTGCCAAAAAAAATTCTTCTTTCAGAAAGTCTTGATCTAGACGATGCAGTTACTGAAATAGAGGCACTAAATAACCTAGGCATCATCGCCAAAAAAAATAAAGTATTAAAGAATTTTATTGGACAAGGTTACTATAATACAATTACTCCGAATGTTATATTGCGAAATGTGTTTGAAAACCCCGCTTGGTATACCGCCTATACTCCCTATCAGCCCGAAATTTCGCAAGGTCGACTAGAAGCTTTACTAAACTTTCAGACAATGATTGTTAGTCTTACAGGTATGGATTTAGCTAGTGCATCATTATTGGATGAGGGTACTGCGGCAGCTGAAGCAATGATGCTTTGTCGAAGAATGTCTAAATCTAAAGAAGAGGTTTTTTTCGTTGACAAGCATTGTTACTCACAAACCATAGAAGTTATCAAAACACGTGCAGAACCAATTGGTATTAAAATAGTTGTTGGAGATTTATCAGAGATAGAGAAGTCCAATTTTTTTGGAGTACTTCTTCAGTATCCAGGCGAGGATGGAGCTATTAGAGACTTCTCTAGAATTACAAATATTATTCATAATAAGAGGGGATTAGTAGTAATAGCATCAGATATATTGAGTTTATTGTTACTGAAAAGCCCCGGAGAAATAG
>Ga0115572_10002401_pt1 | contig 15010 bp, 16 predicted proteins | sample COGITO_mtgs_1206_FD_88681 | JGI IMG/M metagenome (GOLD analysis project Ga0115572, IMG submission 88681) | Pelagic marine microbial communities from North Sea - COGITO_mtgs_120607 | ecosystem: Environmental > Aquatic > Marine > Epipelagic | place: Germany:Helgoland, sampling site Kabeltonne... | reverse complement strand
CGATGCTCATCATTCATTCAAAACGACCCGGCTAAACATCTTAATTCCATAATACGGCGTTGGTAAACTCCACACGTGATGGCGGAGTGTTTAGAGGGAGATTTTTCGGGACATTCCACATTTGCCAGCGCGAGCCGGACCTCCGATGGGGAGCGCGGCATTCAAGGGAGCGAGGGTGAACCCCGACGGGTCCATCGATTATGGTACTCCTCGAACCCCGAGGACCGCCCGTCGAAGTAGATCGGATACCGGTCGAGCGGTGACCAAGGACACTTACGGATTAGGAAGAATTATGACAACGCCCCACACCCGCAGTGAGCGCCTCGAGGGTGTGAACGGCAACCAGGCAACCCCCGGGGGCAAGCGACTGGAGTTCGCACCGTCAAAGGGGAGGGATGTGCCGACGCAGAAACGGCAGAACGGCGAGGTTCAGGTCGCAGATGAGGTGGCGGAGCGCGTCAGCGAGCTTGCCAATCGGGCCGAGGAAGCGCAGCAATCCAAGGCGCCCACTCGTCAGATGAGGAGGGCAGGGGGGGCGAAGCAGCCCTACGGTTCGGGTGGCGGAAGTGGTTGGCGCAATCGCGTGGAGAAAGCGATGAGTAACGCTGGTGCGACCATCTCAGTCGCCGGTCTTCTCAGCTCAGGGCTCAGCAGCGACGTGAGGAAGACGCGCAACTACTTCGACTCAATGCCTCTGTCCCTGGAGGAGAGCCTCGACGTGGACTACGAGGGCTTCGTCGCGGAGTGCACCAAGGTGGAGAAAGTGTTTGAAGATGCAAGGCGAGCGACGGGCAAAGACAAGAAGAGACGTTCAAAGACTCCGGAAGAGGCGAACACGGAGGAAGCCGCGGTTGACTCGGCGCAGGCTTTGCACGACGCTCGCGAAGGTGTCGAGGTGACGGATGGCCGTATTTCAAGCAGTCTGACGGCGATGGAGGGATATCTGAGCCGCGCAAACGAAGATGCGGTCATTCAAAATGTCCAGATACGCTGTCCAAATGCAGAGTCGCAGGAAATGTGGATGAGCGCTCCCGAGAACAAACCGGAGGTTATGAGGATGATTTCGGAGGTCAGATCTGGCGGTGGGTATGGCACGATAGCCCTGCTCGTGTTCGCGGGCGATCTCGGACCAATGCGCGAGGCAGGCAGGCGGCGTCCACTTTACTCAATCGATCCTTTCGACCTTCTCGGGGAGTTGTATGAAGAGCAGAGAGAGCGAGACCTTGCGGCGATGCATATGGAAGCAAACGAGGACAGGCAGACAACCTCGCTTCCGTCCACCACACACATCGAAGGTATGTGCGTCGGTGCTCGAATGATGACACAGCTTCAACTCAACATATCAGAACAGTTCGGCGCGAACGCTCTTGAGACCATCAAACTGATCATGGTGGTATCGGATGCAACACAGTCCACAGTTGTGAAGGACATGCGTGCGAATAATTTTTATGGGTTCGCCAAGCAGCACGTCCTGTTCATCAACCAGCATTCGTATCCTGGATTCCGCTACGTCCCTGAACTGAGGGTGTTTCGTGAGGATCCGACGGCTAGAAGCACTCGGTATGGATCAGGTTTCGCAATTGAGCAGCTTACTTATCCTGGTGAGGCTTTCATGTTCAAGCAAGGTCGGGAGAGGTCTCACCTTGTCGAGAGCGTTTTGGATTATCTGACGAGTGCCGGGGTGGAGTGGATCTACAAAACAAACATCAGGACGGTGGCAGAGGATGCTTTTGACACCAAGTTCGCAGCGCATGCGTTTGCGTTGAGAGAGAAGTGCGACGCAAACATGGTGATTGAAACCGTGGAGACAAGTGCACAGACCAGTTGTAGGTGGGGCAACGTCGCCACGACTTCGACGAGCAACTCACAGTTCGCTCGCATCGTCGGTATGGACTCGATTTCTCCTGCCGATCGAATGAACTCCCTTGAAGCTATGCTGACCGCGCAGCCAGAGAATCGCAAGACTTTGTACAGCGCAACCGGCCGTTGGATGGTGGAGCTCTCCGCGCTGCAGGAGGCTATGGAAACAGCGAGGTTCACGCCGAGCTTCCGCCTCGAGCACTCACTCGAAGCTGAGCCCAATCTTCGGCGTCTCAGAGCCGCGCCGGCCGTATACCCGCAGGTCCATGCGCATGATCTGACTTGTGTGAAAGCGATACGGGCTGTTTGTGTCTCAAGCTCGCAGGAAAAGGCGCCGATGGACCTCGGTAATTCAACCATTGACGATCCGGGGCAAACCTATCAACACGTGGCGAAAGTGCAGGATCGCACCATTGCTTTTCAGACGATGGTCAAGAAATCCACGATGAATATGACTGGTATGAAGGGTCCCGGTATGGTGATGATGAGCTCGAGTGGAAGAAGTCGACATGTGATCGTCGTGGCGGTCACGGACAACGAGGCCTGCGGCAGAATCCTTGATGTTGTCAACGCCTTGCTTATCCCCGGTGTCGATGAATTCCATCTTGTTCACGTCTGCAAGAATGCTGAATCTTTAAAGCGAGCAAACACGATGATTTCTCAGTATGACGTCGACAACGTGGTGCACCTTGTGCGTCATGTCATCCACCAGAAGCAAGGAATTTCGACAGCAGAAGCGATCACGAACAAAGCCATACAACTAAACGCCACGTTGATCGTGGTTGCGTCTGAGAAGCTCGACAGATCCAGGGAGGCGAAAGTCGGTTCGGTAGCTCTTGCGCTTTGTAAGGCGCAGGTCGCATCGGGACAGAAGGACAAAGAGTTGCCGTGCTCCATCCTCGTCATTAAGAACCACTCCAAAGCTCCGAGTGCTGTGAAATCACCGGCGGGCAGTCTTTCCTTTGTTATTGGCGTAGAAGCGAACTCTTCAGAGCTGTTTGAGTTCACCTGCAATCTCGCACGTCGTGGCAAGGACAAGATTTACCTAGCGCACTGTTCCGGACCGATGGGAACGCCTCGCAATGTGTCGAAGGGCGAAGAAACTGTCATCACCAAGTTCAAGCAGAGGGCCATCGCTAATGGGTTTGTCGCCGTCGCTCGCTCTCTCGACGGTAAAGCAAGCCTGGAACTCCCAAAACTGCAGTCCCACGTGCAAGGCGATATCATCGCGGTATCCGCATCACGCGGTACGGGTGAAGTTTCTAAGGGTGTTGTCGCCGTGCTGAAAGACCCTCTGGCTGCAGCGGTGTTGGTATACAAACCCTCCTAGCTCTGCTAAATGTAATCTACTCATATCCGTGGTCCTCATCCTGCATGAGCTCGTACCCCAGTTTGAGCATTGCGAGGACGTGACCGCCGTCTGCGGCCCGCTTCAGAAACACGTACGGCATCATAAATAAACAAATCGTCCTGTTGCCACCGAACTTGCGACAGTCTGCACACGATTCGACGTAACGCATCCCCGGCTCCTTACCTTCGCCGCAAACGGAACGCGTTTAGGACGTGCCGAAAGTCCCTTTGCGATTTGCACGTGTACGTTCACCGCGCCAAGACTCCCAACCAGTCCAACATCGTGAACCTTGCATGCTCCCACCTGCCTTCGGCCGTGGATATGAGCACCACGCGCGCGTGAGGAGCGCGATGCACTCGCCTGTGCCGGTGTAACTCGATCCCTGCTCGCCCGTTTCCCTCTTGCACCCATCACTCCAATCAGAGCCAGCGCAGTCCCAGCCGCCGCCACCGCGGGAGCCAGCGACGCGGCGTTGGTGAAGTTGGTGTTGGCGACCGCGAGGAGCAGCCCGAACGAGCAAAAGTTCCCAGCGTTCACTGCCGATGCGCTCAGTTTGACGTCGCAATCATACTCCACCGCATAGGTCACAGTCAGTAAGGGCACGGGTGATATCAGCGCGGCCACCACCACCGCCGTGCACTCGGGTCCCATTGACGCGCCAAGCGTCGCCATCATTGCGGCTCCCAGCAGGAGCGAGGTGCCGTACCTGAGCGCGAGTAGCGTGCCGATGTCCTTGAACTGAGTTTTGTTGAGCTGTGGATCGAACAAGATCCCGAGTGCGAGCAGTGCGAGGGGTTTGTTTGCCAGCGCGAGCGAAGACGCGAACGCGGTGACAGGCTCGGGCAGCGACAGGCCCGCGAGCCTGAGCGCTATCGCCGAGAACATGGCAAGGAGACACGGGCTCATGAGCTGTTTCCTCACGTTCGCCAACGCCTTGACCGGAGAGAAAGACGCGCCCGCTATGCACGAAGCGTAGAGGAGCGGTGCCACGATGAGTAACGACCACTGGTTGACCGCATCGAACAGCACGACCCGGGTAAGCCCCTCGCTGCCCCAGACCGATTCAACTAATGGGTAGCAGAAGGTGCCGAGGTTGACGCCCACGCACGAGCCGGCGAGCAGCGCGAGTTCCTTGGGTGGGCGACCCTGGCCGCGAAAGGCGAGATGGGCGATGAATAGTACGATCGCCTGACCCAGTGCACACGCGGATACCGCGGCAGACTGCGCGTCGAAGGTGACGCTGAAGATGGACAACAGCAGCACGGACGGGAGGGTAGCGTTGAACAGCACCTTCAGCAGGGATTTGCCGACGTCCACGTCCGCCAGACCGATCCTCCGGAGAAAATATCCGAATGCAATGGTCGTCACCGCGAGTAAAAGACGCGCGTTCGCATCTCCCACGGCCATGGCGTCTTCTTCGGTCTCCACACGTTGTGGCAACCCCGGCGGGAGAAAAGCCGCAGGTCTTCGAAACTCGGCACGCTCGAAATCCAAAAGTCAGACGCCACCGCACTTCCGGCCAGCGAACGGGCCAGAGCTGCTCCACACGGGACCAAACAACGGCGGCGCAACTCTTCGCATATCGGGTCTTGTCATTCTTCCCGCTGAGGGGAACCTAGGCCGGCATGACCGTCCCGGAGCTTACCTCCCCAGTGGTCGTCCTCGGTGAGTATTCCTTTTAAAAAACACGCCCTTCTCCTCAACTGCGGAAGAGACTCACTCGACCGAACCTCGTCGTCGCAGGTATCGGCGGCTCTGGCAAGTCACTTGTGCTTCGTAGAATGTTAGCCCTGCACAAGACCGGAAACCAGGACCCGCATGTGGACGCCGACGTGGTGCCGTCGGTTGGCGTGGACATCAACACCTTCCCAATTGACAAGAAACGGAACATGGTGTGCAAGGAGGTGGGTGGTACGATGATGCCGCTGTGGCCGATGTACATGAAGGATTGTGCTGGACTTGTGTACGTGGTTGATGCGTCTGACTCATTCCAGCTGGGAGCCTCCGCCGCGGCTCTGCGCCACATCCTCTCGCTGCCCGCGATTAGAGGTAAGCCCGTGCTCCTGGCGCTGAACAAGTCAGACGCGCCGTGCGTCGTGCCCATGGAAGATGTGGAGGCCACTTTCGATATCAGCAGCCTCAGGGAAGAAATCGGGGACGCCATGGTCGTCATGAAAACGAGCGCGCTGAGCGGGGCGAACATAGACGACGTGCTGAGTTGGGTACGAGGCATATATGGACTTTAGCAATGATATATAATATAGCAGCTGTAGCGACTCAAGCGGCCTCCTCCTTGGCCTTGTAGATGTCCTTCCCGCGGTCCTCGACCTCCTTAAGGTACTCCGCCTGGACGCGCTGGGCGTAGGACCCGTTGGGCAGGTTGAGAACCACCTTCTCCATCCTCTGCTGAAGGTCTTTGTTGAAAGCTTCCTCGCCGAAACCGCCGGCGATGATCTCCTCAAACTTCCCCGGCCACTCGGTGGCGGACGCGCGGATGACGGTGTCGAGCGCGGTGCTCCCCGTGTCCAACTCACGCGCGGCGTAGCACTGGAGCAGGTGCTGCAGGATGTGCACCATACCGTCGAGCTTATCCTCGTCCGACTTTCGGATCCACGCGTAGACCGTGTTGAGCATGCGCTCGTCAACCTCGGCTCCCTCCATCTTCTCGGACATCCTCGCGAGTGCGTCAGCCTGGAGCGGCACATCGAACTCCCCCGTGGCGGGATCCGCCGCCGCCGCCACGATATCCTGGAGCAGCTTGCTCGAAACCTTGATGGTATCCTCCGTGGACTCCACCATGGTCTCGATGATCTTCATGCACTTGCCCGCCAGCTCCATGATCTTGTCCTTATCCTCCTGAGACTCAGCGGCGTCGCTCCTCGAGGCGATCCTGATCCACATCTTCTGGTCGAACGAGAGGACGTTCTCGGCCACGAGCTTGAGGAGCTGCTCCTCGTCCGCGTCGATGAGCAGGTCGATGAGGCTGTCCATGTTTGCCACCTCGGCCACCGGGTCGCTGGTATTGTTGCCGGCGCGCATGCTTATCCGGCGTCGCGCGGGGGCGGAGCCGACACGGCACTTCGCCGCGCGGGGAGTGACGGTGCGCTTCGCCGTCGCGACGAGCATCGTCGCGGCGGTGGAGGCGGAGACGGCGGCCATCGTGTGGGTTATCACCAATGAAGCGTCGCGTCGGCGCGCAGTCGGGTCTGGCGATGCGCCGCCGACTAAAAAGCAGAAACTGTGTTCGGCAGGCGTCTCGCGAAACCGCGTTTTTGACAAATTGCTGACGCACAGAATTCCCTCAGACTCGTGGAGCGCGGTCACCGCACCGACCTCGCAGTCGTTTGCGCGATGTTGAGGCGCCCTAGGAGACTTCGAGACGATGCCAAGGACGGCCACGCGGCGGATGTGGTCTTCAACGTGCACGTGCCCATGAGGAAGCGGCTGATGTTCTTCGCCAAGATCGACGCGGATGATGTCGCGGACCGGCTCTCGAAGATCCGGCTCCCCGCCTCCGTGGTGAAAGCGTTCCAGGACAGCAAGATTGAGATCCCTGACACCATTCGCAAGGCGTACGATGACTTTCAGAACCCAACGTTCCAGCCCGACCGGCGAAGGCTGAGCTCCGTCGAGGATTTCTTCCGGTACACGGAGGAGGAAGGTGCGTGACCAACGTTGGATCTGACGGCAACCCTATGGGCATCCGGATTCCCTCCGGAGTTCCCCTCCCCGCCCCCGAACCCGCCGATTCATGATGACTCACACCGACTATTCATTTCTCCCCAGGACGACGTTTCTTCGACGAGATGGACCGCGATCACGACGGCAAGCTGAAGCTGGATGACCTGAAGGTGAGAGCCCTGGAACGACCACTTTTCATGACGGTGTTCGGGCAGCTGACAAACGCCAGGGTGGACCATTTTTTCTAACCTCAAATCCCCCTCTCCGCGCTCGTAGGTTGCGATGCGAAGGAGGAAAATGCCGGAATGGTACGCAAAGGCATTCTACGAGAAGGCCAAGCCGACCTTCTTCTCGCGATCGCTCAGCTGGGATGACTTCGAGAGCGCCATGAACGAGCGCGAGTCGACGATGCTTCGCGCGTACAACTCCCTGGGCCTGAGCAGGAGCGGCCGGATGACGCAGGAGGACGTGAAGAAGTCGCTCGCGCGCCTCGGTTTGCCCTCCACAGACGAGAACGCCACGGCGATGTTGCAGCACCTGGATCTTGAAGGCGATGGGTTCGTGACCTACGGCCAGTTCAGGAACTTCATGATGCTCCTGCCAAAGCGGGTGGCCACGTCAAGTGACCCGAGCGTGCTGTGGTTCGAGTCGTCGACTATGGTGCAGATCAATCAGCCGAAGAGCGAGAGGTCCGCGACGGTCAAGCTGGCCATTCAGGCGGCTCTTGCCGGTGCGTTGGCGTCGGGTACATCCACGGCGGCGATGCATCCTTTGGATACGCTGAAAACGCGCGTGCAAACCACAGTCGGTAAGGGCCCGGGCATGAAGGCGTTTTTGAAGACCATCCCGCAAATCGGCGCAAAGGGACTTTACCGGGGTATCATTCCCGCGGTGGTCGGCGCGGCATCCGGCCACGGGTTCCGGACGGCTACGTACGAGGTGGCGTGTAAGCTCCTGGTTCCTCTCACGGCTCTGCCGCTGATCACGGAAATTCAGATCCAAGGGTTCGGGTCAGGGCTCGGCACCCTCGTGGGCACCAGCGTAAGGATCCCCTGCGAGGTGCTGAAGCAGAGGCTGCAGTCGGGGCAGTACGACAACGCTGTCGAAGCGTTCAAGGCTGTCACAAAGAATGGAACGAAGGGTCTATTTGTGGGCACAGCCGCGACGCTCTCTCGAGAGATTCCCTTTTACGTCATCGGCCTGGTGACGTACGAGAAGCTCAAGCTGGCTGCGGCGGCGGCGAAGCGAAAAGATCTCACCGCATGGGAGACCATCGCGCTGGGTGGTATGTCCGGCGCCATCGCCGCGGCCGCGACGACGCCCGCGGATGTGCTGAAGACGCGTGCGATGACTGGTCAGACTGCTGCGGGTGAGGCGATGTGGGTCACGATGCAGAACATCGTGAAGAAGGAGGGTGTTCCCGCGCTCTTCAAGGGTGTCATTCCCCGCATGTTGTGGATTGCACCGCTTGGCGCGATGAACTTTGCGGGTTATGAGCTAGCCAAGCGCGCCATGCAGGCTGCGGAAGCGGATGTGGATGGAAATGCTCAATCTGAATCCAAAACCGTTCCTCCACCGGCCAAGGAAATCACCGATATCACGGCTTTCCCGGACGCGGGCGAGGAGGGCAGCGTACAGAGCGCGGGTGCGGTTGTGGCGGAGTTGCCGACGACGAGTGATGCGGAGATTTCAGAGGAGCAGACCTCCAGCGATGCGACCGCCCCTGTGGACGTGGGACAAGATCCTTCCGCATCGGTTGTGTCGAGTAAATTTCGTAGTCTCTCCTCAGCCTCCGCTGAGGTGGAGGCAAACACGAAGCCCCCGGGGTCCGAGTAGAGAGCACGCAGTTGAGAATTGTGTAATCCCAGTTGTTCGTTCTATTTCGCCTCCAGCTCTGCTATCTTGGCCAGAAGCGCCTCCTCCTGCTCTTTGAACCTCGCCTCCAGCTGTTCCTTCATCTCCTTCATGGACTGCTCCAGCGCCTCCGACACCCTCGTGCTCACCTCCTCCGGGATGGCTGCGTCGTACTCCGCCTTGATCCTCGCCTCGCGCTCCGCCTCCTCCTTGGCCGCCGCCTCCTCCTCCGCCTTGCGCTTCTCCTCCTCGATCTTCGCCTTGATCTCCGCCTGCTTCTCCTCCCACTCCGCGTCGGTAAACGCCAATCCCAATAGCTCGAAGGGTGTCGGAGCCGTCTCCAGCACGGGTGCCGCCAGCTTGACGTCCATCCTCACCAGCTTCGTGAAAGCGTACTGGTACAGCTTGTAGTGCCGAAAGTACGTGCTCAGCATGTACTCCGTCAGGTCCTTCATCTCAGCGAAGGTGAATATGCCCAAGCTGTACGGCGGCCGGTGGACACTACTCTGAAGCATGAGCAGCTTGAAAAATTCGAAGCTGTTCCCGATGGTCTGCAACTCCCTCGTCGCCTTCTCGTGCACTGCCTTGACGATTGCCAACAACGTGGAGGACTTTTCCGTGTTGAAGCCGCTCTTGGTCGCGTACGCCAGGGTGTTGAAGTACAGGTCAACTAGGATGGCGCTGCGCGTGTTCTCGTCGGCATCGAATAGCTTGAACAACGCCGCGATGTCTCTGCGGATGGCAAAAGAGGGACGGTGTGAGGATCGTCTCGAGGTGCGAGAGAAAGAGGGCGGACGGTCGCTTCGAGGGTGGAATCCGGGAGCGTACTCTTTGGTCATCCCCGGGTTGACCGGGATGTTCTCCAGCTGAACCTTCCTTATCGGCGCCGTCATCTTGCCAGTGCGTTCAACTCTAAGCTCAGATGACAAAAACGGCGACCCCACACGCGCCGTCGGTGTGCGTGCCTGAGGTGTGGAAGCAAGAGGCTGCTTTTGGAATCTGCCTGAAACCAACGGCGAAAAGGCGACGACGACAGAAGTGGATTTCGGTGCCTACCGAGGAGTTGGCCAGAGTCGGGTACGCTCGGAGGCGACGGAACTAGTGGAGCGAGGGCATCGTAGATCCGGGCGGAGGATCGTAGATCCGGGCGGAGGATCGTGGTATATTTGCGACGACAGCCTCGAAGATGGCATCTTTGCTTTCTTACGTGCGGCGTTGCCCGCGAGGGTTGTTGGCGACGGCTTCGGGTTTTGGCATTCAGCCCCTGCGAACTTGGGGCGCTGCTGTGGGTGCCCCGCAGCTCCGGGCCGCAGCGTCGACCTTCGCCGACGGTGAGTTCGCTTCATCAAGCGAAGACAGAGGCTACGAAGACTCAGACGTGATCGATGACGACCTTCGCAAGGACAAGAGGTTCATCGATAGGAGGCGAGTGGTCATCACCTCAGGCGACGGTGGGGCGGGTGCTGTCAGCTTCAGGATGGATGGAGGGTCGAAGATGCGCAGAGGTGCGGATGGCGGCAACGGGGGTGATGGCGCTGATGTGTGGATAAATGCAGTGAGACACGTCAAGGGGCTCGGTGACGTCCCATTTAGGCTGGTGGGCTCGAACGGAGGCAGGGGTGGCAAGGAAGGGTCGCAAGGGAGGCGAGGCAAAAACATCGAACTCCGCGTTCCCGTCGGCACCGTGGTTTGGAAAGAGTTGCTGAAGGAGCAGATGGACGATGACTTCGACGAAAGCGAGATAGATTTTTCGACATGGAGTTCATCGAGTCCCGTGTCTCAGGATGACGAAGAGGACGAAGTGGAAGAGGTGGCAAACGAGCCCAATCTTGGCACTCGACCGCGTGGTATCCACAAGGGCGAGTGGGAAATTCTGGCGGACCTCAACGAAGACGGCAGCAAAGTACGTATCGCGAAAGGAGGGCGAGGAGGCAGAGGCAACAAAACCATGCCCAAGGGACCGAGGGCAGGTACATCCGATCCAGGAGGGAAGGGTGAGGACGCAACCATCGTTCTGGAGCTCAAATCCGTTGCCGATGTTGGGTTGGTTGGTTTCCCAAACGCCGGGAAGAGCACGTTGCTCAGAGCGATAAGCAGCGCCCAACCGAAGGTGGCGGAGTACGCGTTCACCACTATATCTCCTCAACTCGGTGCCGTGACGACCGATGGTGGTATATCGAGTTTTGTCGTCGCAGACATCCCGGGTCTCATCGAGGGTGCACACGAGAACCGCGGACTCGGACACAACTTTCTGCGACATGTCGAGCGGTGCGCCGCGTTTGTGTATGTGGTGGACCTCGGCGCGGGTGTGGGAGGTAGGCCGGGAGTTCGTCCCTGGAACGCGCTTCAAACTCTGATGGCGGAGCTTGACGCGTACCTCCCGGACCTCTCTGCTCGACCCGCCATCGTGGTTGGAACCAAATCGGACTTGCCGCACTCGTCTCGCGCGGCGGAGACGCTGCGACGGAAGACAAACCTGCCCGTCGTCACCGTGAGTGCGCACGAGTCGCTTGGGATCCAGGATGTGATGTCCGCGGCAGATGGTTTGCTTCACCAGACGCAGCGAGGCAGGGATGCGTTCGAGTACTGAATGTGTTCTTGGACAAAAGCACGTTATAGCCACTTTAGTTTACGTGTTCGAGGAGTGCTCCAAAATACATTATCTCGGCGCATCGTTCCGGAACCCTCGACGAAATCCACCCAACGCGTTTATCCCATAACGTGGAACGCGTTGCGACCTTCCGGCCGAAATCGTGCTGGAATGAGTCGTCATGCGACAATGGCGTCAACGGGTAAGGATGACGTGTGGGACTCGATGCGGAAGGGAGCACAGGAGCTGGTGGAGAAGGAACCGCTTCTCGGAGGGTTCGTCTACTCGAAGATTCTGAACCAGCCGACGTTCGAGCGTTCCCTGGCTTTCTTGCTCGCCACCAAGCTCGCGAGCAGCACGGTTCTCGCCAGTCAGTGGAACGACCTTTTCATCGATGCACTAACATCCAGTGCGGAAGAAGAAACTTCGATGGGAGGACGCGGGAGTCCGGCTCCGGGGACGGGCTCTATCGCGGACGCCGCACGTGCGGATTTGAGAGCGATTTTGTCCCGAGACCCAGCGTGCCCGAGCTATACGCACGCGTTCCTGTTCTTCAAAGGTTTCCAGGGTTTACAGGCGCAGCGGGTATCGCATTGGCTATGGAGTAAGGGAAGGACGGTGATTGCGTGCTTCGTGCAGTCGAGCATATCCGAGGTTTTCGGTATGGACCTCCACCCCGGCGCCAAGTTCGGAAGGGGTATCCTGGTCGACCACGCCACAGGCATCGTTGTGGGAGAGACGGCCGTGGTGGATGACGACTGTTCGCTGTTCCATGGAGTGACTCTCGGAGGGACAGGAAAGGTAAGCGGTGATAGGCATCCGAAACTGCAGAAACGAGTCGTCGTTGGAGCACACGCGTCGGTGATTGGAAACATATCCATCGGGCACGACTCTAAAATAGGTGCGAGTGCGTCCATCCTGCATGACCTGCCCCCGAAGAGCGTCGTCGTTGGGCACAAGGGAATCGTGATTCAGAAGCGAGGGAACAAGGGGAAGCACTCTCTTCTGTCGAAACTATGAGGGTCGCGTACTCACTAGCTAGCTAAGTTAAATCATTAGGGTAGAAAACATCTCAATCACGCTTTGTCAGTGTCCTCAGCTGCAACTGCCACCGCACAAGCCAAACGCCTGTGCAGACCAGGAAGATGAACCAGAAAACGAGCACGTGCCTCGGCCAAGGGGCTTCGAACATGCCTCTTCCATGTTTTATTGTGATCATGATTTCCACGAGAGCAACTGCGATTGTTAACCACGCGTTGGCACCCATCTTAGTCAACGCCATGCCTTGCCTTGAGGTGATGAAGACGTAGTACTCCCGCGTGGCTACATTCGCCATACCGAACCAAAGTGCGAGCCTGATATGGTTCAGTATGTGCGGAGGTGGAATCCACAGCACGTACTTGAGGAAGAAAGCGTTGAGCTCGAACACGAGGCAGAGGGCGACGACAAACGCGCACTGCAAGAACCGCAGCGGGCTCGAAGTTGGGCTCCATGCGTACTTATCCCAGGTCTTCGGCGTGAACACGGCGAGGAGTCTCTTGATCCGACCGGTTAGACCCTTCGGGCGTTTCCTCTTCCCTGTCCCGGTCCAGTCGTACATGCTTCCCTCCATGTATTTCACCGTCATCATCCCGAGGTGGATGCCTATGAAGTTACAAAACGCCACGTCCAGCACCCACGAGTCCCACCAGCACTCGTTGAAGTTCCTCAACCAGTGCTGGAATGTCAGCTCCATCAGTTCGAAGAACACGGAGTACGCCCATAGCAGCTTCATGTTCCGAAGGGCGATAGCTTTGCCGTACCATCCCAGGATGTGTCCGACAAAGAACTCGTCAAACACCGTGTCTCGCAGCACCCTGAACCTCGAGTCCGGGTCCTCCGGGGTGTATATCCTGCAGTCCTCCCCGTACGCCCGCTCCGGCAGCTCTGTGCCGAGGTCAGGCGATAAGAACTGTAGCACTGCTCTCGCATCGTTCGTCTCCTGGCAGAGCAAGAACACGAGGAAGAGAAGGTAGAGGATGAACAGCCCGTGCATCACCTTCCAAATCGCCGGGTGTGGCCTCACCATGTGCGTGTCCGGACCCTGCAGGGCTGAATACAGCAGGTAAGCGGCGCACACCGCCTTGATTGAGTCCCAAAGATTGGATCGCCTGATCTCTTCCCTCCTCCCTGGCGATAGCGAACGCATGTCCACCTGAGGTTTGAACGCACCAGACAGGACGACGAGTGCCATCGCACATACGAACAGGGCGCTGACAGACCCGCTCTTGATGCTGCTGCCTCGCGTCGCGGGCAGGGATTTCCCGCCACCTGATCTGGTGGAAGTCATCGTCGTTGAGATCTTTCACACAAACACACACCTGACGATGTTCAAAGACTCATCTCCCAAGTTGGCCTGCCCGAATGGAGTGCCAGCAGTTGTGAGTCCGGGTTGTTGTTCTCTTCCTTGGAAACAGGAAACCCGAGTCGAAAAACTTTGGGACTGGCGAAAAAATTGAGAAATCAAAAAAGTCGGGACCTGGTGCACACGCTCCAAACGGGGCCGGCGGTCACCAAAACCAACACGGGATGGTGGGCACGAGTAAAATCTTGGGAAATATCGCCGGTTTCGCGGGCTTCGGCAGGATTTCAGACTGAAAATCCACCGGGACGAAGAATCGAAATCGCTTTGACGGGGGCGGATTCGAAACCTACTTGTATTCGGATGAATGTGGATTCATACGATCGACGAGGAAAAGACCGAGATGAAAAATCCTGGAACAGCCGCTCCGTCCCTCCATGACAGTGCACGTCAACAAATGATACATACGAAATAGGCGGTTAGACATGGGGGAATGAAATTGCCATGATAGTCCCGCATCGAAGAGGCCGACAAAGATACTCTTTCGCTTCATATTCGGGACGACGAACTTCAGCAATAAAAAATCAAACAGTGCCGCAACAACAAGCACAACAAAGCACGAAGGATAATACGAAGCAAACTTGGACGCTTCAAATGATACCTTCGTGAGAAAGATCAGTAAGGCCGCGAAATGACAAGTTCTCATTCGGAAAGAACGATCGGCGCGGCAGAGCATGCAGGCAATTATGATAACAGCGCTTTGCATGATAACTACTCAAGCGTAAGTACGGTTAAATACAAAAACAAAGGCGAGTTGATGCAAATGTAATCAGCAAGCACTGTCTCTGATGTGACTTACGTGCGGCATAAACCTAAACTGCGCGCCTAAAAAGCACAGCGCGTGCGTAAGAGTCGAAGAACATATGCGTGAGAGATGTACTGCTCGGAATGTGAAGAGAAATATTGAAAAGCTGCGTCAATAACCACAGAAACAGGGAGAGTTTGCTAATACCATTTGAACACAGAACGGGAGTTGCACGAAGACGTAAGGATGGAAGGACAAACGAATCGTGCACGTACGAAAGATTTAGGAGCAAGATGTATAGGCATCGCGAGACCATTGTGGGCGCAAAGCGAGAAGATAAGTTTATCTTACGCGCTCAACGATGTAATCGCTGTCGCGATATGCCGAACAAACGCATCGAATGATGCTTAGTGGTAGAGAGTCAGAAAAGCTGTCATTTCGATTCAGGAAGCCAGATAAATGCTAGAAACGGAACAAAACTCGGCCGTTGCGCATTCATTCAAGCTCGCATAAGACGATGAGCGCTCG
>Ga0115572_10002395_pt1 | contig 15031 bp, 19 predicted proteins | sample COGITO_mtgs_1206_FD_88681 | JGI IMG/M metagenome (GOLD analysis project Ga0115572, IMG submission 88681) | Pelagic marine microbial communities from North Sea - COGITO_mtgs_120607 | ecosystem: Environmental > Aquatic > Marine > Epipelagic | place: Germany:Helgoland, sampling site Kabeltonne... | reverse complement strand
TTGACTCAATTAACCATAAACTTGATTAAATCATCGGCATATCATCTTCAGTAAGTTCTTCGATACACTTTACCGAGAATCAAACAAGCTACAAATGAAGTAAGTGAAGACTTGCCTTTGTTTGTTTTATAAGTTTTATATAAAGCTGATTGTTTTCTCTATAAATCAATTTTTTAAAACTCTGAGGCTTGACTAAAAATAGAATTGTAAATTATTTAATAGACTCTTTAGACTTAAACTAATCAGCGTATAAGATGCTTCAAATAGTCTTAAAATTCACTTTACCAAGAATAAAACAAGCTACTAATGAAGTAATTGAAGACTTGCCTTTGTTTATTAATTATTTTAACTCAAATAAATGTTTTTAATAAAAGTCCTAGACCAACACCTGCTATAAAAACAGTGATAACCTTGATGGTGAAAAACCATTTGAACCCTCTTTCCCAAGAATCAGGAATATAGTTTTTATTTTCATCTTCGGATTTTCCTGTGCTAGTTACATAATAGGCATAGCTAAAGACTCCGCCTACAAGAACAAAAGTAAAAATAATCGTGGATACAATTTCATTCATAATGATATGATTTTCACCAATATAGACTAAATTTTGAACTTTTGTTTAGTTTATTGGTTGTATTTAGGTGAAATGAACCCAAAGGCTTAATAAAAAAAGGGTTTTAGTCATTAGTAAAATAGCTGATAGACTCTTTAAACATAAATGAGTTAAATACTAATCAGCGCATTAAGATGCTTCAAATAGTCTTACAATTCACTTTACCTAAACTAAGAAGTTCAGAAACCACGAAGAAACTTTATAAGGATTTACCGCTGTTTATTGATTAAATAAAGCTTTAAAAACAGTTTTGTAAATTGTATTGATAAATTAGATATTATGAAAAAGCTACTTCTTATTTTATTCTTAGTTCCTATGGTTTCGTTTGGGCAAAATATTGAATACATCAACAGCAAAGAACATAAGCGCTCTGGTATGCCATTCTCCCAAGCAACTATTGTTAATGGTGTTATTTATCTATCAGGACAAATAGGAGAAGTTAATAATGTAGTTGTTGAGGGTGGTATTGGTCCTGAAACGAAACAAGCCTTGGATAATCTCAAAAGTATTTTGGAGGATATGGGACATTCAGTAGAGGATATATTTAAATGCACCTGTATGTTATCTAACATTAAGGATTGGCCTGAAATGTCAAAAGCATATGTGGAGTTTTTTAATAGAGAAAATCTTCCCGCAAGAAGTGCTTTTGCAGGGAGTGGTTTAGCTTTAGGTGCAAAAGTGGAAATAGAATGTTTGGCATTATTTAAAGGGATGAAAATAAATAAATAGTCTTGCAATTCACTTTACCTAAATTAAGAAGCACTGAAAGGGCAGAGCATCAGAATAGCTTCTAAACACCTAAATTAAATGATAATAAAGCCTTATGGGGTATATCTCGTATCAACTGTGACATAAGTCACAAATATCATTTGTAAATAGATGTAAATTTATTTATTAATCATAAAATAAATTTAAAATGAAAAAATACATTCTTTTAATGACTGTGGTCTTAATTTCAACTTTTGCATTTTCGCAAAATCAAGAGCGATTAAGTGTTCACTATTTTGATATTCCAGAGAGTTTAGAAGCGGAGCTTATGGAATTTAATAAAAAATTAAATCAAGAAATTGAAAATGCTGGGTTTGGAAAAAACTTTTATAAAATATACAAGGTAAAGGCAGATAATAAAGCTAAAATGTATAACTACCTTCAAATAAGTTCATATACCAGCGATAAGCACTATGAAATGACTCACGATGTGAGCGACCAATACAATAAACTTTTAGATGAATTCTGGAGTTCAGATGTTGCAAAAGAATTTGATAAAAACAGAATATATAGAAAAGTTTATAGAATTGATAACTGACCAATAGATAAAGATGCTTTGAGTTGGATTACATTTTCTATTGCCTAGGCTAAGAAGTACAGAAACAACAGAGAAACCTCATAAGGATTTACCGCTGTTTATTTAGTAAGTTCTGGAAGAAAAACACGGAGTAGAGATATTTTAGAGTTTCTTATATTAGTAAATTATTAATAATAAATCAATATAAAATTCAATGAGACAAGTTAAATCAATATCAATTTTGTTAGCTCTTTTATTTGCAATTACCAGTTGTAAAAACACAATACATAAAGACTCGATTGTTATAAAAAATGCTGATTCAAATGAGTTAATATTCATTTTAGAGATGAATACTAAAAACAATGTGAAAGCTAAAATAGAAGACTTTACTCAATATCTATCTGATTTTATAGTTGAGAGAGAACCTTCAACTATTTATGGATACTATCTTTCAGAAGATGGAAAGAAAGTAACATTGATTGAGAGGTATAACAATAGTTTAGACGGAATCAAGCACGGCGAAGACTTTATAAATGGTCCAAATTTTCAAAATTTTTTCAAGTTTTTTGAGATTGAAACATTCATTGTTTTAGGAAAAGCATCTGATGAGTTCAAGAAGTTTTGTTCAGAAAATGGATTTGTAATAAATTATAGAGAATCCATTGGAGGATATATCAGAAAATAACAAAACCACAGGCATATCTTCTTCGGTAAGTTCAGGCACTTCTATCCCCCTTAAATACGTTAAACTTGCGTTACTTATATTTGTGTTAACTAAATTATCGTGAAAAAACTTCTTATTCTTTCAGTTATATTTTTTGGATATAGTTGCTCGCCAACTCTTTTCATCTCACCAAAAACTATCAACTTGCCTTTGTATTCTAAAAGTAATAATGCTAAGGAATTAGTTCGGTCAAAGTATGGCGCCCCTTTAAAGATTGAAAATCAAGTAAAACAAGAAATATGGATTTATAATTATAGTAGTTCAATAAAAAGTAATAGAACTGTCATTTTTGATAATAACGGCAAAATCATTAATAACAAGAAACACTACAAGATGTTTCATATGATAACAGGATTAAATAGATATTCATTTATTATTCTGGGCGTTGTAGTCGGTGTGGTTTTAATTCTCCCACCTTTTCCTGCGTTGCTCTAAAAACAGTTTTGTAGATTGTATAGATAAAATATATAATATGAATTACAAAATTTTGATGTACACAGCTGCTACTCTGATTGTAGCAAACCTTTTGATTGGATTATTCTCTAATTTTTGGGGTGACTCTAATTATCCTGATTACATCAACAGTATTTTAATGTTGCTTCTAATTATTTCTGGAACACAAGTGTTTTCACAAAAGAAATAAAAACGCCAACAAACCAGTCTGGGGAACTTGCCCTAGTAATTAGAAGTAACTAACGTAAATATACACTACAAACGTCCTCTAACAGGGGCGTTTTTTTGTACACCAAAAACCTAACTTCAATAATTGTACTCCATAGTCTATTTTAGAGCCTAGGTGAAATATAGTAGAAGCTGCTTAGGGAATAGATTAGGGTCTTCTCTTGTCACTAAACTATAAAAAAAAGACCGATCTGTTGTGCTAGCGAAGAAACTTTTGCTTACCTCCCTGGGCGAAAGATAATCGTCTTCACAAAAAGTGGTACATTTATTCTGAAGGAACGATTCGGATAAATTTACGCAAAACATAAGACCAAATTAATGAAAAGATCAACTGTTAAAACTGCATTAGGAACACTTATAAGTTTTAGTTTTCTCGTGCTATTAAGCGCTTGTTCGTCTACAACCAAAAAGGAAAAGCAAGCCCAAAGAGCGGCCGTTTATCCTAGCGATGTTTTACCTTCTATGGACCAATGGAAAATTCTTCTAGGGGATGGAACCTACAAAGATTCGTTGCTTAACTATGCGAAAAAAGATTATTTCTATGTAGAAAATGAAGATCAAACCAATTGGGTAGTATACAAAACACCCAATGCTGGGGTAAGTTCAAAAAACTCGCACAATACGCGTACAGAGCTGGGCCAAATAAAGGAGTGGACTCCAGAAGAAGGGGGGAAACTAAACGGGACATTAAAAGTACAACATGTTTCCACTTCGGGCGATGCACGTGTTGCCGCTTCTTATTCGGTGGTTGTTGGACAAATACACAGTCATCAAGGGCACGAAAATGAGCCGTTAAAGATATTTTACAAGAAGTTCCCTGGCCACGAAAAAGGATCGGTCTTTTGGAATTATGAAATCAATACCCAAGGGAGTAATTCAGGCAGATGGGATTATTCTACCGCCGTTTGGGGCTACGATATGTCGGTGCTTGGAGCAAGTCCAGACAGCTACCCCGAGGAGTTCGAGGACGGGATTGCCTTAGGAGAAGAGTTCTCTTATGAGGTAAATGTTTTTGAAGGCATTATGTACCTAACCTTTACAAGTGACGGACATCCAACTCAGCGATTCACCAAGAACTTATTGAAATCTGAATTCGCTAAAAAAGAAGACATGCCGCAGCAAATTAAAACACTCTATGCAGCCATTGGACGAGATGGTGTTGAACGTGAAAATGCCTATGCTGGCGAACTACAGTTCTTTAAACAAGGGGCTTATAATCAGACCAACGGAAAAAGCCCCGAAGATAATATAGTCTGGAGTACAGGTTCTGCTGTGTATGGCGGGGATATTGAACAGCAATATGCCAACGGATCCTTTACAGAAGTTTGGTTTAGTGCGGGTTCTCTAGGACCCGGAACTAAACCCGAACTGGAGTAATTCGCTGAGAGGGAATTTTATTTTTTTACCAAGCGTGAAGAAAATATAAAAGCCCTGGCGCCATAGGCGCAGGTTTTTTTGTGTGTGAGTGAGGATGATGTTTGGCGCAAAATCACGGATGATTTCGGCCAGATGTGCTTCCCTTTCTGGATTAATTAACATTGGGTAGTCACCCAATCCAAGCATTGATATGTACAGCCCAGTATATTTGATGCTTTAGTCGATATTTCATGTCGTGCTTCTTTCACACTTTCTATGCTTCGGTTTGGGTCTTCTTTCCACAAATTACCCGACTCTCCTCTTTCTAGATAGGAAAGGGACAGATTCAACACCTCTCTTCCAAGTTCTTTTGTTTTTGCAATAATTCCTCCGGCTCTCCACACAAAATCTGCAGCGTGAGCCCCAACAACGAGTAGTCTCATAAAATTAATTTAAGCAAAAATAGATGTTTTAACGCCTATCAAATTAGAGCATCAAACAAAAAAATAGTACAAATCGAACATCTTTTGAAACTTAATCCTATCTCTGAGTGTTTTCTGTGCAAAAAAAACACCTCTAACAGTTAGAAGTGTTTTTTGAATAAGATTAGCGTAAATCTAGCCGTTATTTCTCTTGCATTAATTGTGTTCTGGCATTTTCCCCCAAATACCGATAATAAACATGGTAGCAATTGTAGCATACATGATCATTGAAGGTACATCTGGTCCAAAAGCTGCGGGACCATCAACGACCGTTTGTCCCCAATTGACAATATATGCCTCGGCTAAGGTGGAAATTTGTACTCCCGCTTCTTTCAATTCAGACAGCTGAAAAGAAGTGTTTTTTTGCTGCGTTATTAGATAAGAAGCGACCTGTAACCCAAAGAAAATTGGAAAAGAACAAAAGAGAGTCAAAACCACTTTCCCATAGACGGGAAAGTTGAGTTCCCGGGAACGTCGGATTAAATAAAAAGCCAAAGCAGTCATTAAAATAACAGCAACAGTGTATATCGCATTATTGATGAAAATTTGATTGGAGAGTTGAAAAATTTCGAATTCAGTCATAATTATATTGTTTTGATTTATTTTTCTTAATCTACCACTCTTTTATTCAGTTAGTTGTGACTTTTGTCACATTTCATTTATTTTAGGAATGGTCCTGTTTAATTTTCACTAATTTTAAAAACCAAAACTATTTTTTATGAAGTACAGTGAGATTCTAGGCCAATCACTGAGGGCTGAATTTGAACAAAATGCAACTACCCTCAAGGTTCCGAAAAACGCGCAAATCATTTCAGTGGGCGATCGCATCAATGATATTCCCTTCTTGGTCTCAGGAACCATTCGAGTTTATGCAGAAAGCTACGAATCAGGAAAAGAGGTTTTGCTTTATTACTTAGAGAGTGGTGAAACCTGTTTTATGTCTATCATTGCAGGAATGGGCGATCAAATTAGCAAAGTATCTGCTGTAACAGAAACGGATTGTGAACTACACAGCTTGCCCAATCTAAAAGTAAAAGAATGGCAACTCGCATATTCTGAATGGAACGGTTTTATATTGGGTTTGATGGTTAAAAATTATACCAACACAATCAAAACCATTGAAGAATTATCGTTTCTAAATATTGAGTTAAGACTCATTAATTATCTGCAGAAACACCAAACCACAGATGGTGTGACAGAGGTGGTGAAAACACATCAACAAATTGCAAAAGATTTAGGTACTTCACGCGAGGTAATTACTCGCGTACTCAAAAAAATTCAATTTGACGAAAAGAATATTTTGGTGTTCAAATAAGAAAAAAGAAAACCCCTCGACGGGCGAAGGGTTCTTAATGATTTTCTAGGCTTTTGTCATCATTGCCGAGGCAACAAACACAATTCCCTCTGGCCCACTAACAGTATATTGATAGTGTATTTTATTGGAATCATTTGGCATAAGGCTAATCTTCCATGAGGTAACAAAGACTTCTTTCTTTGAAGATAAACCACTTCTTTGGGCATCTGTTACAAAGACAAATTCACCATTTTTATTACTTTTTAAAACAGAAACAGGCTTGTTTTGTAACCCACAATAATGGGTAGACAAGACTTCATCATTTTGTGCATTAAAAATGGTCAACATTTCGATGCCCCCTGTATCGCTCTCTTCCAAAAGCGCACTTCCATTCGAGGTAATGCTGTAATTTAATTCGAAGGCATCAGAGGTACCGTCGGTTCTTTGCAATGTTCCCTGCCATTTTCCTTCCAAGGAAAGGAGTTGTTTGAAGTTGTCAGAAACATCGTTTGCATAAGAATTCGTAAGGCATAAAGATGCCGTAATAAAGAATAAAAGTATTTTTTTCATGTAAATAGAGTTTGTTTAATAAACTTAAATTTAGGAATCTCAGAAAATTAGAGTGTGACTTATGTCACAAGAGAAAACAGATCATTTTGATAAAATCATCTCAGTTAAATTTCCTTCAAAAATGAGGAGAGCTACAAATTCTCGGGCTTTAATCCTTAAATTTGTTAAAACCATTGTCCATGCGTAAACCCTTCCTCCTTCTTGTTTTTCTTTTTTTGTCTTGTTCAAAAGACAAAACACCCCCACCTGCTGTTATGTATACACTCATTGTATCAGCGTCTAGTGGAGGATCTGTCAATCCAACAGGAGGGCCTTATACAGCGAATACAAATGTTGCAGTAACCGCAACACCAAATACAGGCTATGTGTTTTCCCATTGGACAGGTAATGCGAACGGAAACGATAATCCATTGTCCATTAGTATGTCTGGAAATAAAAGTATTCAGGCAAATTTTGTCCAACAGCAGTTCACCCTTGAGGTCAATGTTCTTGGAGAAGGCAGTATAAGTCAATCTCTAATTAGTACAAGTAAAACAACGCAAGATTATACGGCTGGCTCTGTGGTGCGTTTATTAGCATCACCCTCGAGCGGGTGGTTGTTTTCGGGTTGGTCGGGAGCAATAGAGGGGAGCGACAATCCGTATGATGTTACCATAAATGAAGCCAAGACAATAACAGCGAACTTCCAAGAACGACAAGCTGGAGAAGCGGTGGTTTTAGAGGCTGATGGCCCAGGAGGTACTTACGATCTCATTACCTCTGTGCTGGCCCCTGGATGGAGTCCCATCGAGGTGCCCGATTGTAATCATGCGGCCTTTGGTGACCATATAGATGAAATCTTCGACGAAAGTTTAGCAAAACATGTCTTCCGATTTTACATCCATCCAACGCCAGACAACGACCGCTGTATTAATTTTGACCGACAGCGAAATGAAATTAAATCCTACGATAAATCTCCAGAGAACTTATTGGGTCGAGAAGGAGAACGGGTAACCTATCAATGGAAGTTTAAGCTCCCAGCTGGGTTTCAATCTTCCCCAAAATTCACCCATATTCACCAAATTAAATCAGTGGGCGGTGATCTGGCCAGCATGCCGATTTATACTCTTACGACGCGAAAAGGCACACCAGATCAATTGGAATTGCGCTATGCAGAAACCGAGAATCAAGGCACCTTAACACGAACGGATTTAGCCCCATTCATCGGTCAATGGGTTGAAGCAACCGAAACCATTGTCTATGGTGTCAATGGAACCTATAACCTTGAGCTTAGAAACGCCCTTACACAGGAAGTTCTTTTGAGTTACGCTAATCCGTCGATAGTAAATTGGCGTCCCGGAGCTAGCTTTGCCCGCCCGAAATGGGGGGTCTACCGCAGCTTAGTGTATGCCGAAGATTTGCGCGATGAAGCCGTTTTGTTTGCCGACTTTAGTGTGACGGAGGACTAGAAAACAAGTGATGTTTTTTAAATCAAGCTGTTGTTTTCCACAATATGCGTTCCTTTTTGGGAGGACTTGGACAAGTCGATCATCGCTTTTGCCACTTTTTCTCCTTTAATGGGGCGCAGTTTTTTGGGAAGTAGAAAAGCAAATAGCGGCATAACTAGTTGTGCGATCTTTTCTCCAAAACGGAATTCATTTCGTTTTCCTAGTAGTAAAGAAGGCCTAAGGATAGTGGTGGAGGGTAAATTTAGCGCAGTCACTGCATCATCGATCTCCCCTTTAAGTTTCAAGTAAAAGCCAGCACTACTACGCTTGGCCCCAGCGGAAGAAACATATAAAAAGGAGGATACGTTTTTCGTTTTACAGGCCTTTGCAATGGAAAGGGTAATGTCGTAATCAATTTTACGATAGGCATCTTTGTCTCCTTTGACCCGAGCTTGTGTGGTGCCAATACAAGAAAAAACAACACTACTGTTTTCGACCACTCCTTCAACTTCCTTCTGAGAGGAAAAGTTTATTAGACGCACTTCAAGCTTGGGATGTGAAAGTACTAGCGCTCTTCGGCTAACGACAACAATCTTTTCCAATGAAGCATTGGCCAAGAGTTCACTTAATAAAAAACCGCCAATTAGACCGCTGCTTCCGAACAGCGTAACTTGTTTTTTGTTCATTTTTGAGATGATTGCCCTTTTGGGCTGTCCTTTTTCTGCATGGGTCCGCGCAAATGAATGATGAGACCATTCAAGAAATTACGTAAAATTTGATCCCCACATTCCATATATTTTTCATGCTTTTCGTTTCTGAAAAAAGCACCAAGCTCCGATTTGGAAACATTAAAGTCCACGAGTTTGCAGATGGCAACGATGTCTTCGTCACGCAATTTATGTGCTACACGAAGTTTTTTAAAGATGTCATTGTTTGTTAATCCCATGTATGTAAAGATAGGTGTTTTTTTATGGGAACGACTGTTTAGTTTTTTGACCTGGTCTTTTGCTTAATCAAAGCATATGCTAGGGTAAAAGCAAAGAATATTGCACCAAAAAAAGATGGGATGATTAAAAGCTCACGGAAAACGCCAACAAGTATAGTTTCAATTCCTAGTTTATACAGTAGATAAAATAACCCGTAAATGCCTAAGCAACTCAGCAACCCAGTGACGTTATGTTTTATATTCATTGAAACAAGGTAAGTAAATTCCATTATCCAATCACTTTCCCCCTACATTTGATTTATGTTAAGTGAAAAAATCCATGCCCTTTTGCACCCAGAATGTTACCACGGCAAGGAGTATTTAAACCCTCCGCTGAAGTAAACTAATTTGCGTTTAAAAAGGATATATTTAGGCATCGAGTACACGAAAAAAGACGCGTTGAGAAAATGCTCAAGCCCAATTAAAATAAAGAACAATTCAACAAAAATGACACCGCTTTTTTCTTTAAAAAATTATTTTTCGTGAGATACAACTATTCTTTATAAACCATACAAATCATAGCATAGGCTTTAAAAAAAAGCCTATGCTATGATTATTGTCCTCCAATTCAATTCTATTCAGTGACAGAAATATAGGTTATTTCAACAGAGTCGATGAGGGTAACGGTTTCAATTGCCGAAAGCAATAGAGGATAACTCATCTCTAATGAATCTTCAGTAGGTAGACTACTTGGTGTTTCGGAGAGTGCATAAATGGTCATTATGTAGGTGTTTGTCCCAGGAGATGGACTACAAGGCGATGAATAGGAAATTTTAGCAAAGTCTTTATTTGGCCCCATGAACCACGCTCCATCATTTGCACCACCATATGGAATCTCGCTTACAGAAGGATCAATATCCCAAAGTAAAAGATAGTGATTAACTTCATCTGCATTTATATTTGCGTGAATTGATATTGCAAGTGACCCTGTCCCTTCGGGTACATTTGCCCATGAGATAGGAATCGAGCTTTCTACACCATTAACTTTAGCTTCACACGTATAACTTTCTAAAATCGCTCCATTAGCATCAATAGCTATGCTAGATAGTGAAAAATCAGAATTTGAAGATGTAACAGTATATCCAGCAGAGGTGGTTTCTGAAGTTGTATTTGTTGTTTGTGAAACAGTTGAAGTGTCGTCAGGTGGAGTAGTTCCAGTATAAGGAATATCAATACAAAAACTTCTATTAGTATAGGTTTCAACATTCTCAGTTGAGCCTTCAGCTATTGCTCCATTGGTAGGAAGATTGGAGGTACCTCCATTCTCATCAACATGCGTGTAGGTGTAATCACAGGTTGTTGGATCCCACGAATAATTGATGTAATATTTGGTCCCAGAGACAGTATACTCAAATGAAAAAGCATTATCACCAGTTTGAGAAAATGCTGTTACCTCAGCTCCATCGACCGGTCCAAAACCATCGCTTGGACGAACGGGTGAGGAAAATGCTTGAGGAATTATTTGATCTTCTGGTGCAGTACTTGTGGGATCTATTGTTACTACTCCCATCATTTTAGCAATAAAATAAGGAGCTTCTGTTGAGGTATGATAACGATAACTTTCATTCTCATCATAACGACCCAATGCATCGTCCAAAGCTAGGTCTGTAAACCCATATACAGGGAAACCATCCAAGGCATAAGCAATTGGATTACCTTCTCCAGCGAGTTCTTGAAGATGTGTTGGGGGTTTGTGGTAGTGGTAGTCATCTCCTCTTCCAAAATGCCCTCCCCAATTGTCTAACTCACCGAGTACAAAACTGTCATTCCCTCTGTTATTTAGTGAGTTGAATATTGGGATTCCGTTTACAGCGACAGCTAAAGCGCCTTTTCTTAGTCGTAAGCTAGTATCTAATGGATCGTCTGACATTACGGGGTTTAATGGTATCGCCCAGCTATTATCGCCCGTATAGTTTTGTGGTATTGGCACTTGTTCTTGCCACGATGTAATTCCTACAGCCATATTATGTGCTGGCCATCCGTATGAAGAAATATAAAAGTAATCCTCGTCTGCAGAAATAGACACATCTGTAAAGGCAGAAAAATGAGACTCAATTGTGCTTAAAATACTACTTGGATCTGACGTGGTTGGAGTATTCGTTGAAGTATCAGTGGAGGTGTTACTTGTTGTTTCACTACCCACAGGGATAAATGTAACACTAATTGTTTTAGATTCATTTACAGTGAGTTCAATTGGGTTGTCAGTACTTGAAACAGATCCAGACCATCCTGTAAAAACCCACTCATCTAATGGATTCGCAGTTAATCTAATCACACTCCCTGAAGTATATTCGGTAGTTGATTTACCTGCAGATACAATTTCTTCAGAAACTGTTCCAGAACCTGTTATTGAAACAGTAAGAGGATATTTTCTTTTTAAAAAATTAGCCGTAATTGTTTGATTTGTATCAACTGTTACTGATAGTGGATTATCAGTTGAACCATTTGACCAATTAACAAATACATATTCTGAATCAGGGGTTGCGGTAATTGAAACAGATGTGCCTTGAGTGTAAGACCCACCAGGTGAACTAACACTCCCACCAACTCCTGATGTTATCGTTAAAGTTAAACTAATAACCGGATCCACTGTTGGAGTATTATCTGATTCAAGAGGAGTTGCATCTTCTGTTGAACAGGTGATAAAAAACAAAAAGGTAATGGATAATAATGAAGGAAAAAGAAAATTCTTTTTGTTTGAACGACTAAAGTAAAAGGTAAAAGATAGTAATGTAAGGAACAGTAAAACGGCGCCTATACTGGCATTGGACTTGGAAATTTTAAGTAAGGGAGCATTTGTTTTTAATCCAACTATAGGTTTTGCTAAGTTAGCATTTATGTGGGCGGTTAACTCATGTCTTTTTAAGATTAAGAGTTGGTCTTCCATAGAAAAATCGGCTATTGGATATTGAGAGATCTTCCCAGTAGATATATTTTGAAGCAAGACGATTCCGTTGTTAAAACCAATATAATCGGCTTTAAAAGAATGGTTATCTCCCATTAATTGCCATTGATGCGCGTGTTTTTCTGAATGAGTTCCTGAATGAGAATAAACAAATCCGTTTATTGAGAATAAGAAAAAACATAGAATTGTTATCGAGAGGGAGATACGTTTTTTTTGCATTTATAAATAGAACAGTAAATAATAACTAAAAATACGCTATATTTTTAATAATCAATCAAACTATAAATGATTTTTGACAAAATCCATGCCCTTTGGCATCCAGAATGTTACCACGGGTGGGGTAAAACCAAACGCTTTTTTGAGGGTTGGTACTATAAACTGGTGAGTGAAAATGAAACACATGCACTTGCCATTATTCCGGGGATTGCCATGGATGAGAAGGGCAATAAACAAGCCTTTATTCAGGTGTTGGATGGGAAAAAGAAAGAAGCCTACTACCATCGTTTTGATGCTGAAGTTTTTAAACCCCACCCCAAAAAACACGACCTTAAGCTGGAAAATAATCGCTTTAGTTCAAACAAAATCAGTTTAAATTTACCTGATTTAAAAGGCGAAATACAATTTAGTAATTTACATCCTTGGTCAACAAGCTTGTTATCGCCAGGTATTATGGGACCTTTTTCTTTTGTGCCTTTTATGGAGTGCTATCATGGAATACTAAGTATGGATCATGTATTGTCTGGGAGTGTTGTATTTAAAGGAGAAACACTTTCCTTTGACAACGGGAGAGGCTATATGGAAAAAGATTGGGGGCATTCTTTCCCCGAAGGCTATATCTGGATGCAAAGCAATCACTTTTCGCAAAAGGAAGTGTCTGTCAAGGCATCTATTGCTAAAATTCCTTGGATGGGTACTTCCTTCATTGGACACATAGCAGGGGTTTTGATTGAAGATCAACTCATCGAGTTTACCACCTATAATGGGACACAATTACTGCTTTGTCAGGTGACCCAAGAAGCTGTTTTACTTCACATGGAAAATAGAAGTCATCGACTAGAAATAAAAGCGAAAAGGGAAGAGGCAACCAGTCTTGCCGCACCCATTGCCGGGTTTATGGATGCCCGGATAGAAGAAAGTATGAAGAGTGAAATTCACGTCCTACTGACCGATAAAAAAAGAAACAAAGTCTTACTTAATGATACTGGAACTTCTGCCGGAATAGAAGTCGCTGGAAATTATTCGCTCGTTATGAAAGGATAGTCCGATACAATCTTCTTACGTATTATTGCATGATCCGAAAATTTGCTGCCCGAACCTCTTCTTTATTCGCTAATACAAAGATGGGGGTGAACACATAGGTCGCCTCAGAATTTCTAAAAGCGCGTTCAAAACGAACACTTACAATGGCTGCTTCGGAGCGGTTAATGACATCTTGAATGTACTGTTGACAAATAGCGGTGTTTTTCTTATCTAGTTGCTTGGGATGGATAAAGGCCTTGATTAAGTCACGCTCAAAGATCACTTTGGCTTCTTCAAATGGAGTTGATTGACTTTCCTTTGTTTGTCCAAAGGTCAACAGCGGTAATAAAAGGAATAAATAACGCATGAGATTGGGTTTAGCTATGGCCAAACTTACGAATGCTTTCCCGAAACCAAAAACCTTTTTACGTATATTGATTGCATCTATTTACAATCTATGGAATTTAAAAATAAAGTGGTGTTGATTACAGGAGCAGCTTCTGGGATTGGAAAAGCAGCCGCAATCGCTTTTGTAAAAGAGGGGGCTAAAGTGCTTGTTTCTGACCGAAATAGCAACGCTGGAGAGGCCACAGTAACCGAAATCACATCACAAGGGGGAACAGCCGCCTTTCTACAAGCAGATGTCGCTGTTTTTGCCGAGGTAGAACAACTTGTGCAACAAACGGTCGATCGTTACGGAAAGATCGATATCGCCATCAACAATGCCGGTATTGCTGGGCATAGTGCTAAAACAGCCGACTACCCCATTGATGATTTCGAAAAAGTTATGCAAGTCAATACGGCGGGTGTGTTTTATGGAATGAAGGCGCAACTACCTCAAATGGTGAAACAAGGCAAAGGAGTTATTATCAATACAGCATCTATTGCAGGACTAAAAGGCTTACCCAATTCAATAGCTTACACAGCGAGTAAACATGCTGTGGTAGGGATGACCAAAACCACCGCCATGGAATACGGAAAACAAAATATTCGTGTAAATGCTATTTGCCCTGTCTTTACTGTTACGCCCTTGTTCAATCCAGATACAATCGAAAAAATGGCGCCAGGAATTCCAGAAAAATTAAAGGCAAATGTGCCCATGAAGCGCTTTGCTGAGGTGCAAGAACAGGTCGACGCCATGTTGTGGTTGGCTTCTGATAAGGCTTCTTTTGTTACTGGAGTTGCATTTCCTGTTGACGGAGGCCTAACGGCTTAACCCTTTTCAATCAAAATAAATTGAAAACAATCTCCCAACATTCATTTAATCTAATATTGCAATTATAGATATAAGTTACTATATTTGAGTATCAACTAACTAAATTTACTTTATGAAAAAAGCAACTTTATTAACGCTGTTTTTAGCGTTTACGCTAAGCCTTTTTGCGCAGCGAAATTCGAATCGTGAATACTGGAACACCTGGCAGTACAAACCCAATAAAGGGATGACCCAGAAGTTTGAAGCTGCAGCAGCA
>Ga0115572_10002389_pt1 | contig 15056 bp, 15 predicted proteins | sample COGITO_mtgs_1206_FD_88681 | JGI IMG/M metagenome (GOLD analysis project Ga0115572, IMG submission 88681) | Pelagic marine microbial communities from North Sea - COGITO_mtgs_120607 | ecosystem: Environmental > Aquatic > Marine > Epipelagic | place: Germany:Helgoland, sampling site Kabeltonne... | reverse complement strand
TAATGCCCGTGTTAGCCGGTGCGGTCACCATGGTATTAACTGATAAATACTTCGCAACCAGCTTTTTTGATGCTGCTGGAGGGGGAGATCCGGTTATGTTCCAGCATATTTTCTGGTTCTTCGGTCACCCTGAAGTGTACATCATGATATTGCCTGCATTTGGTATTATTTCGACGATAGTGCCGACCTTTTCTCGTAAGAAGCTCTTTGGCTACGCCTCTATGGTATACGCAACCTCCTCAATTGCGCTGCTAAGCTTTATTGTTTGGGCGCATCATATGTTCACGACAGGAATGCCTGTTGCAGCTGAGCTATTCTTTATGTATGCAACGATGCTGATATCGGTGCCGACTGGGGTAAAAGTGTTTAACTGGGTAGCCACTATGTGGCGAGGGTCTATTAGCTTTGAAGTACCCATGTTGTTCAGTATTGCGTTTATTGTGCTGTTTACTCTAGGTGGATTCTCAGGCTTGATGTTAGCTATTACACCTGCCGATTTTCAGTATCATGACACGTACTTTGTGGTGGCACATTTTCATTATGTGTTAGTGACCGGTGCCGTATTCTCGATTATGGCAGGGGCATACTATTGGCTGCCCAAATGGACGGGCAATATGTTTAATATCACCTTAGCTAAGTGGCACTTTTGGCTATCTTTGGTGAGTGTAAACGTGCTGTTCTTCCCAATGCATTTTGTTGGACTGGCTGGTATGCCAAGACGGATCCCAGATTATGCGCTGCAATTTGCTGACTTTAACGCGATTATTAGTATTGGTGGCTTTGCCTTTGGGTTGTCGCAGTTACTATTTGTTGTTGTGGTTTATAAGTGCGCGAAAGGCGGTGACAAGGTGCCAGCAAAAGTGTGGGATGGCGCAGAGGGATTAGAGTGGGAAGTCGCATCGCCAGCTCCATATCATACCTTCGATACACCACCGGAGATTAAATAATGACGCATGCGCCTTTGCTTAAACGACTGGTATTAATATGCATAGGCATGTTTGCTTTCGCTTTTGCTTTGGTGCCTTTATACGATGTTTTTTGCGATATCACAGGCTTAAACGGGAAGCCATCTCTAGAGCAAGCGCAGCAAAGTAACGCCATTACTGATAATCGCGAAGTCGATGTGAGCTTTACAACACATGCTCAAAGTGGCGCGCCATTTGAAGTGAAATCACATGAATATAGTGTGGTGGTAAAACCTGGTGCAATGCGAGAAGTATTGTTTAAGGCAAAAAACCTTAGCAACCAAGACAAAGTTATGCAGGCAGTTCCCTCAGTGTCACCGGGTAAAGCTGCTAAGTATCTTCATAAAATGGCGTGTTTTTGTTTTGACCAACAGCCGCTAAAAGCGGGAGAAGAAGTTGAGTTTAAACTCCTTTTTTATGTCGATACTGAGCTACCAAGTGATGTTGAAGAGTTAACTCTGTCGTACACCGTATTTGATATTAGTAGTCAATTTTTGGCTAGTAATTAGGAGCAAGTAAGATGAATCAAAATTACGAAAAATACTATGTACCTGATCAAAGCCCTTGGCCAATTGTGGGTGCTGTTGCGATGTTCTTAATCGCTGTAGGTGCTGCGCTAACTGTCATGCAAGCAAGTGAAGAGGGCGGTAATGGACATTACATATTGTATGGCGGCATTGCTATTTTACTCTATATGTTATTTAGCTGGTTTAAAAATGTGATTGAAGAATCGCATCAAGGTTTGTATTCAGCCCAGATGGACCGATCATTTCGCCAAGGCATGAGCTGGTTTATTTTCTCTGAGGTAATGTTTTTCATGGCTTTTTTTGGTGCATTATTTTATGCCCGAATGATATCTGTTCCTTGGTTAGGGGGCGCAGGTAACAATGCGATGACAAATGAAGTGCTATGGCCAACATTTGAAGCTGTATGGCCATTAGTGACTACGCCAGCCGGTGATACAACACAAGCAATGGGGTGGCTTGGACTACCTTTAATAAATACAGTAATACTGCTTATCTCATCAGTGACGCTGCATTTTGCCCATGTGGCAATAGAAAACAATAAACGAGGTCCGTTAAAAGTTTTTTTGGGTGCCACTATTTTACTTGGGGTTGTGTTTTTAGGCTTACAGGTTGAAGAGTATATCCATGCTTATCAAGATCTAGGGTTAACCTTAGACTCGGGTGTTTATGGCAATACATTCTTCTTGTTGACCGGTTTTCATGGCATGCATGTGACATTGGGTACAATTATTTTACTCGTTGTATTCTTTAGAATATTAAAAGGCCATTTTAGCCCCAAAAAGCATTTTGCTTTTCAAGCTGCTGCTTGGTACTGGCATTTTGTTGATGTGGTTTGGTTGTGTTTATTTGTGTTTGTATATGTGTTGTAGGATTTACATTCGGGTTGATATAGCCAAGTTTAAACGCGGCAATGACAACAACAAGTACAACGACAGAAAATAGCACGCGACGGCCTAAATAATGAGACATAGGCCGTCCTTTATCACGACCAGAGACCATAATAAATAGCGCACGAAATAAGTTAAAAAGTATAAACAATAACAACAGTACAATAATAATTTTTATAATCACTGGGTTCACCTTTATGCAGTTAGTTTTATGGCGTAAACAAAAGCTTAGCTCAATTTTCATCGTTTGCGTGGTGTTAGTTGTGGTTTCCGTTTGTTTGCGTTTGAGTTATTGGCAAATACAGCGAGCAGAGGCAAAAGCGTTGCAGCTTACACATATTGAGAGTGTTCAAGATCAGGGTGTTATGCAATGGTCTCAAATACAGGCATTACCAGTTACTTGGAATAAAACTGGCATAAAAGTCACTTTTACTGGTCGACTCGCAAGTCAGTATTATTGGTTGTTGGATAATCAAATATACCAAGGGCAAGTAGGCTACGATGTGCTTACTTTATTTACACCAACAGGCAGTAAAATCCCCATTGTTGTTAACTTAGGGTGGGTAAAAGCGCCTCTCACACGTCAACAGCTCCCGTCTGTTAATCTGCCAAAGCAGCCTATAGAAATGACAGTACAATTAAAACAAGGACAACTCTCAGGTTTTACCTTAGAAAATAGTGATGCGGTTCAGTCAGATGATTGGCCTAAGCGAATTCAAAATATTGATTTAGAAGTTTTTTCTAAACAAGCAGGAACATTAATGACCGATTTTATTGGCTATCGGCAAGGCGCAGGAGATGAGCTAGGTATACCGCATTACCAAGCTGTTGTAATGAGCCCGCAAAAACATTATGGCTATGCGGTGCAATGGCTGTTAATTGGTTTAGCCTGTATTGGGGTTGCTATATTTGCAAGTAAAAAGAAGGATTTAAAATGAAAAATAAACCGATGATCATATTTTTAGGGTGCTGTTTGGTGCCTTTAATCATGGCGTATTTATCACTGAAGTTTGAGTGGATCACTCCCGCTATCAGTAACAATGGTGAGTTTTTAACAACTGAAATAAAGCTAAAAGAGTGGCAAGAATCAGAGCATAAGCAATGGACAATTGCACTTAATCACCCACAGCAGTGCTCGCAAGCATGCACTGAGCAATTAAATGCACTGGATAACTTATATGTCGCACTGGGTAAAAACCAAGGCAAAGTAGACATGGTGATTTTAGGAGAACCGAAAGAAACTGCAACACCATGGCGACAACTGGCTGAAACGGATCAGCTGGAGCCTGCAAGTTTATACCTAATTGATCACATGGGGTTAGTTGTTTTGCACTACCCATATAAACAAGAACCACAACAAAACCGTTTAACCCAAAAGGGGCTATTAAAAGACTTAAAAAAGTTACTCAATTATTCGCGCTCAAGCTAATGCCATTAAAAGGGGCTGATGATGTATAAAAATTATAAAAACTTAGTGCTAGCAACCTTCTTTTTATCTATCGTGGTTGTAGGATTAGGCGCTTATACGCGCTTAAGTGATGCAGGATTGGGGTGCCCTGATTGGCCAGGCTGTTATGGCTTTTTAACAGTGCCAAAACATGAAGCCGATTTAGCGCATGTTGAACAAACTTACCCCGATATGATGTTCGAAACAGCAAAAGCTTGGAAAGAAATGATCCATCGCTACTTTGCTGGTAGTTTGGGGTTATTAATTTTAGCGCTGTTTATTTTCGCGTTCATTCAACGTAAGCATTCACAATTCCCCGTTAAATTACCGTTTTTTTTATTAGTGTTAGTTGTATTTCAAGCAGCGTTAGGCATGTGGACTGTCACGATGAATCTGCAGCCCCTTATTGTAATGGGCCATTTATTAGGCGGCTTTAGTATTTTGTCGTTAGTCGCTTTGTTGTATTTAAGGCTAACTGCAAAGCCGATAGAAGGGGGCGACGCCCCTGCACGGCGTCATTTTAATTTGAGCCTAGTCGCGTTGGTTGTATTGATTATTCAAATTGCATTGGGGGGCTGGCTGGCGGCAAATTATGCTGCACCACACTGCAACGGATTACCACTATGTAGTTATGGGCAACCCTTTTCTTTGAGTAGTGTGTTTCAACTTCCGTTAGAGCACAGCACGTATGAATATGGTGTGCTGTCACAACAAGCAAGGATGTCGATTCATTTGTTACACCGAATTTGGGCTTTAGTTACCTGTGTTGTGCTTGCGCTCATAATGTGGCGAATTTATAGCCATGCCATATCAGCAAAAATTAAACATTGCACGGTCACTGTGCTTATTGCACTAGTGTGTCAAATAAGTTTAGGGCTGGCTGTGGTGCATTGGCATTTTCCATTGGGGGTAGCGCTGGCACATAATTTAATGGCTGCCATACTGTTAATTACGCTTATTCGTTTATGTTTCTATTTAAAAGCACGTAGCTAGGAGGCTGTTATGGCACAATCATTAACAATAACAAAAGTCACACCTCATCGACTGTCCGATTTATTAAAAGATTATTTGGCAATTAGTAAATTCAAAGTAGTGGCAATGCTGGTTTTAACTGCTTGGGTGGGCCTGGCGCTTGCCCCTGATGTGGGCCGAGGGGTTGTTGTACAGTTTATTAGCTTATTGGCTATAGGCCTGCTATCAGCTGCCGCTGCGGTAATAAACCATGTAGTTGATAGTGAAATTGATAGCAAAATGGCTCGTACGCGTCATCGACCAGTGGCGAAAGGTCGTTTATCGAAGCGACACGCACTTACTTTTGCAGCAGTCATTGGGGTGAGCGGTTTTGTCATGCTGGTTATTTGGGCAAATACGCTTACAGCTGTGTTAACACTTTTTGCGCTGGTGGGTTATGCCTTTATTTATACGTCGTTTTTAAAGCGAGCTACACCACAAAATATAGTTATTGGCGGGCTTGCTGGTGCAATGCCGCCTTTATTAGGTTGGGTGTCTGAAACGGGTCAAATGGCAGCAGCACCTTGGTTATTAGTGATGATTATATTTACGTGGACGCCGCCTCATTTTTGGGCATTAGCCATTGCACGAAAAAGTGATTATGAACGCGCTAAAATCCCTATGCTTCCTGTTACACATGGCATTGAATTTAGTAAAACATGTGTTATCGCTTATTCTATTTTATTAGCTTTAGTGTGTGTATTACCCTATTTAATAGGCATGTCTGGTGAAATTTACTTAATCGCTTCGAGCTTATTAAACGCAGCCTTCATTTATAAAGCAATTAAATTAAAAGTAGCGCCTGAAGAGGGAACTGCGATGGATCTATTTCGTTTTTCAATTATCCATTTAATGTTACTCTTCATAGCCTTATTTGCTGATAAATGGCTAGTTATATGAAAGTATGGGTATTGAGGTTTGGTCTACCAATAACAATGGTTTTAAGTATTTTGTTATTGGTAGGTTGTAGTGATAAGACGAAGCCAGATGTAGACGCATTAGTGTATGAAAATGCAAAACCGCTGAGTGAATTTGCATTAAATGATCAACACAATAGTGAAGTGACAAAAGCTAATTTTGAGGGGCAATGGAACCTTGTATTTTTGGGATATACTAGCTGCCCAGATATATGCCCACTCACGTTAGCAAAGTTAAACGCAGTCCATAAATCACTGAGTGATCAATACGCATTGCAAATATGGTTTTTATCGGTTGACCCAAAACGTGATACTGCCAAGAAGAGAAAAGCCTATATAGACTATTTTAATCCTGACTTTTTAGCCGTATCAGGGCAGCATAAAGCTTTATTTCCGTTTGTACGAGAGCTTGGCCTTATTTATGCCATTAGCGATAGTACAGAGCAAGAATACGCAGTAGATCATAGCGCATCAGTTGCATTGGTTGATTCAACAGGGGCTGTAAGGGGAATATTTAAACCTGAGTTTAAGCAAGGAAGTGTGCCACTGATAAACACCAAAAAAATGATCAGTGAATTTAAAATAATTGCGGATTATTACGAGTAAACATTCCATAACGTTTAATAAAAAATATAAAAGGAGCGAACAGCTCCTTTTTTGCATTTACGCTATTAGAAAAACAAATTTACTCTTTTTTTGATGCATTTATGGCATTTTCGGTAAGTCCGTCTAAGCTTTTGTAATGAATTGGTAAAACACGCAAAGCACAAAGTATATGATTAAACTTCCAGCGGAATTAGCGATTAACCAAGTTGAAATCTTACATCAAGATTTATTAAATGAATTAAGCGGCAATGATGATGTTTGTTTAGATATAAGCGATGTTACTCGTGCTGATACAGCGTCAGTTCAATTACTTTGTTCTTTACAAAAACATTTACTATCAGTGCAGCATAAAATTATTTGGGTTGGCCAAAGTGATGCACTAAAAGGTGTTATTACCCAGTTGGGTTTAAGTGAATATTTAGTACTCGATAATGCAGATTAAGAGGTTTATATGAAAAGAATTTTAGCTGTGGATGACTCTGCGTCGATGCGTCAAATGGTTGGCTTTACATTAAAAAAAGCAGGGTTTGATGTGACGGAAGCGAAAGATGGAAGCGAAGCTTTAAGTATTGCCAAGCAGCAAGGTTTTGATGCCGTTATTTCGGATGTAAATATGCCCGTAATGGACGGTATTACTTTAATACGAGAATTACGTACTCTCCCGAATTATAAATTTACCCCATTATTGATGCTTACTACAGAGTCTGGAATGGATAAAAAAGTAGAAGGCAAAGCTGCAGGAGCAACGGGTTGGATAGTCAAACCTTTTAACCCAGAGCAATTATTAGCAGTATTAAAAAAAGTGATTCGCTAATCTAGGGAGCGGGGCATGAGTATAGATTTAAGTCAATTTTTTGAAGTTTTTTTTGAAGAAAGCTTCGAAGGCTTGGATGCCATGGAAGCAGAATTACTAAATTTAGTTCCCGGCGAAGAAGATTCAGAAGCAATAAACACAATATTTCGTGCTGCGCATTCAATTAAAGGAGGCAGTGGTACATTTGGTTTTAACTCGGTAGCAGATTTTACACATGTATTAGAAACGTTGCTGGATCAAATTCGTGATGGATCTCGCCCTCTTACCGCCGAGCATGTTAATTTATTACTTAAGTCTATCGATTGTTTGCGAGCTTTATTGAGTGCCTTGCAAGCAGAGCAGGAACCTGACCTTAGTGAATCTATAGAACTGCGTAAAAAGTTTGAACACATTCTTGAATTGGATGAAAGTTCAAATGATGAATCAACAAATAGTTCTGAATCGCACGCAGAGTTAAATACATTTCAAATTGACTTTAAGCCACATCACCACTTATTTAAAACAGGCAATGAACCACTTTATATGGTGAGTGAATTAGCTGAGCTCGGTGATTTAGATGTAGTCGTTTTTCATAACGAAGTACCTGACATTAAAGAACTTGCACCGGATGACTGCTACTTATCTTGGCGCTTTTTCCTAAATACTGAAAAACCTGAAGCTGCAATAAAAGAAGTATTTGAGTGGGTGGAGGATGATGCAGACATTACGATAAGTCTATGCGGAGGTTTATTTGAAGATTTAGACGATAACCCTGTTGAAAGTGAAGATAAAAAAGAAGCTCAACCAGCTGATACTCCACCTAAAGCGGTAACTAAAGCTAAAACGAGTACTTCTGCAAAAGTTCAAAGTTCAGGGTCATCATCTTCAGAGTCTACCTCTATTCGTGTGGGTATCGATAAAGTTGATTCGTTAATCAATATGGTAGGGGAGCTTGTCATCACACAAGCAATGTTAAGTCAGCTGGGGGAACAAGAAGTTACAGAAGCAACGTTTGCCTCCTTACAAGAAGGGTTAGCGCAATTAGCTCACAACACACGAGATCTCCAAGAGAGTGTAATGGGCATTCGAATGTTGCCAATCAGTTTTGTATTCAGTCGATTTCCTCGGTTGGTTAGAGACATCTCGCAAAAATTAAATAAGCAAGTTGAATTGAAATTACTGGGTGAGCAGACTGAGCTTGATAAAACTGTAATGGAAAAAATATCAGATCCAATGGTGCACTTAGTTAGAAACTCCCTAGACCATGGTTTAGAAACTGTTGATCAAAGAATAGCCGCAGGAAAAGACCCTGTTGGTGTTGTAACACTAAATGCATTTCACCAAGGTGGCAACATTGTTATTGAAATTATGGATGACGGACAAGGGCTTAATACGCAAAAAATAAAAGAAAAAGCGATTTCTAATGGTGTGATCTCTGAGGCTGATGAATTATCAGATAAAGAAATAAACGAGCTTATTTTTGTAGCAGGGTTTTCTACTGCCGACGCGGTGAGTGATTTATCAGGCCGAGGAGTAGGTATGGATGTTGTGAGGCGCAATATAGAGTCTCTTAACGGGTCTGTAGAAGTGGCATCAGCGCCTGGTGTTGGCTCAACGTTTACCATTCGCTTGCCATTAACACTTGCCATTTTGGATGGACAACTCGTTAAAGTTGCAAAGCATACTTATATTATTCCGCTTATTTCGATTGTAGAGTCGTTACAGATTGATGTAACAAAAGTAAGCCGAGTAGGCAAAGACCTTGATGTATTAAGACTGCGTGATGAGTACATACCTATTTTACGGTTGTACAACATTTTTAAACATCAAGGAGCGATTGAAACATTAGATAAAACGCTATTAGTCGTAGTGGAGAGTGACAATCAAAAAATTGGACTGTTGGTAGATGATTTATTATCACAGCAGCAAGTGGTCATCAAAAGCTTAGAAGCCAATTATCAGAAAGTTGATGGTGTATCAGGCGCTACAATTTTAGGCGATGGCAGAGTGTCACTGATCGTTGATATCAGTGGATTAATTAAAATGTCAGGGCTTAGAAAGCCTGGTAGCCAAGAGTTAATTATTGAATCGCAAGCTAACTTGGAGGCGTCATGAGCGCTTTAATGAATGAGTTAAACAGTAATTTGACCCTTGAAGAAGAGCAAGGGGTTAGGCAGTTTTTAACCTTCATTATGGCTGAAGAAGAGTATGGGGTTGATATTTTAACGGTAAAAGAAATCCGCAGTTGGGAAGAGATAACCGTTATTCCTAATGCTCCAGATTATGTCCAAGGTGTCATTAATATTCGAGGCACCATAGTACCAATTTTAGATTTGCGATTGCGATTTGGTTTGCCAAGAATCGATTATGGCGCACTAACAGTGGTGATCGTGATAAAGGTCGATTTAGGACAGAAAACAAAAATAATGGGTATGGTTGTTGATGCTGTATCTGATGTTTATAGCATTATTGAAAAAAACGCCAAAATGGTTCCAACATTTACAGATTCAGATAATTCAGAATTTGTTGCAGGATTGGTTAATGTTGGTGAAAAGATGGTTGCGTTATTGGATCTGAAAAAAACGATGGATATTTAACTATTCATTTTAGTTAATGAAGTGATAAAAGGTGATGGGCATGGGGTGGTTTAGTAATTCAAAGCAGCCAAAATCAGAAAGTGATTTAGTAATAGCTGCGTTAAAAAAATCATTGGCTGTAATTGAATTCGAGCCAAGCGGCACAGTGATAACAGCAAATAATAACTTTTTAGATATGATGGGGTATCGCCTAGAAGAGCTACAAGGCCGAAACCACAGTGTGTTAATTAGAGCTAGTGAAACAGAAGAGGATCAAAGTAAATCGATTTGGCAGCGAGTGAAAAGCGGCGAGACAGTTAACGGTGAGTTTAGCTTTTTAGCCAATGATGAAAAGGAAATTTGGCTTCAGGCAAGTTACAGCCCTGTTTTAGATGAACAGGGGAATATTATTAAAATAATTCAACTCTCATCAGATATCACTGAACTTAAAAAAGAAACAGTGGACGCAGCAAGTAAAGTACAAGCCATTAATAGATCTCAAGCGGTTATCGAATTCAACTTAGATGGCACTATTATTTCGGCTAATAATAATTTTTTAGCAACCGTCGGTTATAGCTTATCGGAAATACAAGGCAAGCATCATAGTCTGTTTGTTGATCCTGATTACGCTAAAACAGAAGAGTATCAGAAATTTTGGCAAAAACTCGGTAACGGGTATTTTGATTCGGGTGAGTATTTGCGCCTTGGCAAAGGAGGGAAAAAAGTCTGGATCCAAGCGTCATACAACCCAATCTTTGACCAAAGTGGTAACCCTATTAAGGTTATTAAGTATGCAAGTGACATTTCTGAGCAAAAAGAAATTTCTGAGAAAGCACGCATTAGTGCTGATTTAGCTAGCGCCTTAAAAGTGTGCCAAGCCAATGTAATGATTGCAGATAATGATCTTAAAATTATTTTTGTGAATGAAGAAGTTAAAAAAATGCTCAGTGCAAGAGAAGCACAATTAAAGACTGTGCTACCTAGCTTCTCTGTCGGTGATTTAATTGGTACATGTGTTGATGATTTTCATAAGCAGCCATCTCATCAGCGTCAGCTTTTAAAAGATTTAAAGCAACCTCATCATGCTCGTTTAACATTAGCAGGGCTTATTTTTGAGCTAATTGCAACGCCCTGGATAAATGATGATGGAAAACGACTAGGTACAATTGTTGAGTGGCAAGATATAACGCAGAGCGAGCAAAAAGCGCAAGAAGAAGAAAAGAATGCTCAAGAAAACTTACGTGTTCGTCGCGCTTTAGATCGAGTAGCAACAAATACCATGATTGCTGATACAGGCAACAACATTATATAACTCAACGAAGCTGTTAAGAATATGATGCGTATTGCAGAGTCAGACTTACGTAAAGATCTGCCTAATTTTAATTGCAATGATTTATTAGGCCAAAATATAGATGTATTCCATAAAAACCCATCACATCAGAGGGGGTTATTAAATACCTTAGCGGATACTTATAGCGCGGAAATTTTGGTGGGGGGAAGAACATTTGGTTTGGTTGCAAATCCTATATTCACACCAGAAAATGAAAGAATAGGCACTGTTGTTGAATGGGAGGATAGAACCGGTGAGGTTGCCATAGAGAAAGAAATTAATGATCTTGTAAAGGCAGCAGGACGGGGTGATTTAGACCAACGTATTAGTGAGCAAGATAAAGATGGTTTCTTTAAGCGTTTAGCCGTTGGTTTAAATAGCTTAGTTAGTATCGTAGACGATGCAGTTTCAGATACGGCTCTGATGCTCAGTGCAATGGCTACTGGGGATTTATCAAAACGTATTGAGCAGGATTATCAAGGTTCTTTTGATAAGCTGAAAAAAGATGCAAATGCAACTGCTGATAAGCTCACAGAGGTTATGCATCGGATAAACTCATCGGCGACCTTGGTTGCAAGTGGTGCCGAGGAAATTTCACAGGGCAACACTGATTTAAGTCAGCGCACAGAAGAGCAAGCATCTTCACTAGAAGAAACCGCTTCAAGTATGGAAGAGATGACAAGTACTGTGCGCCAAAACGCTGACAATGCAAAAATTGCTAATGGATTGGCCGAAGAAACCCGTGACAAAGCAATAGAAGGCGGTGAGGTTGTCAACCGAGCTGTAGCGAGTATGTCCGCAATCAATGAATCGAGTAAAAAGATTGCAGATATTATTAGTGTTATCGACGAAATAGCCTTTCAAACTAACTTACTCGCACTGAATGCGGCGGTAGAAGCGGCTCGAGCGGGTGAACAAGGGCGTGGCTTTGCGGTTGTAGCTGGTGAGGTGCGAAATCTAGCGCAACGCTCAGCGGGTGCAGCGAAAGAGATCAAAGAGCTAATTAGAGACAGTGTCGGTAAAGTAGAAGACGGTACATTGTTAGTGAATGAGTCAGGTGCAACGCTGCAAGATATCGTCAGCTCAGTGCAAAAAGTAACGGAAATGATTTCTGATATTGCAGAGGCGTCAGTTGAACAGAGTTCCGGCATAGAGCAAGTTAATAAAGCGATTTCGCAGATGGATGAAATGACGCAGCAAAATGCGGCATTAGTTGAAGAAGCATCAGCAGCGGGAGAGTCGATGTCAGAACAGGCAAACGATATGCGCCGTTTACTCACGTTCTTTTCTCTGGGTCAGCAAGAGGCACCACGTAAAATAGAGCAACCTGTAGTTGAATCAATACCAACATCGCATACCAGTAAAGTACGAAGTGCCCCTAGGGGTAATGACTTTGCTGACTCATCTGATGAGTGGGAGGAGTTTTAAATACGTTATGCGCTAGTTACTTAGTAAAGCTGCGCGAGTATTAATTTAAAGAGGGTTTCATATATTGTGACCCTCATTCCTTTTATGAAGCTTTGTGCCCTGCTTAAGCATGTTAACTATTTAGGGCGAGGCTTATTTATGCCGTGCTTAGGTGGTTCTGCCTCGTTAATTTGCAGCTACCTTGTATATAATACCAATCCGCAATAATACTTAATCATTTTGCGGGGCAAAACGTGTCGCTACCTGCGTTAAAAAATTCTCATTTAGAACAACTAAATAGCGAATTTTTTGCCTTGCTATCAACACGTTTTTCTACCCTCAAAATAGATCACTTAATTAAGCGAATTGGTATAAATGGATTTTGACACTAATTTAGTTTTCTAAAGTGCGGGAATGTTCAATGAAAGAGTTTTTGCTGACAGATAATGATTTTAAGACTATTGCCAAACTAGTCTATGATGCATGCGGTATTGTGCTCGGTGATCATAAGCGAGAAATGGTTTATTCACGCTTAGCACGACGTATTCGCACTTTAAAGCTACATAATTTTAAGCAGTATTTAGCCTATTTAGAGGCACATGAAGAGCAAGAATTCAGCGATTTTATTAATGCGATAACGACTAACCTCACTTCATTTTTTCGCGAATCACATCATTTCGACTATTTAAAGTCAGATATTATCCCTAAGTTATTACTATCTAATAGGTCAACAAAACGAGTAAGAGTTTGGTCTGCTGGCTGTTCAACTGGAGAGGAGCCTTACACATTAGCAATGACCTTAGATGGCGTATTTCCTCGCGATTGGGATGTTAAAATTTTAGCGACCGATTTAGACTCAAATGTATTAAATAAGGCACAACTGGGTAGCTATACCGCGGCGAATGTAAATGGCCTTGAGTCGCACCATTTAAAGCGTTGGTTTTTGAAAAGTAAAGATGGTGAAACGTTTAAAGTGAAGCCTGAGTTACAACAAAAAGTGCATTTTAAGCGGCTTAATTTATTGCAACAGTGGCCTATGAAAGGCTCATTTGATGTGATTTTTTGTCGCAATGTGGTTATTTATTTTGATAAAGAAACGAAAGATCAGCTGTTTAAACGCTACTGTGACATTTTAGCCCCTCGAGGCCATTTATTTTTAGGTCACTCAGAAAGTATGGGCAAAGAGCACAGTGAATTTAGAAACCTAGGTAAAACAATGTATCAAAAGGTGGCTAATGAGTAATCAATTTAAAGCTGTGCTGCCTGGTTTTGAGCACGTAAAGCGGTTCTGGGATGCTGGACAACAACGTGTAGTTGCTAAGGTCTTACCGGGTGAGTTTTATGTATCCAAAAATGACGAATTAATTAGCACTGTATTAGGTTCATGTATTGCTGCATGTGTCTACGATGAAAAGTTGGGGATTGGTGGTATGAATCATTTTATGCTACCTGCAGAGAAGGGCGTTGAGCAAGCAAATGCGCACAGTTTAAACTGCCGTTATGGTAATTGGGCTATGGAATTTTTAATTAATGAAGTGCTTAAAAATGGAGCATCTCGCAGTAACTTAAAAATTAAATTGTTTGGTGGTGGAAAGATTATACGCTCTATGACAGATATAGGCTTAGGTAATATTCGTTTTGCCTATTCTTATGTGCAGGAAGAGGGTCTTGACCTTGTTTCCCATGATGTGGGAGGGCCTTGGCCTAGGAAGGTCAACTTTAACCCCCAGACTGGCAAGGCGCAGGTTAAAAAATTACGAGAAATGCACAGCGATGCATTAGAAAAGCGTGAAGTGCGCTACTTGCATGATATTGAAAAACAAGACTCGAATACAGATATCGAGCTGTTTTAGGAGTTCGTCATGATCAAAGTTTTAGTGGTTGATGATTCACCTTTGATAAGGAGAATATTAACAGATATTTTATGTGAGCCAGACGATATGGAAGTCGTTGGGTGCGCAGCAGATCCCTATCAAGCGCGAGAAATGATTAAGCAGTTACAGCCTGATGTATTAACGCTGGATGTTGAGATGCCTAAGATGGACGGGATCAGCTTTTTAAAGAACTTAATGCGATTACGTCCAATGCCTGTAGTCATGATCTCAACACTAACTCAAAAAGGCTCCCCAGTTACTTTAGAGGCATTAGAGGTTGGTGCTGTTGATTTTATTGCTAAACCCACTGTCAATTTATCGGAGCAATTTAACCAATATGCGGCGGTGCTGCAACAAAAAGTGCGTACGGCGGCAAGTGCAAGAGTGCGTCCGTGTAAGGCTTCAATCAATAAGGTTATAGAGCCAAGCTTAATGGCAAACTTTAATGTTTCTGCTATTTTGGCCATTGGTGCGTCTACAGGGGGAACGGAAGCGATTAAAGAGGTGTTGATCAGAATGCCTAAAAATTGCCCTCCAATTGTAATCACACAACATATTCCGCCGGTATTTAGCAGCTCGTTTGCACTAAGAATGGACAGAACATGCACAATTAATGTTAAAGAAGCTGAACATGGAGATAAGTTGGCACCAGGTTGGGCATTCATAGCCCCAGGTGATAAGCATCTCAGTGTTGTTAAGCGAGGCAGCCACTTAAT
>Ga0115572_10002383_pt1 | contig 15065 bp, 13 predicted proteins | sample COGITO_mtgs_1206_FD_88681 | JGI IMG/M metagenome (GOLD analysis project Ga0115572, IMG submission 88681) | Pelagic marine microbial communities from North Sea - COGITO_mtgs_120607 | ecosystem: Environmental > Aquatic > Marine > Epipelagic | place: Germany:Helgoland, sampling site Kabeltonne... | reverse complement strand
TAATGTGCTGAAAAAACCTGACAGTGAGATCTTGACGCTCTTTGTTTATAGCCAAAGGTTCAACCATTTCGCGGATCACACTTTCAACTTTGTTCATAAATCGACCATGCCCAACTCCTTGCTCATCATTATCGCTTGCAACAATTACAAAATGCATCGTTTCAACAAGTTTGTCATCCAACCAATGTTGACTGTATTGCGGCACATTTTCTGTAGTAGAAAAGCTCAGCTTTTGCAGTTCACTATTGCTATAATTTTTATCAATCTGACTGTTACGTATAATAGGCATGCAACCATTTGCAACCATAGCAGCTAAGTTTAGCTGCTTAGACTCACACTGTTGAACAAGTAACGTGTAAAAGTGATTATAAAAATCAACGTAATTTGGTTTATTCATTAAATGTTGGAATTGTGTTTTGAGCATACGTGTCACTGGAATTCTAAATGTCGCGTAAGTCATCTCATTATGCTCTTTAGGTAAAGAGCAATGCCTGCTTTGATAACGTTGATATAAGCCGCGCAATTTATATCCGTAGCTCTCTTTACAGCCCTTTGCTTTAGCAAATAAATCATATGTTAGATGCTGATGGTCACGTACTTTGAACTGTTCTTCGCCTTCAAGAATGCTATTTTGGAGTGCTGAAAGAACTTTCACCACTTTAGCGTGAAAGATTGCACTGTTGGCACGAAGATCATCACCTGTTGCTAAAAAGAGTAATCTAATTTTTTTACTTTTGTGACCATCGTTATAAAAGCATTTGTGCGCTTCGTGATAACGTGGGTTATAAAAAAATAAAATCTGTTTAGCTGTTTGTAAGTTATATGACTCCTCATGAAACCTTACAACGGGCAACTTGTCATTCGCGATTAAATGTACATTATGCAGTTCATATTCGTCACATAATGCAAAGAGTTGACGTGATAAGCGTTCATAACACTGTTGAGGATCTGTAAAATTGGCATAGAATTCATTGCTTGGATTAAATTCTGCGAGAATGTATTGGTTTGCGCGTGCGGTGGTCGGAATATAAACACGATGCTGTGATAGTGAAGCCATTATTTGTCCCTAATTGCGTTTCGATAATGGCGCTACTTTAACGTGTTTCAATGACTCTTTTATTGCGCTAGAACAAATTATCTTCATTCCTAGCTTACAATTGAATAATCAAAAAATACTGCTGTCGTTTAGTTTTAATAATATGCAAGAAACCTAAATCTATTGCTGTATGTTAAGGTTTGTTTTTGTAATAATGCATTAGTTTTATCACCATGCACTTATGTGAGGATTGTACTCCTATGGCGGAAATTGAGAATCGCCCAAGTAATTTTATTAGAACCCGTATTGATGAAGATTTAGCATCTGGGAAACATGCAACTACGCATACACGTTTTCCTCCAGAGCCTAATGGTTTCTTACATATTGGCCATGCCAAATCTATCTGTTTAAATTTTGGAATTGCCCAAGATTATAACGGTCTTTGTAATTTACGTTTTGATGATACTAACCCAGAAAAAGAAGACATCAACTATGTAAACTCTATAAAAGAAGACGTGCAGTGGTTAGGCTTTAAGTGGGATGGTGAAATTAATTATTCATCTAACTATTTTGATGCCTTATATGGCTATGCTGTTGAGCTTATTGAAAAAGGCCTTGCTTATGTGTGCTTTTTGACAGCCGATCAAGCTCGTGAGTACCGCGGCACATTAAAAGAGCCGGGTAAAAATAGCCCAACACGTGATACTTCACCACAAGAGAACCTCGCCTTATTTGAAAAAATGCGTAATGGTGAGTTTAAAGAAGGTGAGTGTGTATTACGCGCTAAAATTGATATGGCAAGTTCATTTATGGTGCTTCGCGATCCAATTATTTATCGCGTACGTTTTGCACATCACCATCAAACTGCTGATAAGTGGTGCATTTACCCGATGTACGATTTCACGCACTGTATTTCAGATGCGCTTGAAGGCATTACCCATTCGTTATGTACACTCGAGTTCCAAGATAACCGTCGTTTATACGATTGGGTACTTGATAATATCAGCCTTGAATGTCATCCACAGCAAATTGAGTTTTCACGTTTAAACCTTGAATACACCATTATGTCAAAACGTAAGTTAAATGACTTAGTGGTAAATGGGCACGTAGAAGGGTGGGATGACCCACGTATGCCAACAATTGCTGGTCTTCGTCGTCGAGGCTATACACCTGCTTCTATCCGTGAGTTCTGTTTACGTATTGGTGTTACCAAGCAAGAAAATATGGTTGAAATGGGCATGCTTGAAGCATGTATCCGTGAAGACTTAAACGAAAATGCACCGCGTGCAATGGCTGTACTTGATCCTGTTAAAGTTGTAATTGAAAACTTTAATGATGAAGTTGAAACATTATCTGTTGCTAATCACCCTAATCAGGAAGAAATGGGTCGTCGCGATGTTCCTTTCACTCGCGAGCTGTATATTGAGCGTGAAGACTTCCGTGAAGAAGCCAATAATAAGTTCAAACGTTTAGTGCTTGATAAAGAAGTGCGCTTACGTGGTGCTTATGTAATAAAAGCGAATCGTGTAGAGAAAGATGAAACGGGTGAAATTACAACTATATATTGTACTTATGATCCTGAGACGCTGGGTAAAAACCCATCTGACGGACGTAAAGTTAAAGGTGTAATTCATTGGGTAAGTGCGACTGAGTCAGTAACAGCTGAAGTGCGTTTATATGACCGTTTGTTTAGTGTACCAAATCCAGCTGCTGCTGAAGATTTTGCAACTACATTAAACCCTGAATCATTAGTGGTTCTAACCAACGCGAAGCTTGAGCCATCACTTGAAAAAGCAACACCAGCTCAAGGTTTTCAGTTTGAACGAACAGGCTACTTTAGCCGTGATACTAAATCAGAGACTTTAGTGTTTAATCAAACTGTGGGTCTTCGTGATTCATGGGCTAAAATAGAACAGAAGTAATTCTGTTCTATAAACACTTGATACAAAAAAACCTGCATTAAGCAGGTTTTTTTATTACGTACTAATAACCGAATTATTGGTTATCAGAGAAAGCTTTACACGCTTGTGTATCAGTACACTCGCCGTATAAATAAAGAGAGTGGTTAGTTAATTTGATACCATTCGCTTCAGAAATTTCAACCTGACGACGCTCGATTAGTTCATCTTCAAATTCAATAACTTTGCCACATTTTAAACACACAAGGTGATCGTGGTGAGTGCTGCCTGATAATTCAAATACTGACTTTCCACCTTCAAAGTGATGGCGAGAAACAATACCAGCATCATCGAATTGGTTAAGCACGCGATAAACAGTTGCAAGGCCAATTTCTTCGCCTAAATCCAACAGAATTTTGTAAACATCTTCAGCGCTGATGTGTTGGTTATCTGGAGATTGTAAAATCTCTAAAATTTTAATACGCGGTAATGTTACTTTTAAACCGGCTTTTTTTAATTCCAAGTTGTGATCAGTCATTAAATCTGTCTCAATTTTTTATTGGTTACTCTGGTACACCTATAAAAGGTGTGCACGACACATTAGCAATAACTAGAATAACGTGCAAAACGATCAAGTGCAAAGGTCTATTTAAATAAACAGCCTGAAAGCTCAAATGCTAGCCAGCAAAGTATATTTAAAAACCAATTGATTAATCAGCGAGTTCGCTTAAACACATTTCATCATATACTTGTGCAGACCAAGCTTTTACGCGCTGTTCAGTAAGCTCTGGTTGACGATCTTCATCAATGCCTAAGCCGACAAAGTGGTTGTCATCAGCCATACCTTTAGATGCTTCAAAGTCGTAGCCTTCAGTTGACCAGTGACCAACAATAATTGCACCACGCTCAGTAACGATGTCATTGATCATACCCATGGCATCTAAAAAGTATTCAGCGTAATCTTCTTGATCTCCACAACCAAAAATAGCAACAAGCTTACCTTCAAAATCAATTTCTTCAAGTTCAGGGAAGAAGTCATCCCAGTCACATTGTGCTTCACCATAGTACCAAGTAGGAATACCAAATAAGATTAAATCAAATTCTGCAATCTCTTCTTTAGAGCTTTTAGCAATATCATGAACAGCCACTAGCTTTTTACCCAATTCTTTTTGGATCATTTTAGCTACGTGCTCTGTGTTACCTGTATCGCTTCCGAAAAAAATACCTACACTTGCCATGAACTTAAAACCTTCTATCTATCAATAGCCAATCTTTCTTGTAAAATTGTTTCAATCAGTGCACTACGGCTAATATTCTGTGCATCGGCCATATCGCTTAACGCTTGATACAACTGCGATGAAACTTTAAATTCAACACGTTTTAAACCACGTGCTTTATCTCTTTTTATTTGATTACGTTTATTGACCTTTAACTGAATATCTCTAGGCAGAGGATTCGTTTTAGGGCGGCCTGGGCGCTTTTCGTATTCAAATAGATCGAGCGTTGTTCTGTCTGTTTCAGATTTAGCCATGGTAGATTACCCTACACCCGCACCTTGCCAAAAAACTTGAATAAGTCCTTTTGCAATAAACCCAGAACAGCCTAAAAAAAGTACAAGCCATACTATGTAGCGACCATATTTAGGAACGCTGCCACGTTTGAGTACGTCTTGAATAGCCATACCGATAAAAAAGAACACACCGGCTAAGCCAAAATACAACCCAAGGGTATCAAATTCGTTAATTAACTGACTGACCATCAACGTATAACCTTTAAATTAAACGGCGCGTACTATAGCACACTAAATAATAATAATTTAGTGTGCTTGTATAAAAACACACGATAAAATTTATGCCTTAGTAGCGCGCAAAAAATCAAGTATTGATTTATTAACCGCATCAGGCTTTTGAGCATGTAACCAATGTCCAGCGCCGTGAATTATTTTTGCTTTTGCGTTCGTAAAGCGAGACATAATTACTTCTCTATACGTAGGCAAAATATAATCAGATTCATTACCCTTGATAAACAAAGTATCGCATAAACAAGAATCATTTGCTTTAATATCAGCTAAAATATTTTCATATTTTTCATCAAGTGTGGCTAAGTTAAACCGCCATTGAAAATCACCATGCTCATTTTTAGCTAAACTTTTTAATAGAAACTGTCGCACACCTAGTTCTTCTATATCTATCTGCATCAGCTTATCAGCATGCTTACGGTCTGAAATCTTTTGGCTTTCAACACTTTTTAATGCGTTGAAAATTTTTGTATGTCGAGGCTTATAAGCAACAGGAGCAATATCAAGCACAACCAAACGCTCAACTCTATCTTCAAATGAATGAGCCAGTTGCATGGCAACTTTACCCCCCATAGAGTGGCCTACAATATGTGCTCGCTCGATGTTTAAGTTATCCATTAACTCAATAACATCTTGTGCCATGCTAGGGTAATCCATGGTCGTAGAATGAGGTGAGCGGCCATGGTTGCGTAAATCAATATTGGTTACTAAAAAATGGTCACTCAATGCATTGGCGATTACATTGAGGTTTTCAAGTGAGCCAAACAAACCATGAATAAGAATAACAGGTTTACCTTGGCCTGTTTGTTTATAATTAAGTCGCATTTAGGTCTCCAGTAAAAGTGTGCTTAGTTTGCCTAGTGAAATAACAAATTGCAAAGCATAGAGAATTAGATTTTGTTTGGGTATAATCAAATTGATAAAGAAATAATATGACTCGTAATGACAGGAATCACATGAAAAAAATTGACATAGACGACGAGCTGTATCAATACATTGCGAGTAACACGCAAAGTATTGGCGAAAGTGCATCAACTATTTTGCGTCGTTTATTAAACCTTAGCGGCGATATTGAACAAGCAGCGTCAGATAATCATTTAACAAACGATACAAAAGAACAGCTGGATGTGTCTGAACAACCCAATGAAGAAACGCATACAACAGCTAAAAAAGAGCAAAGTGATGTATCGTCGGTCACGAAAATGCAGCAAAAAAGCGCTAGTGTCTTTAATGTATTAAATAAAGAAGAACTTGCGATGCAAAAAGGCGTAGTAGGGCGCTTTTTGTTTATACTCTCAGCACTACACCGCACCCATAAAGACGGTTTTTCTTCTGTACTTGATATACAAGGCCGTGACCGGGTTTATTTTGCGACGAGTAAAGAAGATCTTGTTAACAGTGGTAGTAGTATGAACCCAAAAAATATCACAGATAGTGAATATTGGGTGATGACAAATTCAAATACAACACGCAAAAAAATGATGTTACATGAGGTGGCGCTGGGTCTTGGTTACAGTGCCGAACAAGCAGAAAAAATTAGAGACTACTTATAAATATAAGGAAATGTAATGGCGATTCACCCAGGTGCAGGTAAACCTGCAACGCAATCAGATTTAGTTAATGTACCAAAACTAGTGTCAGCTTATTATTTAAATGAGCCTGATTTAGAACAGAACCCTGAGCAATGCGTTGCCTTTGGCACATCTGGCCATCGAGGGTGCTCATATGATGTTAAATTCAACGAATCACACATACTCGCCATTACTCAAGCAATTTGCGACTATCGTAAGCAAAACAACATATTTGGCCCGCTTTTTCTGGGTAAAGACACGCACGCACTGAGTGAAGCTGCTTATAATTCGGCAATAGAAGTACTTGTTGCGAATGAAGTTCAAGTAATAACCCAGCAAAACGATGATTTCACACCAACACCTGTGATCAGCCATGCTGTTGTTTGTCATAATAAAGCAAACCCACATGAACTTGCCGATGGTATTGTGGTAACGCCTTCGCACAATCCGCCTGAAGACGGTGGTTTTAAATACAACCCACCTAATGGCGGCCCAGCTGATACCGATGTAACAAAATGGGTTGAAGACCGTGCAAACCAACTATTACTTGAAGATTTAGTTGAGGTAGAGTTGTTCCCGTTTGCAAAAGCATCCCGTTCAGGTTTTATCAAATATCAAGATTTAATGACACCTTACATTGATGACTTAATCAATGTGGTTGATGTTGAAGCTATTGCTAAGGCAAAAATTAAAGTGGGAATCGACCCGTTAGGTGGTTCAGGTATTAATTTTTGGCCAATCATTGCTGAAAAGTTTAATTTAGACCTTACGGTCGTAAATGAAAGTGTTGATCCACGTTTCGGTTTTATGCCTTTAGATAAAGACGGTAAAATCCGTATGGATTGTTCATCTCCTTACGCAATGACAAATTTAATCGCATTAAAAGATGATTTTGACATTGGTATTGGTAATGATCCAGATTATGACCGCCATGGTATCGTCACACCTGATGGACTAATGAATCCAAATCACTTTTTAGCAGTGGCTATAGATTACTTACTTAATCACCGTGATTGGTCAAATGATGTTGTAATAGGAAAGACTCTGGTTTCTAGTGCGATGATTGACCGAGTTGTTTCTCGCAATAAGCATGAAGTTAAAGAAGTGCCTGTTGGGTTTAAATGGTTTGTAGAAGGACTTAATGAAGGCTCGTTGGCATTTGGTGGTGAAGAAAGCGCAGGCGCTTCGTTCCTTCGTTTTGACGGTACAGTTTGGAATACCGATAAAGATGGTTTTATCATGGGGTTACTTGCTGCAGAAATTCTAGCAGTAACGGGAAAAACACCGTCAACACTTTATAAAGAACTTGAACAAGAATTTGGTGCGCCATTGTATAAGCGTATTGATGCGCCGGCTACTTCACAACAAAAGCAACGCCTTAAAGGGTTAAGTGCGCAGGATGTCAGCGCTGATACGCTAGCAGGCGAGCCAATTTTACAAAAGTTAACTCATGCACCAGGTAATAATGCAGCTATTGGTGGGTTAAAAGTCGTTACAGAAAATGGTTGGTTTGCTGCGCGTCCATCAGGTACTGAAGATATTTATAAAATTTATTTGGAATCTTTTAAAGGCGAAGAGCATTTAGCTTTACTAGAAAAAGAAGCCAAAAAGTTAGTTGATTCAGTAATCAGCTAACTTAAAAAATTGTTGTATATACCCAAACCACCTCAAGATGCAGAATTCAGCGTTTCACAGGGGCTTAATATCAAGGGTTACTTTGCAAGAATGGCCATCCCTTTTAAGAAGTAACAACGATGAGAGTAAGTGCCTGTGAAACGCCCAGCGGGTTGGTTTAAAAGCGGTTTATACTGCGTTATTGATTTTAACAATAGAACCACTATTATTTGCAATCAATGCCTTGCCTAAATCGCTTTTAATTCCAACTGAAACTAGCATTTTGAGATGGCTTGGGTATAGGCGGCTGACTCGATCAGCCGTTTTTGTATTTACTCCACACAAAAGGCGATGAACATGTCAGCCACATCAGATTATATAGAAGAATTAAAAACCTCTGGGGATTTCCTTACATTAAGCCGCGAAAATGAATGGCACTTGGATGCAGGTGAATTCTCTTTAAAAAACGGTACAAAAGTAAGCATCCATGATACGGGAGTTATTGAGTTTCAACCCCCGGGTTCAAGTACCAAAGATATAGTACTCTCTAGTGCAGTCCACGGAAACGAAACTGCACCAATCGAAATATGTGATGAATTAATTAAACTTATCATTAGTGAAGAGTTAGTTTTAGCGCAAAGAGTCTTATTTATATACGGTAACCCTCAGTCAATTAATATTGGTAAGCGGTTTGTTGAAGAGAATTTAAATCGTCTCTTTAATGGCCATCATACAACTGATGATACACCAATGAATAACGAACGTATTCGCGCAGCAAAGCTTGAGCAATACGTGAGTGATTTTTTTGCTAGAGGTGGTGAAGGGCGTTCGCGTTGCCATTACGATTTGCACACTGCAATTCGAGGTTCAAAAAATGATAAGTTTGCAGTTTATCCTTACCTTCATGGTAAACCGTGGAAAAAGTCACAGCTGCAATTTCTATTAAGTTGTGGTGTGAATACGGTATTAATGATGAAGTCAGCGGCAACGACATTTAGCTATTATTCGTCGTACGTTCATGGCGCAGATTCATTCACTGTTGAACTTGGTCAAGTAAAGCCATTTGGTCAAAATGACATGAGTCGATTTTTACAAACCAAGCAAACGTTAACTGCATTAATTAGTCAAGAAAGTGTTGAATATAAGAAGTTTGATGCAAATGACTTTGAGCTGTTTTCAGTGCATCGTTCTATTAATCGTACAGAAGAGGCGTTTTCGTTTCCTTTTTCTGACGATGCAGTTAATTTTACTGGCTTTGCTAAAGGCGAATTACTCGCAACAGATGGTCAGACCTGTTACTACGCTGACGTTGATGGTGAAGCAATCATCTTTCCAAACGCCGATGTAGCACTTGGACAACGGGCGCTGTTAACGGTTGTACCCCTTGAAATTAATAAGAATTTCATTTAAATACATCTCGCTATTTATAGTTAACTATATGATTTAAAATAACAGTTTATATTGTATAGTTAACTTTCCAGTCTTTATCTCGCGATTTACTCCGCATTTGTCTATGATTAGTTGAATAACACTTTACGTTAACGTAAAGTGATGGCAGCTTTAATTTAATTACAGTGCAGTTTTTGCAAACTTTAACCTAGCAAAAAACATCAATAATAATAACTAACCTTTAATGGTTAACCTAATTGGCACTGTAAATTCGACAACAAAAGAAGGTAGGTTATGAGCAACCCAAATAACGTATCGCAGAATATTAGTCATGAACTTGCTTTTATAGATGGTCATGCTTTAAATATTCCAACCTTGAGCATTTTAAACGAGGACGGCGATATTCTTAGCGGTGCAACAGCACCAGATATTACGAAAGAAACTGCTATTCGCTTATACGAAACTATGCGCTTTATTCGTGCTTTAGATGAACGAATGCAAGCTGCACAGCGTCAAGGCCGCGTTAGTTTTTATATGCAATGCTTAGGCGAAGAGGCTGCTGTTACTGCATCAGCCGCTGCGCTTGATCAAGATGACATGATTATGGCTCAATACCGTGAACAAGCAGCCTTGCATTACCGTGGTTTTACCCTTGACCAATTTATGAATCAGATGTTTTCTAATGAACTTGATTTAGGTAAAGGTCGTCAGATGCCTATACATTACGGCAGTGCTGAACTTAATTACATGACTATATCTTCACCATTAGGGACGCAAATTCCACAGGCAACAGGTTACGCTTACGGGCAAAAAATAAAACATATTGATGCAAAAACCGGTGAGTTAAGCAGCAAGATAGACAACGTTACGATATGTTATTTTGGTGAAGGAGCTGCATCTGAGGGTGACTTCCATGCAGGCTTAAATATGGCGGCTGTTCATAAGTCTCCTGTTATCTTTTTTGCACGTAATAACGGTTATGCTATTTCGACACCTGCAGATGAGCAATTTAAAGGTGATGGTATTGCTTCACGTGGTGTCGGTTACGGTATTAAGACAATCCGAGTTGATGGTGCGGATGCATTAGCGGTTTTCGCCGCAACACAAAAAGCACGTGAAATTGCCTCAACAACAGGTGAGCCCGTTTTAATTGAATCCATTGCTTATCGTTTGGGAGCACATTCAACATCGGATGATCCAAGTGGCTACCGTTCAAAAGCAGAAGAAGCAAATTATCAAGCTTGCCCAATAGAACGCTTCCGTAAATGGTTAATCAAAAAAGACTGGCTTAACGATGAAGACGATGTAAAAGCGAAAGAGCAAATTCGTGAAGATATCTTAGCTGCATTGAAACGAGCTGAAGTGGTTGAAAAACCAGCCTTAGAAGAATTAATCTCGGATGTTTACGATACGCCAATCCCGTCATTGCAACGTCAATATGAGCAGCTTAAATCACATATAAAACAGCATCCAGACGCATACCCAGTTACTGCAGGGAGAATTAAGTAATGGCTAAAATGAATATGTTACATGCAATTAATTCAGCCCTTGATATTACGATGGCAGAACATCCTCAAGCCTGTATTTTTGGTGAAGATGTGGGTTATTTTGGTGGCGTTTTTCGTGCGACATCGGGTTTACAAGAAAAGTATGGCCAACATCGTGTTTTTAATACGCCATTAACTGAGCAGGGTATATTGGGTTTTGCTAATGGCCTTGCGGCGTTCGGTGCGCCAGCACTAGCTGAAATACAGTTTGCTGATTATATTTTCCCTGCATTTGACCAAATAGTGAATGAATCAGCAAAATTCCGTTACCGCAGTGGTAATGAGTTTAATGTTGGTAATCTAACAATTCGTACACCTTACGGCGGTGGTATTGCAGGTGGGTTGTACCACTCGCAATCTCCAGAAGCATACTTTGCACATACCCCAGGGCTTAAAATTGTAGTACCACGTAACCCATACCAAGCAAAGGGGCTATTGCGTGCATCAATTAAAGACGATAACCCGGTTATATTCTTTGAGCCTAAACGTTTATATCGTGCCTCTACAGGTGAAGTTCCAGAAGAAGATTACAGTATTGAACTTGGAAAAGCTGAGGTTGTAGAGCAAGGAAGTGACGTAACATTACTTGCTTGGGGCGCACAAATGGAAATTATTGAAGATGCAGCTAAGCAAGCAGCTGAGCAAGGTATCAGCTGTGAAGTGATAGATTTACGTAGCATACTGCCTTGGGATCTTGACACCATTGCCAAGTCAGTTACGAAAACAGGGCGATTAGTAATAAGCCATGAAGCACCTATCACGAACGGCTTTGGTAGTGAGATAGCTGCAACTATTCAACAAGAATGCTTCCTACATTTAGAGTCTCCAATCTTGCGAGTATGTGGGCTTGATACACCTTACCCGCTGGCACTTGAGAAAGAATATGTGCCAGATGCATTAAAAGTACTTGCTGCCATTAAGCAATCGGTCGAATTTTAGGAGTTATCATGGCTAAAGATTTTATTTTACCGGATATTGGTGAAGGCATTGTTGAATGTGAAGTTGTTGAATGGCTAGTATCTGAAGGTGACACTGTTGCTGAAGATCAACCGATTTGCGATGTAATGACAGATAAAGCATTGGTACAAATACCCGCTGTTCATGATGGTGTAATTTCAAAATTATATTATCAAAAAGGTGATATCGCTGCTGTGCATGCACCGTTATTTGCAATGGAAGTTGCAGGTGAAGAGACAAAAACGCCAGAGATTGAAAAACCAAGCGAGAGCGCAGAAAATAATAGCTCTGCTGAGCAACTCGAAGACTTTATCTTACCCGATATTGGTGAGGGAATTGTTGAATGTGAAATCGTTGAATGGTTAGTGGCAGAAGGCGAACAGATTGAAGAAGATCAAGCTGTTTGTGATGTGATGACGGATAAAGCCTTGGTGCAAATACCAGCAAAGCATACAGGTACAGTTCATAAACTTTATTACGCAAAAGGAGAAGTAGCACAAGTCCACAGCCCTTTGTTTAAAATGAGCATAGCTGGGACGCAGCAAGAAAATGTTGATGTTAACGAAGCCGTTGTTAAAGCACAGACCAATGCAATAGAGCCAAAAGCGATGGTTGCAAAAAATCAGAGCGCTAAAGTGGTTAATAAAAAAGCAGTGGCATCTCCTGCGGTTCGTCGTAAAGCGCGTGAGATGGATGTTGACCTGACATGTGTGCCAGGCAGTGGCAAGAATGGACGGATTTACAAGGAAGACATTGAACAATTTGTAAATGGCCAAGTACCAAACACCATTGATACATCGCCGCTTAAAGAAGACGCAAGCGAACAAAGTGTTAATACATCTTCATTAGGTGGCACCCGTGTTGAGTCAATAAAAGGCATTAAAGCTGCCATGGCTAAGCAAATGGTTGCTTCTGTGAGCACTATTCCTCATTTTACTTTTTGTGATGAAATAGATCTGACAGAATTAATTACACTACGTAGTTCTTTAAAAGAGCAATATAAGCAGCAAGGTGTAAAGCTTACGATGATGCCGTTTTTCATCAAAGCACTATCACTTGCACTTAAAGAGTTCCCTGTACTCAATACAAAGGTAAATGACGAGTGTACTGAGCTTACGTATTTTGATGATCACAATATTGGTATGGCGGTTGATTCTAAGATTGGTCTTTTAGTGCCTAATATTAAACAGTGCCAATCTAAAAGCATTGTTGATGTGGCTAATGCGGTAACGCGTTTAACAGAGGCAGCAAGAGAAGGGCGCGTTAGTCCAGATGACTTAAAAGGCGGTACTATCAGCATTTCAAATATAGGTGCTATTGGCGGTACTATAGCCACGCCTATTATTAATAAGCCAGAGGTAGCAATTGTTGCGCTGGGCAAATTGCAGCATTTACCTCGGTTTGATTCAAAAGGAAACGTGGTTAGTAAAGCGATTATGCAGGTGAGTTGGTCAGGTGATCACCGAGTGATAGATGGTGGCACCATTGCGCGCTTTAATAACTTGTGGAAATCCTACCTTGAAGAGCCCGCGAAAATGATGATGGCTATGAGCTAGCACTATTAAAGAAACCAGCTGAGGCTGGTTTTTTTATGTCTGAATTTTTATGTACATAAAAAATATTGCGTTTTAGCGAATAATTTGGAGGTTTATCTCAAAAGGGTTTTAACATTATGTTAGCTATCGTACTGTGTTAATACCTAATAAGAAAAGAGCATCAACCATGTTTACTACAGGTAATAATAAAATTAAGCGTATAAATTCAGCACTTTTGTTAAGTGGCTTGTTTCTGGCAAGTCCGACTTTTGCTACACAGCCTTCCTACCAAGATCAACAAAAGTTACATGATATTGCTCAAGCTGTATCAGCCTCACGAATAGAAAGTGATATTCAAACACTTGTCGACTTTGGTACTCGTCATACATTGTCTGAAACACAATCCAATACACGTGGTATTGGTGCTGCGAGGCGCTGGATAAAAGCTGAGTTTGAGGCAATATCTAAACAATGTGGTGGCTGCTTAGAAGTCATTGAAGTGAAAGATACTATTTCTGGTGAAAAGCGTATTCCTAATCCTGTTGAAGTGGTAAATATTATTGCTATTCAGCGAGGTGTGGATGAGCCAAATCGTATGGTGATGATGTCGGGAGATATTGATTCACGAGTAAGTGATGTAATGGATTTTACTAGTGATTCTCCAGGGGCTAACGATAATGCATCGGGTGTCGCAGGTGTTATAGAGTCTGCTCGTGTGTTATCAAACTATAAATTTAATGGCTCTATAGTGTATGCGGCGCTTTCAGGTGAAGAGCAAGGTTTGTTTGGTGGTAAAATACTAGCAAAACATGCCCAGCAGCAAGGTTGGCAAGTCCATGGCGTATTGAATAACGACATGATAGGCAATATTACCGGTATTAACGGTGTCACCGATAACACAACTGCACGTATATTCTCTGAAGGTACGCGAGTAGTTGAAACCAAAGAGCAGGCTCACAAACGTCGTTTTACCGGTGGTGAAGTAGACTCTGCAAGTCGAAATCTTGCACGTTATATTGATACTATGGCAGACAGGTACATCCCAAATTTAGATACTATGTTGGTCTACAGGCTCGACCGTTTTGGCCGCGGCGGCCACCATCGTCCATTTAATGATATGGGGTATGCTGCGGTTCGAGTTATGGAAACCAATGAAGATTATAACCATCAACATCAAGATCTACGTACAGAAGACGGCATTGTTTATGGTGATACTATCGATGGTGTCGACTTTGATTATGCAGCTAAATTGACATCGCTTAATGCTGTAAGTCTTGCTTCGATGGCATGGGCTCCTGCGCCACCAAAGGGTGTAGAAATTTCAGGTGCTGTGCAACCGAGTACGCATTTAAAGTGGCAAAAAAACACCGATAAGGCAACAGCAGGCTATAGAATTTACTGGCGTTACACCAGTGAACCACAATGGCAGTTTAGCCGCTATGTAGGTGATGTAAGCCAAGCAACGCTAAAAAATGTAGTTATCGATAATTATTACTTCGGTGTAGCCGCAGTAAATAAAGACGGTATTGAATCACCCGTAGTATTTCCTGGAGATGTGGGTGCATTTGAATAGAAAGATAAACATCTAAGTAACCTCAAGACTAGATCGTCGTTGGCATAAAAAGCGATTTAGGCAAGGCATTGATTTTAATAATTGTTGCTCCATTATTAAAATCAACAACGCAGTATAAATCGCTTTAACCCAACCCCATAACTGTCT
>Ga0115572_10002367_pt1 | contig 15134 bp, 13 predicted proteins | sample COGITO_mtgs_1206_FD_88681 | JGI IMG/M metagenome (GOLD analysis project Ga0115572, IMG submission 88681) | Pelagic marine microbial communities from North Sea - COGITO_mtgs_120607 | ecosystem: Environmental > Aquatic > Marine > Epipelagic | place: Germany:Helgoland, sampling site Kabeltonne... | reverse complement strand
TGCATTTGCGAGTTGTTATATTACCAAAGCGATCGCTTTACGTGCTGAAGTTGATAACTTATTTGACGAAACCTATTACACTAATTCATTTGCAGATAGTTGGGTTCAACCAGGTACACCTCGTAACGTAACTGTTTCAGCAACTTTTGGATTCTAATACGATGAAACTACAGGCTGAATTTTTGTGTGTTGTTCGTTCTGGCAAAGATATATTGAAAGGTATATCTCTTAGCGTTAATAGTGGTGAAGTGTATGCCTTACTCGGCGGTAATGGAGCAGGTAAGTCGACGACCTTGTTGAGTTTTCTTGGATTCTTATCACCTTCATCGGGCCATGTGCGCGTAAAGGGCGTTGAGGTGCAGAGCAACTTAGTGGAAGCACGAAAAGCAATTACGTATTTGCCCGAATCTGCGTCGCTATATGAACACCTTAATGCACGCGAAAATATTCAGTATTTTTTACAGCTGGCTGGAGAATCGGCCAGTGATGAAAATATTGAGGCAGCCTTAGATCGTGTGTCGTTAGTGCTTGATGCTCGAGGCCGTAAGCTTAGAGATTTTTCAAAGGGTATGCGTCAGAAAGTGGCCATCGCATTGGCCATTCTTCGTGATACTGAAATTTTGCTTTTGGACGAACCTACTTCGGGTCTTGATCCTAGAGCAATTGATGAGTTCCATAGCTTGATTCGTAGTCTTGCTGATAGCGGGAAAGCTATTTTAATGGTGACTCATGATGTTTACGGTGCTTGCCAAATCGCTGATAAAGTCGGCCTGCTTAATGCGGGTCAACTGGTTGGGGAGTTTACGGCTCCTGAAGCTGGGGGCATCGATACAGAAGTCGTGCACCGAGCTTTCTCGTCAAACTCAGTGGTGGCGGAGCAGTTATGAAGCAATTATTACTAATTGCTGCCAGTGAATGGCGATACTGGACGCGATCGTATTTGGCATTGAGTGGAACTGTGCTATTTATGGTTTTGCTGATTGTTACCAGTTTGCTGACAGGTATGCATTCTGAGGAACAAGCGCATGAGCGTGAGCATCATCAGACAGAGGCAGAAAATACGTTTCTGGCTCAGCCTGATCGGCACCCTCACCGCATGGTGCACTATGGACATTATGTTTTTCGCTCTCCAGCACCGTTAGCTCTATTTGATCCTGGACTTGATCCAGTGATCGGCCAATCCATATTTTTGGAAGGGCATCGTCAAAATAGTGCGATGTTTGCAGACTCTGGATCAAGTGCGAATGTGGGTGGTCTGTCGTGGTTAACACCGGCGATGGTCTATCAGCTTTTTGGTCCGCTTTTGGTTATTTTATTGGGTCATGGCGCGATTGTTCGTGAACGTGAGTCCGGCACTCTAGCTCATTTATTGGCTCAGGGTATCAGTGGTCGTTCATTGATTGTGGGCAAAGGTTTGGCCTTGTTGTGCTTTATTATTTTATTGCTGGTTCCTCTTTTATTCAGTGCGATATTTTCACTGAGTCATGGTGAGGAGGTTCTTTCAGCTTTATCTCTTATAGGCGTTTATCTTTTATATCTCTCGATGTGGGGAATGATGACGCTGTTTTTCTCATCCATATTACAGAAACGCTCGACAATTCTTGCGACACTAACGGCACTTTGGTTAGGTCTAGTTTTGGTGCTTCCGTCTATTGCGGTGAGTATCGCTGAGCGTGCAGTTCCTTTGGCTGGAAAAATTGAAACTGATTTAATCATGCAGGAAGATATTCGAAAGTTGGGTGATGGGCATAAGCCAAATGATCCTGCTTTTAAGCAGTTACGTGCCAATATTTTAAAACAGTATGACGTGGAAAAAATTGAAGATTTACCTGTTAACTTTCGCGGCATTGTAGCGATGAATGCTGAGAAAAATTTGACGGGCGTGCTTAATGATTATGCTGATGTGCGTATGACGAAAGAGACTCAGCAAGCGCAGGCATTATCTGATTATGGCTGGTTGTCGCCTAAACTCGCTATTGCGAATGCATCGCGAGCGATATCGGGAACAGATCTTGAACATTACCATCGCTTTTTAAGAGAGGCCGAAGAATTGCGTTTTGATTTTGTTCAAGGGCTCAATAACAGCCACGCTGAAAAGCTTACTTATCAAGATGATATGAATCGTAATCGAGATGATGCGTCTGGACTTAAAGCGCGTGTTGATGCAACAAGTTGGGAAGTGCTTAATGTGTTTGATTTTCAGCCTGCAAGTGCTGTTGATCGAATCAACAATGCGTTTCAATCTATTATGATGTTGATGTTTTGGTTTGCTCTTTTGATAGCTGCTTTACTGTGGTCTGGTCGGAGGTTACAACCATGAATCTTTTAAGCGCTATTATTCGCGAAGCAAAATTCATGGTGCGCGATCGTGCTGTGTTGGTTTGGATGCTGGTGGTTCTTTCTTTATCTTCGCTGGCTGTTTGGTCTGGCATGGATGCGGTTGAGCATCAGCGTGCAAGTATTGAGCGACTTGAAACAGCAGATCGTGAAGATCGCATGATTCAAACATCTCATGTGAAAAGTTGGGGAAGCGCAGCCTATTACGGTTTTCATTTAACGTATGATGAGCCTTCTGAGTTTACGTTTGCAGCAATGGGCCAGCGAGACTTGTCACCATGGAAACACCGCATCCGCATGTTGGCACTTGAAGGCCAGATATACGAGCGTGATACTGGAAATCCACTGCTTACCTTAGTTGGGCGACTCGACTTTTCATTTGTGGCTGTGTTTGTTTTGCCGTTCGTGCTGATTATGCTTTTGTATGATCTAAGAGCGGGTGAACGGGTTGCGGGGCGTCATGATTTATTGGTTGTGGTCGCTGGGCGAGACTCTTCTTTTTGGCTGGTTCGTGCATTTATTCGCGCGTTTGCGATATTTTTCTGTTTAACCACACCGCTTTTCATTGCGGGGATAGTTGCAGGGACGTCTTACACTACGTTGGTCTTCGCCAGTCTCTTTGTCTTTGTGTATACCGTTTTCTGGACTCTGTTGTGTTATTGGTTTGCTTCTTGGCGTTTATCGGCGTCGGTTATTTTGGTTGCACTTGCGGGAGCTTGGATAACGTTATCAGTGATCGTTCCTGCCGCTGGACGAATGAGTATTGACCGTATAGTGCCAATTCCTTCCGGTGCCGACATTCTGATGACGCAGCGTGAGGCTGTGAATGATGCTTGGGATTTACCGAAGGCAACAACAATGAATGCCTTTTGGGAGCGTTATCCTGAGTGGAATGAATATAAGCTAATAGAAGGATCTTTTGATTGGAATTGGTATTACGCATTTCAACAAGTGGGTGATCAAAAAACTGAGCCGCTGACGATTGCGTATAGAGAGGGGCGTTTAGATCGTGACCGTTTAGCTGGAATGTTTTCATTACTGGCGCCGCCTATTTTGTTAGAGCGTTCATTGCAAGCGCTAGCGAAAACAGATTTTAATGCTGCAATGGCTTATGAAGATAGAGTTCGTGATTTTCATGCTGAGTTACGAGATTTTTATTATAAAAAATTCTTTCGTAAAGAGGCTTTTGATAAGAAATTATTGAAGGACTTACCCGTTTTTACAAATTAGACTTTGTCTACAATGACAGATTAGTTGCTTGTTGATAGACTTCTGGACTAATTAAAAAAACATAATAAGGAAGCACTCAGCATGAAATTAGAAACTCAGGCAATCCACGCTGGCTTTGAAGACGATCCAACAACGCGTGCGGTTGCTGTTCCTATATATCAAACAACTTCTTATAGCTTCCGTGATACTCAGCACGGCGCTGATTTGTTCGATTTAAAAGAGCCGGGTAATATTTATACCCGTATCATGAATCCAACCAACGACGTGCTAGAAAAGCGTGTTGCTGAAATGGAAGGCGGTATTGGCGGTTTGGCTTTTGCTTCTGGTATGGCGGCAATTACTGCGGCGATTCAAACGGTTGCTCGCGCTGGCGATAACATCATCAGTGTTAGCCAGTTATATGGTGGCACGTATAATTTCTTCGCACATACTTTGCCACAACAAGGTATTGAAGTACGCATGGCTCAAGGTGATGACCTTGCCGGCCTTGAAGCACTAATCGATGACAATACCAAAGCTTTGTTCTGTGAGTCTATCGGTAATCCAGCGGGTAACATCGTCGATATTCAGGCCTTGTCTGATATGGCACATAAGCACGGTGTTCCTGTGATTGTGGATAACACGGTTGCAACGCCTATTCTGTGTCGTCCTTTTGAACACGGTGCTGACATTGTTGTTCACTCGCTAACAAAATACATTGGTGGTCATGGTACGTCTGTTGGCGGCATGATTGTCGATTCTGGTAAGTTTGAGTGGAAAGATCATCCACGTTTCCCTGCGTTCAACCAACCTGATCCGTCTTATCACGGTGTTGTTTATGCAGATGCGTTTGGCCCTGCGGCATTTATCGGTCGTGCGCGAGTTGTACCTCTTCGTAATATGGGGGCTGCAATTTCTCCGTTCAATGCGTTTATTATCCTACAAGGTTTAGAAACATTAAGCCTGCGTATGGAGCGACATACGGAGAACGCATTAAAAGTCGCTAAGTATTTGTCTACTCACGATATGGTTGAGTGGGTCAACTACGCAGGTCTTGAAGGCGATAAGTATTATGAACTGGCTAAAAAAGTTGTTGATGGTAAGCCATCTGCAATTTTAAGTTTTGGCATCAAAGGCGGCGAAGCCAATGGTGCTAAGTTTATTGATGCTTTGCAGCTAATTAAGCGTTTGGTAAACATTGGTGATGCGAAGTCATTGGCTTGCCATCCTGCGAGTACGACTCACCGTCAGCTAAATGATGAAGAGTTACAGTCAGCAGGTGTTAGCCGTGAGATGGTTCGTATCTCGGTGGGTATTGAGCATGTTGACGACATCATCGCTGATATCGAACAGGCTCTTTCTGCGGCCAAATAAGTCAGTAAGAAGTAAGCTAGTGCATAAAACTGCTAGCTGATAAAATAGCGCTCACAAAGACTGGATAGATCGGTTATTGTGAAGCGCTATTTTTTTAGCCATAAAAAATCATATTAATTAAGTATCAGGTATCGCTATGTCTTTTGGGCAGTTTATCGCACTTGCCAGCTTTATTTTTTCCGCTGGCACTATTGCTTTAACGTATTGGGTTGGCATAAACCAACAAACCGTTGAAGTGTGTGTGCCGTTTATTACCGGATGTACCGATATCACTCATACCGGCCTTGCAGGCGATGCTGGCTTTATTTTTCGCGGCGGCATGATCAGTGCCAGTGTGCTTATTTTGGTGTGGTGGCATTGTATGCGTGTATGGTTACAGCCTAGTATTACAACGCGCGCGGGTCGCATTAACTTAAACTTGATGACGTTTTTCGGCATGCTTGCTGGTATTGGTTTGGTTATAAGTACAGCGACTTTGGGTTCTACAAAAGAGCTGAGTTCTTTTTCCGTGCATGTTCGCGGTGCGAATACTTTTTTTGAAGGCATATTATTAGCGTTGTCATTCCATTATTACCTTATGTGGCGCGGCCGTAAAAATAACTTTTTAGAGGTGCCTTCTTTTAAATTTAAAACGGTGTTGTTTGTTTTGATTTGGATTGTGCTGGTGGCATTTGTTGCGAACTCAATTGGTGAACAAATGAAACGCGGTACTAAGATTGCGGAATGGTGGGCGACTTTATTTATCTGTATTTATTTCTTAAGTTCATACTGGGATTGGAAAAAAATTAAGCTCAGTCTATGAGTTAATCTCTCCATCAATATTTCTTCTTTTCTTTGTGCTATAAATTATTAGCGTCCATCAATTAGTCATAAGTACTTGATAGTTAAATTCTATTAAATTGATAGGTATTAATAGTTTTCAATATGACTTGAGTTGGTCGATAGTATAGAGGATTAAATTACACACTTATGCTGATTTCAGCATATTAAATGCGTAAAAAGGAGATTCAGCTATGTCGAATAACAAATGCCCAGTCATGCACGGTGGTGCTACTGAAACCAGTATGTCAAATATGGATTGGTGGCCGAAGGCGCTAAATCTAGACATCTTGCATCAGCACGATCAGAAAACAAATCCGATGGGTGAAGATTTCAACTATCGAGAAAATCTTAAAGACCTTGATGTTGCCGCCCTGAAAAAAGATCTTATTGATGTAATGACAGATAGCCAGAAATGGTGGCCAGCGGATTGGGGTCATTATGGTGGTTTGATGATTCGTATGTCATGGCACGCCGCAGGTACCTACCGTATTGCTGACGGTCGTGGTGGCGCTGGTACAGGTAATCAACGTTTCGCACCGATTAACTCTTGGCCGGATAACGTGAACCTAGATAAAGCACGTCGTCTTCTTTGGCCTATCAAAAAGAAATACGGTAACAAGCTTAGCTGGGCCGATTTGATTGCCTATGCAGGTACTATGGCCTATGAATCTATGGGTTTAAAAACTTTTGGTTTTGCTTTTGGTCGCGAAGATATTTGGCATCCTGAAAAAGATACATACTGGGGTGCAGAGAAAGAATGGTTAGCGCCAAGTGGCAGTGAAGGCAGCCGCTATTCTGGTGAGCGTGATTTAGATAATCCATTGGCTGCAGTAATGATGGGTCTGATTTATGTGAACCCTGAAGGTATCGACGGTAATCCTGATCCTCTAAAAACCGCGAATGATATTCGTGTAACCTTCGAACGTATGGCGATGAACGATGAAGAAACCGTTGCCCTAACTGCGGGTGGTCATACGGTTGGCAAATGTCATGGTAATGGTGATGCTGAGCTGTTAGGCGAAGACCCTGAAGGTGCAGAGTTAGAAGAACAAGGTTTTGGTTGGATGAACAAGACCAAGCGTGGCATTGGTCGTGATACGGTTTCTAGTGGTATAGAAGGCGCTTGGACAACGCATCCTACCAAGTGGGATAACGGCTTCTTTGATTTGCTATTAGGCTATGACTGGGAACTTAAGAAAAGCCCAGCGGGTGCTTGGCAGTGGGAACCTATCAATATCAAAGAAGAAGATAAGCCAGTTGATGTTGAAGACGCATCTATTCGTTATAACCCGATTATGACGGATGCGGATATGGCGATGAAGATGGATCCTGAATATCGTAAGATTTCAGATAAGTTTGCTAAAGATCCTGCGTATTTCTCTGAAGTATTCGCTCGCGCTTGGTTCAAACTGACTCACCGTGATTTAGGGCCAAAGGCTCGTTATGTTGGTCCAGACGTTCCTAAAGAAGAGTTGATTTGGCAAGACCCTGTGCCAGCAGGAACAACGGGCTATGACGTTGAGGCGGTAAAAGCAAAAATCGCGGCAAGTGGTTTAAGTGCTAGCGAATTGGTATCAACTGCATGGGACAGTGCAAGAACCTACCGTGGTTCTGATAAGCGCGGTGGTGCTAATGGTGCACGTATTCGTCTTGCTCCACAAAAAGACTGGGAAGGTAATGAGCCTGAACGTTTGGCCAAAGTATTAACCGTACTTGAAGTGATTGCTGCTGACGCCGGTGCGAGCTTGGCTGATGTTATTGTGCTTGCGGGTAATGTGGGTGTTGAACAAGCGGCTAAAGCGGCTGGAACAGATGTGACGGTTCCATTCTCTCCGGGTCGTGGTGATGCAACACAAGAAATGACGGATGTTGAGGCATTTGAAGTATTGGAACCTGTGCATGACGGTTTCCGAAACTGGGTGAAGCGTGATTACGTGGTTACGCCTGAAGAGCTATTACTAGATCGCACGCAATTGATGGGCTTAACCGCACCAGAAATGACCGTGCTGGTGGGTGGTATGCGTGTTATTGGTACTAACCAAGGTGGTACTAAGCATGGTGTGTTTACCGACCGTGAAGGTGCATTGACCAATGATTTCTTTGTGAATCTTACGGACATGAATTACTCGTGGAAGCCAAAAGGCCAAAATCTGTATGACATCTGCGATCGTGAAACGAATGACGTTAAGTGGGCAGCAACACGAGTTGATCTTGTGTTTGGTTCTAATTCGATTCTTCGCTCGTACGCCGAAGTGTATGCACAGGATGATAACCAAGAGAAGTTTGTGCGTGACTTTGTTGCAGCATGGAGCAAGGTTATGAATGCGGATCGCTTTGATTTGGTTTAAAGCTCTGGCTTAGTTTAGCGTTCTGAATTTTTAAATATCTAGCTTAGAATTAAAGCCCCTAATGTGGAAAACATTAGGGGCTTTTTTTTAACAGTACATTCCTGTTTGACAATATAAACCTTATACTCGAATATCGGCTCTTTTAGGGTATAGCTTACTAGAAGAAGTGCTTCTCTATTTATTGTTATCTTGGATGAATTATAAAATGATCGATATCTTAGCGGTATTCATAACTTTTTTTGCGGTTATTGATCCTATTGGGACTGTTCCTGTTTTTATCGCAGTAACAGATCAATACGATGCTAAAACAAAGCGCCGTGTTGCGTTACTTGCAACGATCGCTTCAGCCTTTGTTTTACTTTTCTTTTTGGTGATGGGAGAGATTGTATTAACGGCTTTGTCTATTCCTTTACCAGCGTTTCAAATCTCAGGTGGTATTGTCTTATTTTTGTTTGCTCTGAATATGATATTTGGTGATAGTAAGCCAGATGAAGAGATTAAATTATTGGAAGATTCCCACAGGCAGACAGCTATATTCCCACTGGCAGTACCATCTATTGCAAGTCCTGGTGCCATGCTAGCGGCGGTATTGCTGACGAAAAACTCTGTATTTACGGTTTGGGAACAGGTGCAAACTGCACTGGTGATGTTATCGGTGTTGGTCTTAGTTTATGTGTTAATGCTTATTGCCGGTTTTATTAATCGAGTTGTCGGCAGTAGTGGCGCTAGTGTTATTAGTAGAATCATGGGACTAATACTGTCTTCTGTTGCGACAACTAATATCCTTACAGGCCTTAGCGAATACTATAATCAAGCTTTATAGCATGCTTTTAAGATAGCTAGTTCCAAATATAGAGCGTTAAAAAACATTAGGTAAGAACATTGAACGAAGATAACGAATCTCATTTAGTGCCAGGTCGTGAGTGCGGAGAATGCACAGCGTGTTGTGTCCATCTTCTTATTAAAGATGATGAGTTTGAAAAGCCTGCCGATCAAGCGTGTTCGCATATGGTCGAGAAGGGCGGTTGTAAAATTTATAACGATAGACCTTCTGTCTGCCAAGACTGGCATTGTGCATGGCGATTCATGCCTCAGCTAACGGACGAATGGAGACCTGATCGTTCTGGAATTTTATTGCGTTCTGATGAGAACGGTATCATCTTTCAGCCAATCCGCGAGCCTAAAAAAGCCATGACAAGTTCGCTAGCTATTGAGTTAATTGGTGGCGGCATCGCGCAGGGTATCCCACTGTCTATGTCGATTCCTACTCGTAAAGGTTATCTTAGTCACGGTATGTCGTTGAATGAGCCATTGCAAGAAGTAGTTGAGTCTAGAAGCCTTCCTGCTATTCAAAATAAATTAATTGATCTTATTAAGTTTTCAAAAAAACAAAAAACAGATTCGATCATCGCAACGGATAGCTAATATGAATGCCAATCCTGCTTTATTATCTTTATCAGATATTGCCAGCCAAGCACATGAAAAAATTCAGCAAGACTTTGACGATATAAATCCTGTAATGGGGGTTATGCAAGGCATGCGAAAGATGGGTATCCCAGCGGATGTATTAACGATAGATTGTCTCGTTAGTAAAAAACGTATCCTTGTAGTGTTGCATGATGAATTCCCTGACATTATTCGATATCAATATACCTTTTCTGATCAAGATCCAAGTGACGATTACCTGCAGCTTGTTTCTGCTGAAGTAAGCAGTGATACGATATACGATTGGATTAAAAAATATTTTACGAAAGAGGATTAATATTCGGTATTAGAATAATAGTTTTTATATTAACTTCTCTTCTTCATTTTTTGAAAGCGGCATTATTTAAAAGGTTTTAACGTGATACTAGATCAGCTAAACAGTTTGTATGCCCAATTTAGTGCAAGTGTATCTGCAGAGTTTTCTCAACCTGAAACTTATTTTCAGGTGGGAATTATCTTAGTTATTTATAGCATTGGAATGGTTATTTCTAATCGGATTAGAAAGTATGTTCCTTTATTTAGTCATAAAACGGCCTCAGAGAACCATTTCTCACTGCAAAATAAAATCGTAAGTAAGCTCGGTAATTATATTACCCCTGTGTTAGCCGTTTTGATGCTAAAAATCTCGATCGAAATAAACAGTGAAACCTTAAATCACTTATGGGTACAAAAGACAGCTTTAACATTAGCTATCTTATTTATATTTAATTCGATTATTCGTGATTTTGTTTCTAATCAATTTGTGGCTGCTGTTCTTCGCTGGGTTGGTATGCCAATTTTATTTTTACATTTATTGGATGCTCTGGTTGGCTTAATTGAGATATTGGAGTCAATTTCATTATCAGTCGGTAATATCGATATCTCTGCATATGGCGTTGCTCGTGTTGCAATCTTTGGGTCATTGTTATTTTGGTTAGGTCGTGCGACGAATAAAACCGGTGGTGAAATTATTCGTAAGCAAGAGAGGCTTGATCTTCGTACGCGCGAAGTCGCGGCTAAGTTGTTTGAGATTGGAACGTTTACATTAATTGCGTTATTACTACTGCAAGTTATGGGTATTAATTTAACTGCATTAGCAGTGTTTGGTGGTGCAATCGGTGTGGGTATCGGTTTGGGATTGCAGGCTATTGCATCCAACTTTATTTCAGGCTTTATTATCTTGCTAGATCGTTCGGTGTCTATTGGTGATTTTATTGAACTGGAGGATGGCAGTAAAGGTGTGGTTCGCCAACTCAGTATGCGCGCTACGACGCTAGAAACATTTGATGGCAAAGATATTGTTGTTCCGAATGAAAAGTTTATTGTGGGTACTTTTATTAACTGGACACATAAAGATAAAAATCAACGTTATCGCGTGGATTTTTCAGTGGCGTATCATTCTGATATTCGTAAGTTAGTTGAAATTATTAAAGACGTTGTGTCGAGTCATCCACAAGTATTTAGTGGTGATAGTGTGCCGCTTGAAGAGCGTCCAGATTGTGAAATCGATAGTTTCGGTGATTCTGGAATTAATATGTTTGTTGAATTTTGGATGGAAGGCATTGACGATGGAAAAAATCGTGTTGGCGGTGACTTAATGTTGATGATTTTAGAAGCGTTGCAAGAGCATGGGTTTGAGATTCCTTTCCCTCAACGTGAAGTACGTGTTTTGCACAATAACGGTGAATCGCAGATTATTAAATAATAAAGTATCAACGGTTTTTAGTTAGTTCAAACTCACTTCGATTTGCCGAAGTGAGTTTTCAATTTAATCTATTTTTCCTATTAATTTACTTCATTAATTCTATCAGCTCTACTTAGGCTTCTTGGGCTGCTACATCTGGAAATCTCTTTTCCCATCCGTCGATTAAGGCAGATTGATCGATATCATTGGGATGAAAATCTCGTTGAAAAAACTTTTTCACACCTGCTGCATTCGCTCGTAAAATCCCTTTCTTACCCCAAAAGAAACGCGCTGCCCCAGCCCATTCTTTGAGACTAGGCATGTGCTTAGTTTTCCACAGCATGCGTATTTGAAAGAGCGCGAGACGAGAAAATAGTGAGATCATTGCGATCACCATCACGCGACGGCGCATCCACTCATTATTAACTTGCTGACGAAATACATCGAACGCGACAGCTTTATGTTCAATCTCTTCAACAGAATGCCAGAGCATCATTTGGCGGAATATTGCTGGGGCTTTGTCGAGGACTTCTGGATTTTCTAGAATAAATTCAGCCAGGCTGGCAGTGAAGTGCTCCATGGCGACGGTCAGTGCCAGTTGGCGTTCTGGACCAAAGCGTGTCTTTAGCATTGTGACGCGTGCGGTCATATTGTCTGAGACCATTGACATTGGTATGCCGAGCTTTTCTATTTCGTCGTTTAGATCGTCGTGACAGCGCCCATGATGTGCTTCTTGGCCAATAAAGCCTTTTATGTCAGCAATCATTTTAGGGTCTTGAACGGACTTTTGATAATGGCGTACGGCGTGTATGAAAAAACGTTCACCTTCAGGAAACATTGCTGAAAGTGCGTAGAAGAATGTACTGATTAGTGAGTTATCTTCTATGGCGAACTGCGCCATTTTCATGTTTTGGGTATCGAATTGCATACGACGTGGTTTAATTGCACCTTCTACTGCATGAGCGGTTGGCTTAGTCATAGTTCTTACCTCTTTTGTTATTATGCATTCACTATGGCACAGAGTATTGAGCTACAGTAGGTGAATTAGAAACAATTTTTGGGTCTTTTAAGGTCAATGTTTAAGGTCGTACGTCTAGGACTAGGTTATAAATCATAGTGAGTCTTGGAAGAGTTAGTAAGTTTTTGATGAGTTTGATGCGTTATGATGTAGTCGATCTGCTAGTAATATTTCACCCCCTTCAAGGTAATTATGAAACGTTATAAAATTATTCATCGTACCTATTACAACTATACCGATACGGTAATACTTGGACCGCACGAATTGCTTTTGCGACCTCGTGAAGGCCATGATCTTCGTATCGAGTCTTTCGAGCTGAAAATTACTCCCTCTGCGAAAGTCTATTGGCATCGAGATGTTGAAGGTAATTCTGTTGCGGTTGCTAATTTTACTCGCACTGCGCAACAGCTTACCGTTGAAAGTGAAGTGATTATTCAGCAATATAATGAATCGCCCTTGGATTTTATTGTGGCTGATTATGCGATTAATTATCCTTTTAGTTATGATGAAGGAGATCAGTTCTTGTTGTCTCCTTATCGGGTATTGCCTAATCAAGAGACCCGAGAGCTGTTAAATAACTGGATATTTAATGTTTGGAAGTCGAGCGAACAGATTCAAACCTACAGTTTATTGCAGCGGCTTACTGAAACTATCTACAAAACACTGGTGTACAAGGTGAGGGAAGAACCAGGTGTTCAATCGGCGCAAGAAACGTTGTCGCTGGGTTCTGGCTCTTGTCGTGATTTTGCCTTGCTGTTTATGGAGGCTGTAAAGTGTTTGGGCCTGGCCTCGCGATTTGTCAGTGGCTATTTGTATGCGCCATTGATGTCGAGCCAAGTAGGATCGACTCATGCTTGGGCTGAAGTTTATTTACCCGGTGGTGGTTGGAAGGGGTTTGATCCTACTATTGGTGACATTGTTGGAACGGATCATATCCCTGTCGCAGTATCGCGCTTGGCGGAAGCGGTTCCCCCTATCTCTGGGTCTTACGCTGGTTCGGCTGAATCACAGCTTGATGTTGGTGTTTGGGTTAGCGAATGCTAGAGCAGCATCTAGCATTTTTCTAATTAAATACGGCTAAGCAGTTCGATTTTTTTGCTGTTGAATTCGTCATCCGTCAATGCGCCAGCTTGGTGCAGTTTGGCAATCTTTTCAATCAACATAATGATGTCATCGGTGGAAGATGAGGTAGCCGAATTGTTAATCGGACTTTCCATATTGCTTGTAGAATTTTCAATATTGTTAGCTGGTGGAGCAAATTGATTCGATACCGGTTCTGATTGTGCAAAGTTTGTTTCTTTTTGCATCGGCATGCCCGGTCCCGATACGATCGGTAAGGTATTCACCGCAATCGTACCGTATTGGCTGCTAAAAGTGAGCGTCGTATTGCCACCTTGTTGCTGGCTAACACCACTAATGTTGTTATCAAGAGTATTGTATACCGTAACTTGTCCGTCTAGTTGAATGGCCAGTCTGTTAGGGAATACTGCATAGCGAATATTGTTTTGTGCGCCACTGCTAAAAGGGCTGCCTAAATTGGTCGGCCACCATTGGTTACTATTGGGTGTGCCGGCAGGTATCACTGGAAACATTTGTGTATTTGCTAATGCATTGGATAGCTCAGCGCACAGATTGTTGACGGTGTTTTTTAGGCCGTAGTTGAACATATCACCAACCATGGTCATGCCGCCTCGCATCCACTGTCCTGATCCACCTAGCTCTTGGCAATTAAATTGCGCCATACTGCCGCGGCCATTATTTACAGCAGTCAACATGCATATGACGGCATCTTGGCTTAGGTTATAGCGCTGAGCTAAATCGTTAACAATGTCTTGGCCAGCAGATGTCAGTAGTTGCATGAGAAGCTTCCTTGTTGAACAGTCTCGTTACTCGTGAGGATGAGCGATTGTATTACATTAATAAAATTATGATACATATGATTGATCACAGGAACTGATCTAGTGAATAGTCAGTATAAGGATTCTAACCTAGTATGCAGATCACCAATTAATGCCCAGTCGATAAAGACTCTGTTCTCTAGATTTTTTATCGAGAGGGTATTTTAGATTCTTACAATCAGAGGCAGTTAAGCTTTACTGACTCTTTCTAGCAATTCAATTGATGCGTCTACTTCTACTTTTCGAATCGCAACACTTTCAATATTGCAGCCGACAGGAATGCCTTTTTCATCAGCAAACGCTTTTAGTTCACGGTAGCTTTGTTCAGATACATCCACAGAACGCTGTAAAATATCGTTTGAGTGGATTAAATCATTTTCTAACCATTTGGGAATGCTAATGCCTAACCACTTCATAAATTGAAGCGTTTTGGCAGAGCCGCAAGGTGTTAGGGTGAATAAGATAGGCACTAGAGGGATGTTATTCTCTTTTCCGTAGTAATAATAATCTGATAGAAAGTTCTTTGATGCGTTTACATCATAAACTCCCTGAGATACAAAGAAGCTGCATCCTTGAGCAATCTTTTCGAACACTCTTAAATGTTCATCGCCTTTTGATTGATGGCGCTCAGGGATAACAACGCCGCCTAATAAAACATCGCTCTGCGTATCCGCTTTGATTTTATACGCATCGCTGATAGAGAGGGTGACTTCTTGTGATTTAGACGCTGCACCAACAAAGATTGATAAATTTTCTTGAGGGTCTGCTTGAGTTAGAAAGTTAGACAGCTCAGTTTCTGAGTACTTTCCCACAGCTCGATAGATGATTTTTGGGATCTTTAAGTTAGTTAGATACTGCTGGCTGTAGTCATAGCAATCTAAGGTTTCCATAAAAGGAAAGGGACGTTCTTCATCCGTACGGGATTTTTCATCCTGAATGTCGTATAGCACTAAGCCATCGACATTTTGGTCTTGTAGGCG
>Ga0115572_10002366_pt1 | contig 15135 bp, 15 predicted proteins | sample COGITO_mtgs_1206_FD_88681 | JGI IMG/M metagenome (GOLD analysis project Ga0115572, IMG submission 88681) | Pelagic marine microbial communities from North Sea - COGITO_mtgs_120607 | ecosystem: Environmental > Aquatic > Marine > Epipelagic | place: Germany:Helgoland, sampling site Kabeltonne... | reverse complement strand
GCCACGGTGCGTCCATATCGGTCAATGGCGGATCGGGAGGCCCTGGGTGCGATCGGGCCGGTCAGCGTTAGCGATTCGACTTGCGCAAAAGCCTCTGAACCACCGCCGGTCCAGGACGTGAGTAGGAGTGCGTCATCTGTTTCGTGGATGACGTGATTGCCGTCGCGACTGATTACCGGCCGTGTCCCCGCACCGAGCGCCACGGGAGCGCTCTTGTTCTCTCGGATGGTGACCGTCGACGACGCCGGGTCGTCTGCCACTGCGGCGTACGCCACAGTCGAGCCGTCACCTGAGAGACTCGGCTGATGGGCTGAGGTCGCCACCGTCGACACTGTGTCGACCTCACTGACACGGTCCCAGCGAAACACGGTGAGCCCGCTGGTGGTGGTGAGGTCAGGTCCAGCAGCAAAGACCACGGTCGAGCCGTCTTCAGATACGTCAACCGGTGCGGCGACTGCCAGCGGTCGGTCCTCGACGAGTATGGGAGGCTTGAGCGAGGCAGTAGGTACGTATCCGTCCACCGTGCGGTCAAAGCGCAGCACTTCGCTGCCAACGCTGGCCACGATAACGGCACCGTCGCCGGACATCGCTGGCGGCCCAAAATCGGTGACCGCGTTGGGCGGAATCAGGTCGAACGCGACCGCTTCGGGATCGCAGCGGTCGATCACGAGTAATGCCGCATCCGTCTCGGCCGCCGGAAGAGGCGCCGTTTCAGCCTCAACGGGCGCTTCGGTTGTGGTGGTAAGAATAGTCGTCGTCGTCGTGGTCGTCTCGGAGGCCGTGGTGCTCGTCTCGGGGGTCGGCTCGACCTGCTGATCATCGTCTGTTGCGGCGACCGACCAGCCGACCGTGCACCCATCGGCGCTCACGGTTGGATATTTACCACCGCTCGAACCGGGGATCGGTGTGGTCGTCTCGGCGAGCCGATCATGAACGACCACGGTAGAGACCCCTTCGACATCGGTGGACGCAAATACGACGATGTTGCCGTTGTCGGAAAGGTCAGGAGCGGTGTCGGTGCCGGCGAACGGAATCACGAGCGGCGGCGCAGACTGCGCACCGCTAGACACGCCAAACGAGCTTGACACGAGGAAGCCACCGAGCGCGAGCGCGCCCACGGTTCCCAGCCGGGTCCAGCCGCTCAACATAACGTGAACGCTACTCCCCGGAGGAGCCCAGCGACCATCGGTCCGGTCAATGAGGCGTCGAGATTGCTTCTCGGTTTATTAGCGGGCGACACCGCTGATCACGACGCCGACACGTCGATCCAATCCATTGGGGTATGCCTCTGCGTCCGCCACTTGGAGGAGTCCTGCCAAACCAGCGGAACCGGTCGGGCTGGCATCAAATCCGGCACGGTGTGCGAGAGCGTGCGCCCGTTCGATGTTCCGCTCCGAGGCGACAACAGTGGCGCCATCGGATGTGCGCAGTGCCTCAATGACGCTGATCCAATCATACGTTTCGTCGTCGAGGATCCCATCGGCGAGTGACACGGGATCACTCCATGGCGGCATCACGGTGTTCCAGTCGCTGGCAGCATTCGCTCCGAGCCGCCACGCCCGGTCGAGCGGCGCACACCCGGCTGCCTGGACGGCCATCAACCGCACGTCCTGTCCCATCTCGGCCAATCCGGCGCCGAGGCATGCCGCGAATGCGCCTCCGCCGACTTGGACAAACATTGCGTCGAGTTGCCCAGGGCCACCGGATGTCGGGATCTGTTCGGCGAGCTCCCACCCGATAGTCCGGCCGCCGTCGAGGCAGAGCGCGTTTTCCGGGCCCTGAACCGTGAACGGTACAGCTCCGACCTCGACCGCCTCGCGAAAGCGGAGCATTGCCGGATCGCCGGGTGGATCGGTGCTGCGTCGCTCACAGCGATGCACGTTGGCGCGGAGAGCGTCGAGTCGGTCACCGAACCCATCGTTCATCCATGTCGGGACATACACATCGATCGGCCACTCGGCAGCCCGCGCGAGCGTGGCCGCTGCGAGGGCTGCGTTTCCGCATGAGGCGATCGCGAGCGGCGGACGCACAGACATCTGGCCGAGCAGCTCTAGCGCCCTGAGGTGCAGCATGACAGTGAAAAGGTGCCGAGCCTTTTGGCTTCCTCCCACGCTTCGGGTCTCGTCCTTCGCCCACACGCCTCCCTGCACGCCGAAGCCAAGTTCGTCAGATAGCACCTCCGATCGCTCGAAGGGTGTGGTGACAAAACCCACGCCGTCAACGGCACGCACGGCGTCGTCAAACTCGCTCACGAGTGAAGTACGGGCGGAGTCGGTCATTCCTCTTGCGGCAGCCGCTGCCGCCCATGCGAGGCGGCGGTCGTGGCGGATGAACGGGTTGGGTGACGCTGCTAGTTCATCTGTCGGCTCAAGTTGCGCTGATATGGCCTGGAGCACGTGGTGGCGGTCCATCAGCGTCGATTTCGGACAGCGCCACGGCATCCGCTCGGTCAGCGCAGTCCGCGCCCCGCAGACTGCGCACCGCCAACCCGTGACCTCATGCATACGTCGTAGGCACGATTAGCTTCCCGCAGCGACGCGGCCGTTGAACTCGTCGATCATCTCGTCCCAAACACCCATATAACGACGCAGGCCCTTCCAAAAGTCCTGGTGGCGGCGGACTTCGAACAGATCGAAGGGCGTTCCCTGCTGTTCAACCCACGTGTAATACCCGAGATTAAAAATTCGTCGACGATCGGCTTCGGTGCAGTCGATCGTGTTGTTGGTGTCGACGTTGGCTAGGTGTTCACCGAACGCTTCGGCTGCGTCCGACGGGCTGAACTCGCCGCCGAACCGGGTTGCGAGCAACTTGGCGCGCTCGCTGGGGTACAACGCCGCACCATCGGTCGCGACCGTAACAATCGCGTCGTCGTGGCCAAGGTCGAGCAACTTGGCGGTCTTGATTGCGGCGAGAATGTTGCAGATTGCGGAGAACCCGAAGTGCTCGAGCTGGGCAACGACCGCTTCCGGCACACCCTTGTTCGAGAGGTGCGCCCGGCCGGCCTCGGAGTTAAACACGAGGTCTAACTCGTCGGTCGCTTTGTCTGAGATACCGACCACGACATCGGTGTTGGTGACGTTGTGGATCAGTGGGATGTGCTTGTCGCCGATGCCCTGGATGTTGTGCTCGCCGTAGCCGTTCTCCAGCATTGTCGGACATTCGAGCGCCTCCACGGCCGCGATCTTCGTGCCGTACTCCTCCTTCAATCGATCGCCGGCAGCAATGGTTCCTGCCGATCCAGTTGCGCTTGTGAACGCAGCCAACCGAAGGTCGCGCCCCGAGTCGGTGCGGACCTGTTCAAATGCGTGGCCGAGCGCCCGCCCGGTGACGTTGAAGTGTCCGAGGTGGTTCCCGAACTCAGAGAACTGGTTGAGGATGAAATTGCCGGGATCCTTCGCTAACTCGTTGCAGGCGTCGTAAATCTCTTTGACATTCGATTCGGTTCCGAATGTCTTGATGACATCTTCCTCCGGGTTAGCGCACCACGCGTCGAGCCAATCGAAGCGCTCCTGACTCATTCCCTCGGGAAGAATGGCTACGCCTCGGCTCGCCATGATCTTGCTGATGGCGATCCCACCTCGGGCGTAGTTGCCTGTCGACGGCCAGACGGCGCGATGAACCGTTGGGTCGAACTGACCAGTGACAACACGAGGCGCCAAGCAGGAATATGCAGCGAGCACCTTGTGCGCTGTGATCATGGGAAAGCGGTCCCCGAACACCACGATGATTGGCGACGGAACCCCGGTCAACTCGGACGGAAGCACCACATGGTCAGGCACCTGTACGCGATTGCCGGATAGATCGTTGTACCAGTGGACGCGCCACAGATTGCGGGCATCAGGTCCCTGCGGATCAGCATCGCCGACCTTTGCACCATGATCAAATGTCGACGGATCGGCGAGTTCGCTGAACCGTGGTAGTAAGATTCCTCGTTCGCGGAACCGGTCGACGCTGTTGGTCAGCGCCCCCTCATCGACAATCCGGTCGGCCAGGCCGAACTGATTCTCGAGCGCAGTTACGTTGTCGTCGGAAGGCGAATCAATGACGGTCACTTTGATAGTCTGTCAAGGTGGAAGCTGATCAGCCACTCTGATCGAGCAATGCCCTGTAGTTCTCCGTCGACACGCAACGAAAATATGCGGGTTCACAGCCCGTCAGGTCTGGTCGATTGACACGGAGGCCGCTGCGCGACCGGCACGAGAGGTGTGCGACTCCATCACTTCAAAAGCGTGGTTCACGTTCCGGCAAGTGATCGGCCCATCGACGCACCGCCGGCCCTACCGACTGAGGATTTGAGGGCAAGGCCCCAACGCAGGTGACTCGACACGGAGCCTGACCGTTGTACTGCACGCGGCACAGAAAATGGTGATGGCGTGTGGATGATCATCACAGGAGTTACCGACGTCGATGCCTGTGCCAATATCACTGTGAACCTCCTCAGCTATCGGTCGGGTATGCGGGTCCGATGTTAAAACGGACGGTCGTCGGGTGGCTCAGTGCTCGGACCGACGTGGGCATCAAGCCACGCACACACCCTTCCGGCGCCCTCCCAGCATTCACGAATGCGACGCACGACTTGCTGTGAGTGGAGCCACTCGGGTGCCCCGAAGTTCTTCGACAGCATGAGACCCTTCCGTCGGATCAACTCAATCCGGGGGTGGGCGCGGTCGTATCCGCGAGGTGCGGTCTTTAGTTCGCCGATCGATCCGATCTGGAAGCCTCTGTGCGCTGCATCGGCAACCAGGCCGACGATCTCCTCCCCCGTCGCGTCTACGACGACGGCGTCGCGGAATCGTTGCAGTTGATCTTTGGCCATGCTGTAGTACCCGGCGCCACCCAGTAGTCCGCGAGCCGAGAACTGTACGTAGTGGCCAGCGCCGCCTTCTGACTCACCGAATGCACCTTGGGCGGTCTTATACGGCGGCTTATTTTTTGCGAACCGGAGGTCGTTGTTCGGCCGGAACATGTGGAACGGCCCGAAGTCGTCGAGCGCTTCGGTTAACTCCAACATTGGCGTCTTGACGTATTGGACGAAGCGATGCTTGTTCTCTAGCCAGAAGGCTTTCGAGTTGTCGGCTTCAAGGTGCTCATAGAACTCGATCGCCTCAACAGGAAATCCGCGGAACACCATCCACCGACCGTATCAATCGACCGGGGCCCGAGGGCTCAAGCAAGCCCGGAGAGCAGAGCCAACATCGCTAGCGGAGCGAGCGTTACCGTGGCCACTGGAGCCTTGCTCGGCTGCACTTACGACCGCCGGGATCGTTCGGCTGCGTCATCATTACGCCTAACTTCGCATATGTCGAACCAATCGATAGCGGTCAGCGGGACGCGGCGTAACTCAATTTCATAGATGTGAGGTGAAGACTTCCGGGTCGACGTTGCTTTCTGATTTCGGGCGCCATCTACCCCAGCTCGCGGGGTCTTGAATCAGGACCTGGTGATCATGTCGTGCCGACGGTGGGACTCGAACCCACACTGACGGCCACCTAAAGACCGTGCCTCTGCCGATTGGGCTACGCCGGCGAACGGAACCCAGGCTACGACTCTCTGGCCAAACTGCTTGCGACAGTGCCGCCCAGGCACTGCGCGCCAGCTTCTCGTCCAGGTAATCAACCTGACGTCGAGTGTCGAAACCGGGCTCACAATTCCCGAACGCTCGCAGGCACGTCCAGGCCCGGACGCAAGTCGATTAGTAATCGCTCGAGTCGCTGCCTGGTGGTCGTCGACGCGTCTTAGTCTCGAAGACGATGGATCGTGGACATCGAAACCGGCGCTACACGGAGCTCGCCGGGTGGGGCGTCGTGGCCAGCGTCGGCTTGCTGATAATCACGCAGGCGTTCGGGTGGGATGGCACTCGCACCGTGTCGATTTTTCAGACGCTCACACCGTACGCCGTTCCGATTGTCGTGCTCGTTGCGGCCGAAGCGATCTGGACCGGACGCAACGCGCTGGCAGCGACATCGGCCGCGGTTGGGTTCGGAGCACTTCTGCTCGCGATTCCAATGGTATTCCCCCCTGATCAGCCCGACGTCCGACCGGGCGCCGTGGGGTTCACCGCAGCGGCGGTGAACCTGCTTTACAGCAACCCGCAGGTCGGTGCGGTCGCCGATGATCTAGACAAACTCGACGCCGACATGATCGTGTTCAGCGAGTTCACGCACGAGCATCGAGTAACGCTCGTTGCTCACCCCCTTGCGAATCGCTACCCCCACAAGATCAACGGTGACGGCCTGTTCGCCGGGGGCGTGGCATTGTGGTCGAAATTTTCGCTGACCGAACACGACCCAATCGACACGATCAACGGTTCCATCGACGCGACAATCGGGGGGCCCGACGGCGCCGTCCGGGTCCTCGCCGTCCACCCACCCACACCGATCCTCAGCCATGACGGCTGGAAGCGCGAATTGCGCCTCATCGCAGAGTCTGCCGACGACATCCTGACCCCAACTCTGGTGATCGGCGACTTCAACGCTGCGTACTGGCACCCGGCGTTTCGCGACATCCTGCGGCGGGGTTTTACCGATGCCCACATGGCAAACCATCGTGGATGGTCGACATCGTGGCCGACTGACGAGTTCTTCCCCCCCTTTGTCCGCCTCGACCACGCACTCGCAGGAAATGGTCTCGTATCGACGGACATCGACGACTTCCGGCTTCCAGGGAGTGATCACGCTGCGTTCGTTGTGACCGTCAAGCCTGCAGCGAGCTGAGCGCTTCGAGCAGCGAGCGAAACGCCCGGCCGCGGTGCGAAATCGCGTGCTTGGCTGCTGCGTCCAACTGCGAAAACGTGGCCCCACCGCCTTCTGACGGAACGAATATGGAGTCGTACCCGAAACCCCCATCGCCGTGCTCGGCCGTTGCAATCATTCCGGCACAAATGCCCTCGACAGCGAGCTCACGGCCGTCAGGCCAACGCACCAGGGCGACGGTCTTAAATGCGGCTCGACGGTCGGCAACACCGTCAAGTTCAGCCAGCATCTTGCGCCGGTTGTCTGCGTAGGAGCACCCCTCTCCTGCGTAACGCCCGGTACGCACTCCGGGACCCCCGGCAAGCGCCGCCACTTCGAGGCCCGTGTCGTCGGCTACCGCCGGCAATGCGGTCGCATCTACGATCGCAACTGCCTTCAGGCGCGCGTTGCCTATCAGCGTGTCGGCGTCCTCGACAACGTCAGGCACCTCCGGCGGGCGGGGCAGCAGGTCAACGATGCCGGCGAGCAGTCCGCTCATCTCCGCGACTTTGTCCGGGTTGGCCGACGCGCAGACGAGCTGCGTCATTGTGGTCATCGCGTCGGTGGGCGAGCCGTCGGCGGTGTCGACAACAACTCCGCCTGCATTGCGGCGATCGTGGTTAGACCAACCTCGGCGAGACCAAGCATTGCATCGAGCTCCGGACGCGAGAATGCCACGCCTTCGGCGGTCCCCTGCACCTCGACGAATTTGGCATCACCGGTCGGCTCGCCGCTGATGTTGGCCTGGAGCATGACCACGTTCATGTCAACTTCGGCAGCAGAGTCCTCGACATAGGGAAGGTCGAGCACGGGATTCCCATCGACGATGCCAACGCTGATCGCGGTGCAGAATGAATGCAGCGGATTCTGGCGCAACTCGCCGCGGTCGACGATTCGTTGTAGAGCATCGTGTAGAGCCATAAAGCCCCCGCAGACACTTGCTGTCCGGGTACCTCCATCGGCCTGCAACACATCGCAGTCGACGGTCACCTGACGCTCACCGAGCAGCGACATGTCGCATGAGGCACGCAGCGAACGGCCAATCAGCCGCTGGATCTCGACTGTTCGACCGCTCTGCTTTCCTTTCGCTGCTTCACGGTTGACTCGCTCGGGTGACGCCCCCGGCAGCATTGAGTACTCGGCGGTGACCCACCCCTTCCCCGAGTTTCGCATCCAACGCGGCACGTCGTCGTCAACGCTTGCGGTGCAAAGCACACGTGTTTTTCCAAAGCTCACGAGCACCGAGCCTTCGGCCATCTCGGTGAAGTCGCGCTGGAAGGTGATGGGGCGGAGTTCGTCGGCGCTTCGGCCGTCAGGTCTCGTCATGGCTGTGAACCTACCTGCGGGCTCTGGCCTGAACATCTCAGCGCGGTGCAGCCCACGATTCGGTGTGGTCGAGCTCGGGTCCCAGTAGGCGCGAGCCGAGTTCTCGAAACACATTGATGTCGCCGCTCGAGGCAAAGCGGTGCACTCCACGACCGCCGACGTCTCGGAGAAGACCTGCTTCCCCGAGACGTCGCCGCACGGCGAATGCCGTCTCGTCGGCCGAGCTGACGAGCGTGACCAAGGGTCCCATGACGTCACTGATGATGCGGGCGAGAAACGGATAATGAGTGCATCCCAGCAGGAGTGCGTCGACGTTGGCGTCGACGATTGGGGCAAGAAGACGTTCCGCAAGGACTGTGACCTCGTCCCCGGTGATCTGACCGCGCTCGACAAACTCGACGAAACCGGGGCACGCAGCACTCACGAGATTGACCGGCACACCGGTTGCAGCGATGCTGCGCATGTAGGCACCCGACGAGATCGTGCCGACGGTGCCGATCACTCCTACCCGGCCGGTCGTCGTCGTCGAGACAAGCGATTTCGCTCCCGGTGTGATCACGTCGATCACCGGAACGTCGACCTCGGCGCGAAGGTCGTCAAGCCCGGCGGCAGTCGCCGTGTTACAAGCCACGACGATCGCCTTCGCACCGAAGTCAGTAACGAGGCTGCTAGCAAGCTCGCTCGCATAGCCGCGCACGTCTGGTAACGGTTTTGACCCATAGGGATACCGACCGGTGTCGCCGACGTAAACTAAATCCTCGCTCGGCAGCAGATCAATGACTGCGCGGGCAACGGTCAATCCCCCAAAGCCGGAGTCAAACATCCCGATTGGACCGCTCATCGGCTGCGAGGGTACTGCCCAATCACTAGGCGAACAGGGCCGGGAACATTGCCGCTACAAGCGCCGCTCCGACGCAGAGCTTGACAACGGTGCCCGGCGGGAAACGGCGGGGTGGGACCACGTGATCTGCGCCGTCGATTTCGATTTTGAGTTCCGCCCGACCGGAACGAGCATCGCAGCCGACATTTCCGCGCTGCGGTAATGCAATGAAGGACTCGACAGCGGCGGGGCACCAAACGGTTAGCGCCAGCGATGATTCAACCGCAGGGCGGACGTGCGCTTCGGCGCCGTGACGGGAGCAGCCATGGACTGTTCTTTGGTCGGTAGCACCCGGATTCCGCTGCCGTTTCCGGCCGACAAGCAAGGGCAATCCCTACAGCCTATTGTCCGGTCGAGCGGCTTGAGCGTGCGAGTCAGGCAGTGTTGGGTCGGAGTTCCGCTGAGTCAGGACTTCTTAGACGTTCTACTTCAATCAGCAACGAGGCATGGCAAGACTGCGTCGTTTTCACAGCGCCCGGAGTTTGAGGTTCCATCCGCCATTGTTGTCCCACCGGGATGCGCCGCAGGTCTTTACACCAGACGAATGTCTACGAAATTCGGCTAGCTCCTGCCGACAGCGGTCTCTACGACATTCGCAAAGTCGCTAGCGCTTCTTCCAAGAACAGCGCAAGCGGCGCCATCTAGGGCTATCGACTGCGACGAGTGCCGTATAAGGTAGGGAGATGGTGGTGAAATCTTTGCTGGTAGGACTTCTCGTCATCGCTGGGGTTGCGTGCGGCTCTGATGAAGAGGCATCGGACGTTCGCGAGTACTCGTCGGAAATTAGATCAAATTTCTTAGAGTCCTGCCGTGGTGCGGGCGGATCAGATTCGGAGTGTTTGTGCGTCTTGGAGGGGCTGGAAGGCGAGTACACTGAGGAGGAGTTCATTGACATTGATGCTGAAATGGCTGGAGGTGGCGACCCGCCTCCATTTTTCACGGGCCTAGCCACACGTTGCTCGTAGGCTGCGTTTCGGCTCCCATCAAAACGCAGTTTTGATGGGAACTCATGCCACCTCAGTCCGAGCAAAGTACTCGGCGCGAATGGCACGCTCTGCACAGCGGATGATGAGCGCTTGCGCCGTCGATGTGAAGCAGCAGTGTGCGAAGTTTGCCAGGTTGGCACACCGATAATGTGAGAGGAAGAAACCTCAGTGCGCGCCGCAGTTGATGTTCGAAACCTCGCCGTACTACGCGGAGGTCGCACGGTTGTTGAGGGGCTGTCCTTCCAAGTCCAACGGGGCCAGATCGTTGGACTGCTGGGGCCGAGCGGGTGCGGTAAATCAACCCTGATGCGGGCGCTGGTCGGAGTGCAGCAAAATGTCACCGGAACCTGCGAGGTACTCGGTGTGCCAGCGGGATCTGCCTCACTGCGTCGTCGCGTGTCCTACATGACCCAGGACGCCTCGGTCTACATCAATCTCACCGTGACCGAGAATCTCGAATACTTCGCAGCCGTGCTCGGTGTAGGCAGAGACCGCGTCTGTCTCGTGTTGGAAGAAGTCGGCCTGCAGATCGAAAAGCACAGCCTCGTCAGCGACCTATCCGGCGGACAGCGCAATCGAGTTTCACTTGCTGTAGCTCTGCTGGGCGAGCCAGAACTTCTCGTACTTGATGAACCAACAGTAGGACTTGATCCTGTCCTGCGCCGAGACTTGTGGGCGCAGTTTCGTCGACTGGCTTCTCGTGGGGTGACACTGTTGGTTTCCAGCCACGTGATGGAGGAGGCCAGCGAATGCGACCGGATTCTTGTCATGCGTAACGGGCAGCTGATAGCCGACGACGGAGAAGAGCAGCTACTCGCTCGAACCAGCACTAACAACATCACGGATGCCTTTTTGGTGCTTGTCAATCTCAACAACGCTGTCGAGAGTGTCCCTGATGCGTAAGAGGACCGACAATCCGCTTCAACAGAGATCCGTTCTAATTGCGACTGCAGCGAGGGTCCTGTCCCAGCTGAGACACGACGGGCGGTCGGTCGCACTGATTCTCGGCGCGCCCGTGTTGCTGTTAGGTCTATTGTCCTGGGTGCTGAGCGGCCAGCCTGGAGTCTTTGACGAGTGGGGTGCGCTCCTTCTTGGCGTCTTTCCGCTTCTCCTGATGTTCGTGGTTACATCGGTGGCAACCTTGCGCGAGCGTTCCGGCGGAACTTTGGAACGGCTAGTGACGATGCCGATGAGCAAAATCGATTTCTTGGGCGGCTACGGATTGGCATTCGGTGTGGCGGCTGTCCTCCAAGCGCTGATCGCGTCTGCGTTGACGTTTTCAGTGTTCGGACTCACGATTGCCGCACCTGTGGGCAGCGTCGTCTTGATTGCCGTGTTGAACGCGTTGCTAGGCACCAGTCTCGGCCTCTTTGCGAGTGCGTTTGCTTCGACGGAGTTCCAGGCAGTTCAGATGCTTCCGATGCTGCTGCTTCCGCAATTCCTACTGTGTGGCATTATTTCGCCGACGTCGTCAATGCCTCAGCTCCTCGAATGGATTTCGACCGTGCTTCCGATGACTTATTCGGTCGACGCCATGAAGCAGCTCACGATTCAATCCGAGGTCACCGGCGAGGTATGGCGCGACATCGGAGTCCTTGTGGGTTTCATCTTTGCTTTCCTCGCGGCAGGAGCATCGACCCTGAAGCGGCGCACTCCCTAGTTCTCGTCACGGCTGCCCTAGCCTGCCGATTCGCCGTGCTCGGGCCATCGCGCACGCCCTTCGCCGAGGCGTCACCGGTGTCGAAGTAGGCGACGGCGCGTAGGGGTCATAAAGGTTCGTTCACGCCGAAAGATTTATTCGAGTTCAATATCGAACAACGCTCGTGCCCCATTGCGGACTGCATATTTGGGACCTTGACCGTATGGGGATCGCAGCGGCGCGTCAGGGCGAATTAGAAATAGATGATCTTCTCGGCGTTCGCTTCGGCGGCGTCTAGGTCATCGGTGTATGCGCCTGTCGAGAGGTACTTCCAGCCGCCGTCGCAGACGATGAAAACGATCGTCCCCGACGCAATCTGCGAGGCAACTTTGGCAGCACCAGCAAGCGCTGCCCCGGCCGAGATCCCGGCGAAAACGCCGCACTCGGCAACTAGCCGGCGAGTCCACTCGATTGATTCACGCGGCCGAACGACCCGCTTGCGATCGAGGATCTCGTAGCCGTTCCATTTTTCAAACACCGGCGGGATGTACCCCTCGCCGATGTTGCGTAGACCCTCGACGTGCTCACCCAAAGGAGGCTCGACTGCCACAACCTGAATCGCCGGGTCGCACTCCTTCAGGAACGTCCCAACTCCCATGAGCGTCCCACTCGTGCCGAGGCCGGCAACGAAGTGGGTGATCTCGGGTGCGTCGCGAACAATCTCTGGGCCCGTGCCCTGGTAGTGCGCCTGCGGGTTCGAATCGTTGGCGTACTGATAGGGAAAGAACCATTCAGGATGTTCACCGGCCAGCACCTTTGCCCGGGCCACGGCACCGTTCGAGCCTTCTTCGCCGGGGGTGAGGATGATCTCAGCTCCAAAGATCTCGAGCATCTGGCGACGCTCGATCGACACCGATGTGGGCATCATGATCTTGATCGGATGCCCCTTGAGCTGGGCGATCGCAGCAAGCGCGATGCCCGTGTTTCCTGACGAGGGCTCGATGATGGTCTGGCCTGGGCGCAGCCGACCGTCGGCCTCGGCTGCCTCAATCATGTTCTTGGCAATGCGATCCTTCACCGAACCGAATGGGTTTTGCATCTCCATCTTGGCAAGGATCCGCACGTCTGGGTTCGGCGACAGGTTCGACACGTCGACCAGTGGCGTGTTGCCGATCATGTCGAGCACGCTGACATGCCTGGCGCTGGGCGCCGAGTTCTGCGTGATTGTGGGGGTGGGCTGTACCATCGTCGTGTCCAAACTGGGCCGCACTGGCGTTATTCCGATGAATCTGATCTGCTTTGTCGGGAATGTATCGCCCGGCGGCTAACCAAACCTGATCGAGCCTGAAGTTACGGCGTTGCAATCAGATAACAACGACGACTTCGGAGACGACCTTGCCGTCGACAATGCGGTAGCTGCGCGTCTCGGGCGCGCTGCGTTTAAGGCCGACGATCACGTAATGCCAGTCGGGCGACACGGCAGCGGCGACGTCGGTCGCGCTGGGGTAAGGCTCGGAGTGGGTGTGGGAATGGACGACACCGTTGATCTCCCAGTGCCGATCATCTGCATCCTTCTCAGCGCGCATAAAATCCAACGGGTTCACCGTGTAAATTCGCGCAGACGCAGCATCGTTTTTGCATGGATAAAAGATCCGAGCCAAGTTGCCCGGCACGCCGGCGGCAGCCAGGGGTCCTGCGAGCAGGCCGCACGCCTCAAGCGGATACTCGTCCAGGGCGAGGCCGACAAGGCGAGCATACGTATCGCTGGTCAGCTGGAGCACGACGGCGAGCGTAGCGATCCAGCTGGGTCGGTACCCTCACGAGTCTGATGGCGAAGAAGGGTAAGAAGACTAAGAAGGCGAAGCAGACCGACGGCACGAAGCTGATCGCCAGCTACAAGCGCGCCTATCGCGATTACGACATCCTCGACACCTACGAGGCGGGGATGGTCCTCACCGGGAGCGAAGTCAAGAGCCTGCGCGAAGGCAACGCCCAAATCGCTGAGGGGTATGCGCGCGTTCGGCGCGGCGAGATGTGGATTGACGGAATTCACATCCCCCCGTACACGAACGCGATCGGTTTCGGCGCTCACGAGCCCGACCGCGAACGAAAGCTGCTACTTAACCGAGCCGAGATCGACAAGCTCGACATGCGCACCGCCCAAGGTGGCCTGACCATCGTTCCGCTCCGACTCTATTGGAAGAACGGACGCGCAAAGATGGAACTTGGGCTTGCGAAGGGCCGAACGAAGGGCGACAAGCGCCAAAACCTGGCTGAGCGCGACGCCGACCGCGAAATTCAGACCGCATTCAATCGGGCCCAGAAGTACGCCAACGACTGACTACGAGACGACTGAGGGCCACGTTGGCCCTAATATGTCCCTGCGAAGGCGACGCTGCGGCTGGGTCAGTGGAAAACCGCAAGCTTCAAGTTCGGTCGAATATCCACGACTGCTGCCCCTGCAAGGGAAGCCAACACCTCGACGGACCGGTCGACGTGCAGTAACGCACCCGAGGCGAAGCCGTCGGCTGCCGCGGCGAGCATTGAGCATCGTGATCGATAAAGACGGCTTCGAGAGGAACTTCGGCAGATTTTACTCGCTGGCGACGCTCGGCGGTTGCGCTCCGCTAGCGTCGACGTCACATATCGGATACACGGGGCTGACTGGTTTCGACGTCAGTAACGCTGTTCGAGTTTGCGACCCGAGTTTCTCAGACTCGTTAAACGGGGAAACCACAGAATTGCCGATGAGCAGTTCGCTCTCGCCGCCTGATTTCGATCAGACGAGTGAAGAGTCATCGTGAGCAGAAATGCCGCACGGGGCCACTCCACCACAGCCCGGCAACAGAAGTGGGGGATGACGATGGGAAAGACCATTGCCAGCGGGAAAGACTGCTGACTTTCAGGAAAGACTGAGCGTGGTCCGCCTTGAGCGGGCAGCCGACCCGTCGGTGTCTCAGCGTCAGAGGTAATGCCGGGAATGGTCGTAGCGGGTTCGTGCATCGGCTGATGGACGGGGGTTCGATTCCCCCCAGCTCCACTGAGGGGGATTGGCACAATTCCGGGATTTTTCTGGCGAAATTCCCGGGGTCGAATCCCTGTCCGCTGCCCAGTCCCGGACGGACGTGGCGGTCAACGTGGCGCGCCGGCTGGAGCGGCAAGCAGCCGATCTAGCGTTTCGAAGATCTTTTCGACGTCCGACGCCATGAAGATTTGCTTAGGTCTCTCGGGGGCAATGCCTTCATACGGGGCTTTATAGATCCGACTGGCCACGACAATCGTGCGATCGGTGAGTGGTCGGCCGAAGCGAACTTTTGCGACGGTCGCTTCGCCGAGGTTCTGTTTGAGGAAGTGTTCAGCTTTCTTGCGGAACTCGCTGCTTCCACGGTCCTATTACTAACGGGACCTCGAGAAGTTGCGCTTCAGGTCGTGCCGCTGGTGGGTCTGATGGGGCGCGCAAGGAATCTCCAATAATCCCAGCTCAGCGATGTTGGAGCGCGTCAAGCTGATCGGGCTGATTCGACCGATCTGGAATGGACTCGGACCAGTATTGGAACACGGGCTTGGACATGC
>Ga0115572_10002364_pt1 | contig 15144 bp, 11 predicted proteins | sample COGITO_mtgs_1206_FD_88681 | JGI IMG/M metagenome (GOLD analysis project Ga0115572, IMG submission 88681) | Pelagic marine microbial communities from North Sea - COGITO_mtgs_120607 | ecosystem: Environmental > Aquatic > Marine > Epipelagic | place: Germany:Helgoland, sampling site Kabeltonne... | reverse complement strand
AGATAATTGCTGTGACTATTATCAATTCAATTAATGTAAATCCCTGCTGTTTCATAAAACCATCCTTGGTTTATTGTTGTGTTTTATTAGTGCATTGGTAATCGCATTAGTAAGTACAGCAAGAAATAGAGAAGGCAGGGGTTTTTGAGGTAAAGAATCAGTCGGTTTACCTAATAGAACAAGAATATTGACTGAGATAGAAATAATACTTAACGATAACTTTTATTAGTAAGTCATCGTTAAGTATTGAGGGTATTGATGACTATTCGATGTTTAATTTAGAGCAACGATAACGTAATGCTCTGAAGCTAATTCCGAGTTTTTCTGCAGCTGCGGTTTTGTTCCAGCGAGTTGCTTCTAAAGCTTCATTGATCGCTAGGCGTTCAATGTTTTCTATATAGGCTTCTAGGTTGCCATTAGCCATATTGGTAGATTTCTTTTCAGTGGCGTTTTCATTCGTATTTTGTTCTGTATTCTCGTCAGTATTTTTATTAATACTTTCAGTTTTTTGATGATCCGGCAGGTTCAGGTCTTCAATACTAATTTCATCGTTCTCTGACATTGTGAAGGCGCGTTGAAGAATGTTTTCCAACTCACGTACGTTGCCTGGAAAAGAATATTCTGTAAGCGCAGCCAATGTTTCTGGTGCTAGTTTTAAAGCAGGCATCTGCCACTCTTTAGCGTATTTTTGTAAGAAATGATCCGCTAGTGGTGGGATATCATCAGGCCGTGAAGCTAAGGATGGCGTCTCTACCGTGATTACGTTTAAACGAAAATATAGATCTTGGCGGAATAGCTCTTTTTCTACTTGTTGATGCAAATCACGATGACTGGCACTGAGAATGCGTACGTTAATAGGTAATTCTTGTTCGTTCCCTATTGGGCGCACAGATTGTTCCTGTATCACACGCAAAAGCTTGGCTTGCATGTCTATAGGCAGTTCAGCGACTTCATCTAAGAATAGTGTGCCCCCTTCAGCAGCGCGAAAGAAGCCAAGTTTGTCCGAGCTTGCGCCGGTGAAGCTGCCTTTCATGTGCCCAAAAAATTCACTCTCCATTAAATCGCGTGGAATAGCCCCACAGTTAACTGCGATAAAGGGTTTGTCTCGACGAACACCTAATGAGTGAATTAATTGAGAGACCAGTTCTTTGCCGGTTCCTGATGGGCCATGAATAAAGATTGGCGCTTGAGTTCGCGCTACTTTTTCAATTTGGCTATTGAGTTTCTCCATGGCTTTTGATTGGCCAATTAAGCGTATTTGATTGCTTTTGCTGGCATGGGAAGCGAGTGGAACTTCTGTTAATTTAAGCGCAGCAGTGACCACGTCACGAAGTCGAGTTATGTCGATGGGTTTTGCAACGAAATCAAACGCGCCTGATTTTAATGCTTCAACAGCGGTTTCCATATTGCCAAATGCGGTAATCATAGCGATGGGCATTTGGGGGTATTTTTTTTGTGCCAGTGCAATTAAATCCATACCATTGCCGTCAGGCAACTTCATGTCGGTAAGGCTAAAATGAAACTCTTGTTGCTCTAGTTGCGCAATCGCTTCACTAAAAGTAGCCGCAGTTGAGCATTCTATTCCCATTCGCTCTAGGGTTATTTGAATTAGATCTCTGATGTCAGGTTCATCGTCAATAATTAAAGCTCTATAAGACATTTCTTTTCCTAATTTTCGGTTCTAAATATTGAACCTTGTATATTATTTTAAAAATTATTCGTTTACTTTGGCGAAACTGATGCAGAAACATGTACCTGTTATATCAGGCAAGTGATGACTAGCAATATGTCGAATGTAAGCGTTGTTTGCTTCGCATATTTCGCGGCATAAATACAAGCCAAGTCCGGTTCCTGAATGCTCTGTAGTGAAAAAGGGTTCAAATAAATTCTTTTGGTTTTCTTCACTAATTCCTGCGCCATTATCCATTAAATACAGTTGAACAGAACCGTCAATATGTTGTTTTGCGTGTATGCGTATATGGGCGTCTTCTGGATTATTTAGAAGGGCGTAGCGTAAGCCGTTTCCGCAAATATTATGCAGCACTTGTTGCAGTTGATCAGGGTCGAAGGTGACTAAATAATCATCACTGCAGTTAATATCTAAGGAAAAATGGCTATCGCTCGCCTGTGTAAAACCTTCTTTAAAATGCTCTAGCCAAGGTTTTAACTTAATAACTTCGCTGTTTGCATGACTCCGACGGCTAATTTGTAGAATATCTTCCACTGTCCGATTAATACGCATGCAGTGTTGTTCAATAATTTGGGTGAGCTTGATGTCACCCTTGGTAAGTTCGGGAGCTTCTGCCAACAGTTGTGCTGCATGACGAAGTGCGCTTAGCGGGTTGCGAATTTCATGGGCAATACTTGCGGTTAAACGCCCTAGTGATGCCAGTTTTATCTGCTGTGCTTCTGCTGCAATGTGGCTAGAGTCTTCTAAAACCAGAACATAATCTCCTGCTACAGATGTATTTAATGTGGATTTATTAAGAATCAGCTGAGCATCATTATGTTCAAAGTGGACATTGCGGCAGTCGCTATGATTAATAAAATTCATCAAGCCTGGTGGTAGATGTTGGCCATCAAAACAATTGAACCAGCGCTGTGCAGTATCGTTACTGAGCAAGATTTTATTATCTTTATCGCAAGCAATAATGGCGTTAGGAAGTGCTAATAGAACGTGTTTGTTAATTTTTCGTAGGCGAGTAATGTTTTCAGCTTGTGTTTCGGTAAGGTCTAGGGTGCTATTAAGCTTTTTTGAAAGGGTTTGGGTCAAAAAAGCGAGGATGAAGCAAAAGAACCCGTATAAACCAGAGCTAAAGACTTCCTTTTCATCAAACTGCCATGGGATTATGTGCTGAGTATAAATGACTGCAAGAGTAGTCCAGGCTGCCACAGCATAGCCTAGTGATTGGGTGACAAGAAGATTAGAAATGAGCATAGGAATTAGAATTAAGTTACTAAACCCGCTTTCTAAGCCACCGCTAGTTTGCATCATAATAACTAATAGAGTGATGTCGCCGAAGAAAAAACTAACGGCGTACTGCGGGTGTGTGCTGAGCCGTGATGTTGAAAAAACCAGCATGATAGCCGACCAAAACACATAGGCAGTATTAGCAAATAGGAATGTCTGGGGATCACTTCCAGCAAGAAAATTATTTTTAGTGTCTAAACTATCGAAAATAATTAACATTAATGACAATATCAGGGCATAAAAGCTGTAATAGCGCAATAAACGCTGCCCTTGGACAAGAACGTCCGCTGGTTTTAACCACATTTTAAAAGTTCCGTTTGCAACCTGTTCACAATTTTTCGACAATACGCGGCAAATATCCCGTGGTCAAAGATAATCGCTATGCAACAATCTATGCAACAAGTGTCAATCGCTCTCGCCCAAGTTAACTTTAAAGTGGGTGATATAGATGGCAATGTCCAACTTATCGCTAATGCTGTCGCTGATGCTAAAACGCAGCATGGGCAAAGTGATACTGCCTTAATGGTCGTTTTTTCAGAGCTCGCACTCATCGGTTATCCGCCGGAAGATTTATTATTGCGTCCAAGTTTACAGCATCGTATTGAAAGTGCTTTGCAGCAGGTCGCAAATCTTAGTTCTGATGTGGCGATTGTTGTGGGTTATCCGTGGCATAAAGATGGTCAGTTGTTCAACATGGCTGGAGTTTGGAGTGATGGTAAACAAATCGCTCAGTATGCTAAGCGTTGTTTACCTAATTATCAGGTCTTTGATGAGCAGCGTTATTTTGCTGCGGGTGATGAGGTTTGTGTTTTTGATTGGCAGGGTCATAAAATTGGTTTGACTGTGTGCGAGGATATTTGGCACGGGCATCCTGTTGAGGAATCGAAGGCCGCTGGGGCGGAGTTCATGGTTAATATTAACGCATCGCCTTTTCATACCGGAAAGTTGCAGCAGCGTCACAAACTGTTAGGTGATCATGCTAAAGCCCACCAATTGCCGATTGTGTATGTGAATCAGGTCGGTGCTCAGGATGAGCTGGTATTTGATGGTGGCTCTTTTGTTGTCGATGCTAATGGTTCTTTGGTTGCGACTTTAGCTGAGCATGAAAGTCTTGTGAAATTGGTGGATTTTGATGAGAACTTAGCACTAAAAAGCTCTGAAGTTGCACTTGAAAAGACAGAGTTGGCAAGTATTTACGATACGCTGGTGGTAGGCGTTCGAGATTATATCGAGAAGAATGGTTTTAAAGGTATTGTTTTAGGTTTATCGGGCGGGATTGATTCGGCGCTTACTCTGGCGATTGCGGTGGATGCGATTGGTAAGGATAGGGTTGAAGCGGTGATGATGCCGTTTAAGTATACGTCTTCGATGAGTATGGAAGATGCAAAGCTTGAAGCGGATGCGTTGGGTGTTAGTTATAAAATTCTGCCAATAGAACCTATGTATGATTCGTTTATGCATGCGTTGGAAGATGAGTTTGCAGGCTTGGCGCGTGATACAACAGAAGAGAATTTACAAGCCCGCTGTCGTGGTGTGATGCTGATGGCAATTTCGAATAAGAAAGGCTATATGGTTCTCACAACGGGTAATAAAAGCGAAATGGCAGTAGGTTATGCCACGCTTTATGGCGATATGGTGGGGGGCTATAGTGCGTTAAAGGATGTGTATAAAACCATCGTTTTTCAGCTTTCTCGTTATCGTAATGAGGTGGCTGCGGAGCAGGGTGAAAGTGAAATAATTCCTGATCGCGTAATCACGCGTCCACCGTCGGCTGAGTTGGCTCCGGACCAAGTGGATGAAGACAGTTTGCCGCCATACGATATTTTGGATCAAATTCTTGAATATTACATTGAGGGCGATTTAAGTGTTGATGCGATCATTGCTAAGGGCTTTGATCGCGAGGAAGTAACGCGCGTGACACGCTTGGTAGATTTGTCTGAATACAAGCGTCGCCAAGCGCCTGTTGGTGTGCGCATCACCTCTCGCGGCTTTGGCCGCGATCGTCGTTACCCTATTACTAATGGCTGGAAGGCGGGTAGCTAGGTACATTTATAAAAGCCGTGGCGCTAAGAGCTTACATGGTGCTGTATGAGGTATCGCCCTTTGCGGCACGTCGTAAATCCGTCCGTGGAGACTCGGCCTCGGCATCCATGCCTCGGACGTCCTTAAGTGCGAAACACTCAGACGTCACTGTCAGCAATAATTCAGATTTGAGGTTCTCTAAATAGCAGAGTAATGACGGCCGATTTATCTGTGATAGCCGTCATATATCATTTAGAGAGAAGTTTTAAATTTAGATTGTTTTCTGAATTCGCGGATCGATATTGAGTATGTCGTTTAAGGCCGTTAGAACACATGGATGTGTTCTCCGAGCCTGCAAGGATGCATTCACGGCGTGCCGCAAAAGGACATACTCACTGGCGATCTTCGAGCGAATTAAAATTAGAAGACCTAACGCCACGGCATTAGCTTTTATCTTGAGTACTGCGTCTTCAATTTAGAATGTTACTCAATCAGCCCAAAGCTCATTACGCCAATCAAGGTACGACGTTCTTTCGTTGTTAAGCCACTTACAATGAAATTCCCTTCTTCATCTAATTGTTCATGTTCAGGGTAATTTAGCTTGAGTAAGGCCAATGCTTGTTCAGACTCATAGTCTTGTCCTAACAACTGATACGCTTCAACCTGCATCGCTAGTGCGTCACCGACGGCGCTAGTGCCTTGATAACCAAGCATTACACGCTCACCACGTTCCGCAGCCGCTAGATACGCATGGCGCTTCATATAATACTGACCGACTCCGATTTCATATTGTGCTAAACGATCGCGAAGAAAAATCATGCGCTTCTGGGCATCAACATTATATTGGCTATCAGGGTAGCGACGAATTAACTCATCAAAATAATGAAACGAATCACGAAGGGCGGTAGGGTCTCGACGAGCTTGATCAGATGATAAGTAGCGCTCAACAAAGGTGAAGGCTAATTCATACACCGCCAGCCCACGCAAGTAATAAGCATAATCAACTTGCTCATTTAAAGGGTGTAAACGAATGAAGCGTTCTGCAGAAGCTAAAGCGTTTTCTAGGTCTGACATCATATACTGAGTATAAATAAGCTCTAACTGTGCTTGTTCAGCATATTGACCGAAAGGATAACGAGACTCTAATTGCTGTAAACGCTCACTAGCGATTAAATAATTATTATCATCCATCGCCTCACGTGCTTCGTTGTAGAACTCACGTTCTGTAAGCTCTTCAGGGCGTTTTTCTGTGGAAGAACAGGCTGCCAACGCTAGGCAGGATAAAATCAAAAACGATTGAGCAAAGCTTCTCATGGAGGAATATTCCGTTTAACTGTATACTAGTTGGTCAAGATAGTGCCGCTTATTGAGCGCCATTAAATCATAGTCTTAATCTTCACTAAAGATCATTTAAAGTTCATTCATGTCAAATTCTATTCAAGAAAGTATTTTCGTCCCCATTCATCTTGGTAATAAGCGCTTAGATAAGATCGCTGCGGAATTGTTCCCCGACTTTTCGCGCTCGCGTTTGCAGCAATGGATTGTTGATGGAGGTTTGACCGTAGACGGTGAAACTCGCCGTGGTCGCGATAAAATGATCGGCGGGGAAAAGCTAGAGCTGAATGTCGTTCTTGAAGCAGAAGGTGATTGGGAAGCTGAAGATATCCCGTTAAATGTTGTCTATGAAGATGATGATATTGTTGTAATCAATAAACCTTCTGGATTAGTGGTTCATCCTGCGGCTGGTAATTATACGGGCACCTTGTTGAATGCCTTGCTTTATCACTACCCAGGTATTGAAAATGTACCACGTGCGGGCATTGTGCATCGTTTAGATAAAGACACAACCGGATTAATGGTTGTTGCTAAGACCTTGCAAGCTCAAACTCAGTTAGTAAATCAGTTGCAAGACCGCTCAATGGGGCGTGAGTATGAAGCTATTACAATGGGTGTAATGACTGGTGGTGGCGTTGTGGAAGCCCCTATCGCACGTCATCCGACTCAGCGTACAAAAATGGCTGTAGCACCTGAAGGCATGGGTAAAGAAGCTGTTACGCATTACCGCGTATTGAAGAAATTTAACGCTCATACTCATGTTCGTTGTAAATTAGAAACGGGGCGTACTCACCAAATTCGCGTACATATGTCACATATTGGTTATCCATTAGTGGGAGATCAGACGTATTTTGGTCGTTTCCGTTTACCTAAAGGTATTTCATTGCATTTACGCCAAGTATTGCAAGACTTCCAGCGTCAGGCATTGCACGCAAGAGAGTTGAGCTTATGGCACCCAACGACGGATGAGTACATGACGTGGGAAGTTGAATTACCACAAGACTTTGCTGATTTACTTCAGGCGCTGTCAGATGAACAATCTGAGACTTACGAAGATGTTGAAGTCTAGTGTTAGAATTTAGCGTTACAGTTAGTATTAAGAATCTTTTAATCGGTTAATAAAATGATAATACCTCAGTGGCCAGCCCCCGATAATGTTAAAGCGCTGGCCACTGAGCGTGAAACCACCTCGCCAGATTTAAAAGGCGTGAGCCTACCTCCGTACAGTCGCTTCAATTTGGGAGATCATGTACATGATCAGCCTGATCATGTCTGTGCCAATCGTCATCAACTCTTAGAAACTGCTTTTGGCTGTAATGAAATTCGTTGGTTGCAGCAAATACATGGAATTGATTGCCCTGATGCGCAGAAAATTCAAGATGGGTTTGCCGCAGATGCTAGCTTTACTCAAAAGAACGGCTTGGCTTGCGCCATAATGACAGCTGACTGTTTGCCTGTTTTATTTTGTGATCTTCAAGGTCGTCAAGTTGCTGCGGCTCACGCGGGTTGGAAAGGGCTTGCGCAAGGTGTGCTAGAGAACACATTAAAGACATTTACCGATAATGGAATTTCTGCTGATCAAGTTATTGTTTGGTTAGGGCCTGCAATCTCACAAGTTGCTTTTGAGGTAGGTCCAGAAGTAAAGACAGCGTTTGAGGCGTTTGATGACGGTCTCCCTTGGGCTGATGAGGCATGTTTTATTCAAGGTGTAGGCGACCGGTTACAGTGCGATATTTATCGTTTGGCCAGACTTCAGCTTCAGCACTTAGGAGTAGAAGGTATCTATGGTGCAGATGAGCAAGCAGGCTTCTGTACGTTCTCAGATAGAAATAAAGCAGGAGATTCCCGCTTCTTTAGTTATCGCAGGCAGCCAGTAACTGGCCGTCAGGCCAGTATGATTTGGTTGCAAGGCTAAAATCTGTTAATTACTGGCAGTAAGCTTCTATACCGGCTTGAGCTTGGCTTCTATAGTCAGCAATTTCAGCCGGTGTTAATTTTCTATAGCTGCCATCTGGCTGTTCAAAGCGGCGCTGACTATTTCCATTCATGTTTTGTATTAAATCTCGCGATTGCTGGCAGTACTTAGCTTTTTCTTCAGGTGTATGCTCGCCTTTGATTGCTTCTTTAGGTTTCTTATCAGCCGTTTCTTTTTGTACTTCTGAAGGATTGGGCGAAGTTGAACTCTCTGCTGTCCCCTTGCCTGTGGGGCGAACATTGAGCTTTTCAGAAACCCTATTGCGAGGAGGGGTTTCGCTGTAGTGCGCCTGACCTTTTTCATCAACCCAGTGATAGATCTTAGCGGCAAAGCTATTGGATATTAGGGCGCCGAATATAAAACTGGTTAGCATAAATGTATGGCAAATACGGGCAAACATATAAAAAATCTCTTAATTAAAAACTATTTCATTTTACATTCGATTATCGTGCTGTTTTTGTCAAGGGATTATCCAACAGAGCCTTGACAATCTCTCATAAAATGTCAAAATTATGCGGCTTTTCGTCATGCTGGATTTCGGGCAGATCACCGACGTGTTATGAGAAAAGATCGTGAAGAGAGTGAGATAGGTTACCCCCTGCGTTCACCTCAGATTCTTGACCTTAAGACCAAGGCGGAATCATTACGGTGATTGACCAAAAATCGATCATCCAGTCTTTAAACTCGTAGCGACATATTTAGGCATTACACAACGACGTGTTGATGCTGGTGAGCGGTTTAGCTGCGACGTTCTGTACAAAAAATTATACATTGGGGCTTTATGAGTCTTAGCGACAAGTGCTGTAGCAAAAGATACAGCGCCAAATATTCCCTAATGGTTTATTCGATTATCGATTTAAATAGAGGATAATTCGGTGGAATTACTTTCCGGCGGTGACATGCTAGTACGTGCTTTGCACGATGCTGGTGTTGAGTATATATATGGCTACCCAGGTGGCTCTTTGTTACACGTTTATGATGCAGTTTATAAGCAAAGTCACGTGAAGCATGTACTCGTCCGTCACGAGCAAGCTGCTGCTCACATGGCAGACGGTTTTGCTCGTGCAACGGGCAAAGCAGGTGTGGTCATGGTGACTTCAGGTCCTGGCGCAACAAATACCGTAACCGGTATTGCGACAGCTCAGACTGATTCTATTCCTATGGTTGTTATTTGTGGTCAGGTTCCTTCACACCTTATTGGTGATGATGCGTTCCAAGAAACGGATATGTTGGGTATTGCACGTCCGATCGTGAAACACAGCTTCCGAGTTACTGATCCTGTTGATATTCCAGAGATTATTGCTAAAGCATTTCATATTGCTGAAACAGGTCGTCCTGGCCCGGTTGTTATCGATTTACCAAAAGATATGACCATGCCGAACGAGCGCTTTGAATATAACTATCCAAAGAAAGTTAAAATTCGCTCTTACTCTCCACCACAGCGCGGCCACTCAGGTCAGATTAAGAAAGCTGTTGATATGATTTTTGAAGCCAAGCGCCCAATTATCTATTCCGGCGGTGGTGTTATTCTGGATAAAAGTTCAGATAAGCTGCGTGAGTTGGTTGATGCATTAGGCTTCCCTGTAACCAATACGCTAATGGGCTTGGGTGCTTTTCCTGGAACAGACGAACGTTTCTTGGGTATGTTGGGTATGCACGGTACGTATGAAGCAAACGTAACCATGCACCATGCAGATTTGATTATTGCGATTGGCGCACGTTTTGACGATCGTGTAACGAATGCGACAAATAAATTCTGCCCAGATGCGAAGATTATTCATATTGATATCGATCCATCTTCTATTTCTAAAACAGTAACGGCTGATGTACCAATTGTTGGCCCTGTAGGTTCTGTTCTTGATGATATGTTGGCGTTGATTAATAGCGGCGATCAGCAAATTGATGCAGAAGCATTGGCGAGCTGGTGGAAGCAAATTAACGAATGGCGTCCACGTCACGGCATGCGTTATGAGAAGAATGACAACGGCCTAATGAAGCCGCAAGAAGTTATTGAAGCTATGTATGAAGCAACAGAAGGCCAAGCCTATGTAACTTCTGACGTAGGCCAGCACCAAATGTTTGCTGCACAGTATTACAAGTTTGATGATCCAAACAAATGGATCAACTCAGGTGGCTTAGGCACCATGGGGTTTGGTTTCCCTGCGGCAATGGGCATCAAGATGAACTTCCCTGAAGACAAAGTTGTTTGTGTTACCGGTGAAGGTTCTATTCAGATGAATATTCAGGAGCTATCGACCTGCTTGCAGTACGGTATTCCAGTTAAAATTCTTTGTTTGAATAACGGCTCTTTGGGCATGGTTCGCCAATGGCAAGACATGAACTATGAAGGACGTCACTCAAACTCTTATATGGAGTCATTACCTGATTTCATTAAGTTAGTTGAGTCTTATGGCCATGTTGGTATTCGCGTTACTGAGCGTGATGAGTTGCCACAAGCATTAGAAGATACTTTTAACAAATACAACGATCGTTTGGTTTTCCTAGACGTTAAAGTTGATGAGAAAGAACACGTATATCCAATGCAGGTGCCTTTAGGTTCTATGCGCGATATGTGGTTGAACAAAACGGAGCGTACATAATGAGTCAGTCACAACGTCACATTATTTCCATTCTGTTGGAAAATGAACCGGGTGCTTTGTCTCGTGTTGTTGGCTTGTTTGCTCAGCGCGGTTATAACATCGAAACATTAACAGTAGCACCTACTGAAGATGACACTTTGTCTCGCCTTACCATGACGACTATTGGTGATGAGAGCAAAGTTGAACAAATTACTAAGCAATTAAATCGTCTTATTGAAGTGGTTAAACTGGTTAACCTAACAGAAGGTCCGCACATTGAGCGTGAACTGATGTTGATTAAGGTTAAAGCTGTTGGTGCTCAACGTGCTGAAATCAAGCGTACTGCAGATGTTTTCCGCGGACAGGTTGTTGATATCAGTAGCAGTGTATACACAGTTCAACTAACAGGTACTTCTGACAAGCTAGCGGCATTTATTGAAGCTATCGGTCCAGGTTGTGTATTAGAAACCGTACGTACGGGTGTTTCTGGTATTTCCCGTGGTGAGAAAGTGCTTAGTTTGTAGTGTTATCAAACAAAAAAGCCCAAACCTTTTATTAGGTTTGGGCTTTTTTTTGCCTGAAATTTAGGCTCTGAGATTGTCGGCCTAAAGACCGACCTACAGATTGAGTGGCAGATGAAAATGTAGGTCGATATTTAAAATGAAAAATTATATAGCAGCAAAATGTAGGTCGTGCTTTAGCGCGACAAAAAGAACATTTAGATTTTATAAACGCTTTTTGTCATGACTTTGCTTAAGCCTGTCATGGCGAATCGGACAGGTAATGGAAACTCATAACCGCCGGCTTCTAAAGCAGCTGTTGCATGCTTTGCTTCATCATCTAGCATTTGTAGAAGAATCTTTTTACTCTTTTCATCTTGAGTTGGTAGGGACGTCATATGTTCCGTTAAATGCTTACAGACCTGACGTTCAGTTTCAGCGACAAAGCCTAAGCTGATTTTATCGCTAACAGCACCTGCAAGAGCCCCAATACCGAATGATAGGCCATAAAAAGCAGGGTTTAGCACGCTGGTATGACTGCCTAATTGAGTAATGCGATCTTCGCACCATACAAGGTGGTCCACCTCTTCTGCAGCCGCTTCTTCCATTGCTTCACGCACTTCAGGTAATTTTGCAGTTAATGCTTGGCCTTGATATAAGCCTTGAGCACACACTTCACCGGTATGATTAATACGCATTAAACCAGCAGCGTGCTTACGCTCTTTTTCATCTAACTCATGTTCATCAGATAATTGCGCAGGAGAAGGGCGCTGTTGATTAGCTGCACCAGGAATTAAAGTACGTAATGCTGAATCTGCATTTTGAATAAGCTTGTCAAATGGTGATAAGTGACGCATAGATAATCAACCTTAAATTTTAACAATGGATGACGAGTAATGAATTCATTTTACGCTAAAGTGAAGATGAATTCATGACCTAGGCCCTAAATTGATCTCTAATCGCTTTCAGCTATAGGCTTAGATAGCTTCTGAGAGTCCAATAGGACTTCTTTTAAGTGGCGACCAGTAACAGGTTTATTAACAATTTTTTGAATTCCAGCGTCTTTTGCTTCTTGGTTGGCACTTCCAATCCCTAAGCCTGTGAGCATAATACGTATAGGTTTAGGTTCAATATCAAGATCAGCCATCAAACGTTCAGTCAGCTGAATACCATTCATTATTGGCATGTCATGATCAATCACAATGAAATCATACGGTTCGCCTAAATTCGATTGATTGCGCATTAAGGCGAGAGCTTCTTTTCCGCTATAAGTTGAGTCCGCTTTCATACCCCATCGCTTCACTTGCTTTTCAATCACGCCGCGGAATGTTGTGTTGTCATCTACGATTAAAATGCGCTGGCCAGCGAGTAAGGTCTCATCTTCTTCTTCGTGCTCAGTTAGTTCTTCAGGTATGGGTAAGAAAAGAGTAATTGAACAACCGTGATGAGTTAATGTCTCAACCTCAATAGAGCCTCCCATTAGGCTAACTAGATGCTTAACAATAATTAGCCCAAGACCTTGATCAAGGTTAAAGACCGAGTTTTGTTCTTGCGGCCCAGCCATGGTTCTAAATAATCGCCTAAGTTCATCATTTTCAATCAGGCTACCCGTCAATTGTATTTGAAAGAAAATACCTTCGTGATTATTTAATCCGACACGGAAAACCTTAAGGCCTAGCTCTCCACTTTCACTATGACGTAATGACTGACCAATTAAATTAGTCATAATTGTTTGGACGCGGCTTTTATCTCCGAGTAAACGTGGTGAAATATCATCAGCGATATCCAATACTAGCTCAATTTTTTTACGCTGAGCTTCTTGCTGATAACGAGCCATACACTGAGAAAGACAACTATTTAAATCGAAGGGCCTATTATCAAGATTGATGCGTCCACTTTGCAGTTTAGCAAAGTCAGACATTTCGCTAACTAGGTGTAACAAGTCTCCGCCAGCGAGGCTGATAGTATCTAAATAATCCCTTTGTGTACGACTTAGATGAGTATCAGCGAGTAATTCGCTCATGCCTAAAACGCCGTTAATCGGTGTACGAAATTCGTGGCCAAGTTTCGATAATAATTCAGGCAATAGGCCATTACTATTATTACGTTTCATATTCCGGCTGGAGCGGGTGTCGTTAAGAATGGCTAAGCATGCAAATATGGTTGAGCTAATAATAATAAGCGGAAGAAGAATGGCTACCCAGCTATTTAGGAAATCAAATGCTAAGAAATTATGGCTTGTTAATACACTAAGAAGAACACCAGCAGCGACTAACCCATGTCCTATTAATAAGATTCTTTGCGCTTTTAAATGGTCGCTTTCTGCAAAGAGTAAGATGCCCGCAAGTGACATGGTCGTAATGAAAATAGAACTGTTCATTACAATTAACTGCAAACCTGATGGAAGAATAAGTCCAAGAATTGTTGCGATAACATTAATTGCAACAACCCCCTGTAAAGCTTTGGAGATATAATTCGATTTATGATCTTCCCAACCAAGTAATAGCGTAAGTAAAGCTTGTAGCCCTGCAGCAATGGTTATGCTGACAAGCATAATGTTTTCTTGTAGCAACTGAATATGGGGGAACCAACTCGTCCATTGCCCTAAGCGTGCTGGTATAAAAATAAATATGCTGACACAGAACGCCGCCGCGACTAAGGCAAAATTTAAGCGGTAGAAAAACCACATAAATAGGAAAAAGGCCCCGGTCGAGATTACCCAGCCTAGTGCCATTCCTAAAATACTAAAATCAAATTGCTGACTCTGTAAAAACTGATCATTTGACTGTAAGCGAAGGTGTGTATTGATAGCTGCCGTCGATTGAATTTTAATGAGGTAAACTTGATGTTGTTTGGCTTCTACTTCGATCAAAAATGGATAGGCTTGGCGGTGACTGCCATGACTCATTTCAGATGATCTATTGCCAGTACGACGATAGTTGATTTTTCCATCTTTGACTTCATGAAATTCGATATCATCTAAGCGACTATTGCTAATACTAAGAACTAAATTTTGTTTGTTTTCATGAGGGTTGGTAATGCTAAATTGCAGCCAATAACTTGAGTCAGAAATGCTGAAGCGTAAGTTGTCACTGTGGCTGGGACTAAATTTAAACTGTAATTCTTGGCTAAGAATATCATCAAGTGTAAGCGTGTTTGTTTTATCTTCGTAAATAGATATGTAAGGGGTTATCTGAAGATCAAACGAAGCATCCGGCAGCAGTATAGTTGGAGTCGCACTGCTGACGGAAGAATAGAGAAAGCTAACAATAAATACAATTGAAAGGCGTAAGAAAGAAAGTGCTTTGTTTAGGGGATTCATTCTTGAACGCCTTTGATCATAATATTATTTTATTGTTATTCGCCTTGCTCACGAGCGATTGCACGGTAAGCAATATCGCTGCGCATAAACATGCCGTTCCAGCTAACCTTTTTCGCTAGAATATAAGCTTGTTGTTGAGCTTCTGTTACAGAGTTGCCCAAAGCAGTAGCACATAGTACACGACCACCGGCAGTGACAATATCACCATCAGCGTTATTTGAAGTACCAGCATGGAAAATCTTACTATCTGTACCTTCATCGGTAGGCAAAGAGATAACATCACCTTTACCATAAGAAGCAGGGTAGCCACCAGCGGCTAAAACAACACCTACAGCAGGGCGAGGGTCCCAGTGTGTTTCTTTTTGATCTAACTTACCGTCAATGGCGGCAAGACAAAGGTCAACCAAGTCAGATTGCATACGCATCATAATAGGTTGAGT